>Ga0315278_10000571_pt1 | contig 32700 bp, 22 predicted proteins | sample YL17G06_0_MG_FD_203880 | JGI IMG/M metagenome (GOLD analysis project Ga0315278, IMG submission 203880) | Sediment microbial communities from Yellowstone Lake, YNP, Wyoming, USA - YL17G06_0 | ecosystem: Environmental > Aquatic > Freshwater > Lake > Sediment | place: USA: Wyoming | collected... | reverse complement strand
TTAAAATAGATAAGATTTTAGGTTATGAAATGGCTTGTAATAACTTACCCGTCTCTGCACCCTCTGCCAGTCCTGAGCGCAGTCGAAGGATTCGACTCAAACACGCAGGTTCGCCCTATTATGTGGATACTCTATATCCCCATACGGCATAGGCCATTTTAGGAGTTTTGTTTTGGTCATTAAAATTTCGACCATTTTAATTCTTGCCCGCCGACTTGTCCACCGTAGCCTTGGCGAAGGTGGAAGCTTTATCCGCTTAAGGCGGATTCCGCAATTCTTGTCCGCCTCCTCTTTGGCGGATTGCATTTTTAACTTTGATTTTTGCATTCTTAAATGTCTAAGTCATTATTATGACAATACTTAAGCAAAAACACTGGTGTCTTCTGATGCACTTTGGAGTCCCTCTGATGTCCCTCTGGAGTGCTTCTGAATGTGTTCTGATTACATCTGGATACCTTCTGATGACAACTGATTACATCTGATAACAGCGGGTTCGGCTGGCGGCAGAGAGGATTCTTACTTCGGCTTGAAGCCTTTGACTTTGCCGCCGGTGTATTTTTTGCAGGCCTTTTCCAAATCGACGTTGTTTATATTTGCCAGTGTGCAAAGCCACGCAAGCACATCCGCAAATTCCTCTTTCTTGTTTTTATCGTCGTCAGACGCAAGAGCGGTGGCAAGCTCGCCGACCTCCTCGATGAACCACAGAAACGTGGCAGGCGTTCCTCGCTGCTGGTCCCGCTTTTTATATTTTTGGGCAATCAGTTTTTGAAATTCACTAATGTGCATATTGACAATTTATTACCAGCGTTTGTTCCACCACAAAATTCCGATGGTAGCCGATGACATAGCCGCCAGAGCGGTGATAACCCAAAACGCATGCTCATACCAGGCAATGGGGATTTTGACATTCATCGAAAAGACGCTTACGACAAGCGTCGGCAGCATAATCGCAATGGTTATAAGCGTAAGAGCTTTAATGCGTATGTTAAGGTTATTGCTGATAATCGATGCCCGCGCATCCATCAGGCTGGAAAGCACCTGCGAATAAATCTCAGCCTGACGGTGACACTGATTGTTTTCGATGAGCATATCATCGAGAAACTCGACATTTTCCTGAGTGAACCCGATTTTGACGGCGTTGTTTTTCAATTTTTCTATCAGAACACCGTTGGATGTAATCGCATTGAGATAATAAACAAGGCTTTTTTCGAGTGTGAAAAGATTCAGCAAATGTTTGTTTTCCATCGAAGTATATATATGCCCTTCAAGCTCACCCGAAACAGCATTGATGCCTCTGATATGCTCGACAAAATGTGTGATGGCCCTGTAAATAAGTCTCAGAAATATATCGTGGATGGACTGCACTTTTGTAAACGGCCTGCCCTCGAAAAGCGGCGCATCCTCGGACAAAACAATTACAAGAAAATTCTTAAAGACAAAAACGCCTGTCGAGCCTACCTTAAAGAGAAAATTATCTTCTGCGCGGTAACGCACCGGCCTTTTAAATATCATCGCCGTATGCTCCGGCTCAAATTCAAGCCGGCTCAGTTCATCGGGGTCAAGAGATGAGTTCAATGTGTGTTCGTCTATTTTGAACTGTTCGAGAAGATATTTGCGCTCGGTCTCATCCGGCGCAATATAGACGAAAACCACAGCCTGGCCTTCGTGGCTCTCAACCAGTTTGCCCTCACTTATGTGCAGTTGTCTAAGCATTCTCGAACACCCATAGTAATTCGGCTTCCGTTCCCTTGCCAAAAACTAAAATCTAACAGCAACGATTTCAGAAGGCAAGGACTTTTGCAATCAGTTTTTAATATTGTAAATAATATATGTCGCCGTTAAACGTTTTCAAAACTTCAAGCATAGAGCGGGCGGCGAAAATCGTCGCTATGTCCCTGATATAAAACCCCGGACATAAAGTTCCGTCAGGCGGAAGGTAACCTTCGAAAAACGCTCCTCTGATGTTTTGGTCTTCTACATCCTGATTGAACTGCGCTCGCAGCAGAAAGCCAAGAGAAGTTTCAATTGCACCGATGTATTTTTCGTCGCCTGTGCGTTTCCATAAATCCGTCCACATAATCACCGCACAGCCGACAGCAGAGGTGCAGAAATCGAAGCTCAGATGTTTGCCGCCGGTTTTAGTCATATGATAATAATAACCGCCGTCGATATTATCGTTGTCGATATACCATTGAGCGGCACGAATTCCTGCATCGAGATATTTTTTGTCGCCAAACGCATCGTAAGCGGCCAGCATAGGATAGCCCCACCACCAGGCGTGCCGGGGATGAATGTCGCCGCGGCCTTCAAATGCTTTCGGGTCGCAGGGTTTATATATTATCCAGTTGCCGGGCGGGTCCTCATCCTTCAGCAGACGGTCTGAGACCTCGCGAAATATCTGAAGATAAAGCGGGTCCTTGAATTCCTGATATGCGGTCAGGAATACCGCATCATCGGTGTGAGGCCGGGATTTTTCGATGGGGGCTTTCTGGTCTCTTGTTGCCGAGTAACCGTCATAGAACAGGCCCTGGCCATTCTGGTAAACATTTTTAGCGACCCAATCGACGGCGAGATGAAATCTTTCGAGCCATTTCGGGTCTTTGGTCACTTCATACAAATCGTGAAGGGCCATAAACCCTTCGAGCTGTGAAGCTGTGCTTGAATCTTCCTGTGTTCTGCCGTGGATATAGCCATAGAGTTTTTTATCGTTTTTGTCCATCACCTGATAACGAATTAGGTATTCACCTGCGAGGACTGCGTGTTTGAGATATTTCTCGTTTCCGGTCATCCTGTATGCAATTAGCAATACTCTGACCGCCTGCCCTGTATGCCAGAATGGGCCATAGAAACCCCATTTGCGGGTCTTTGTGTCATACTCCCCTCTCACAGCTCCATAAGAAGGGTCTGTCTTGTCCATAATCTGGCTGACATCCGTAAGCCAATCACACCCTCTTAATGCTCTGGTCAATAAATCCGCTCTCTCGATTTTTATCCTTTTCGCCTTGCTGTTTTGTGACGATGCCCTGCTCTGGTCTACACGAACCGATTCGCTTTTCATTCGCATACAACCGGATGACAATAAAAACAACATCATCAAAGCACTCAAAACAAATCTTTTTGCGATAAACATATTTAATCCTCCATCGACATTCTAAATTCCTTGTTATTTGCGATAAAAAACTATAATATCGTAAGGCGTCAAAGTTGACAAAACATAATAAAATATTATAATACATGGTTTTATTCTTTAGGTATGCTATTTTTTTAGGCTATTGATTCCATAAATTCGAGTTATCACATTAAAGACGCATCGGTATGACAAAGGAACAATCCAGCGACACGCGGATAAATCCTGCTGATGAGCCGGAACTGAATAAATTTTTCAGGGCAGCCATCAAAACGCAGGCAAGCGACCTGCATTTGAAAGTCGGTCAGTCGCCGAAACTGCGCATCTACGGTCAGCTCAAAGACACCACCGGTGAAATAATAACGCAGGAAAAAATGGAGCGGGTAATCTTTGAGGTGCTTACCGCTGAACAAAAAGAAACTTTTCAGAGGGAAGGCAATCTCGATTTCGTATATGAAATCGGTGAAGAAGGCCGTTTCCGCATAAATATATTCCGTCAACTTGGTATGATTAGTATGGTGGCAAGACGAGTAAATACTAATGTTCCGCCGCTGGACAATCTGCAACTGCCCCCAATACTAAAAAGGATAGCCAACAGCAATCAGGGCATAGTGCTGGTAACAGGGCCTTCAGGCTCCGGCAAAACCACCACAATCGCATCGATGATAGACTATATAAACAACACGCGTTCCTGTCACATCATTACAATTGAAAACCCTGTCGAATATCTATTCAAAGATAAAAAAGCAATTATATCGCAAAGAGAAATCGGTATTGATGTCAGAGACTTCGACGAGGCGCTGAAAAATCTTGTGCGTCAGGACCCCGATGTGGTTATGGTCGGGGAAATGCGAGATGCAAAAACCGTTTTAGCTGCACTGAGAGCTGCGGAAGGCGGCAGACTCGTTTTCGGAACAATGTATGCATCCAATTCCACTCAGGCCATCCAGCGGCTTTTAGACCTGTTCCCGCAGGCCGAAAGAGAACTGGTAAGACAAACCCTTAGTCTGACAATCAGGGCAATCGTCGCACAGGTGCTGCTGCCCAGTATCAAAGAAGGCATAGACAGAATACCTGCCGTCGAGATACTTCTGGTCAATTCTGCCGTCAAAAAGCTGATTGCAGAAGGACGAGAAATAGATATGCTAAGTGTTATACGCAGCAGCCGTGAAGAAGGTATGCAGGACATTACTTATCATCTTTGCGAACTGGTCAAAAACGGCTCTGTAGATACGAGAGAAGCGTATAGATGCGCACCAAATGCAGATGAATTAAAAATGGCAATAAAAGGTATAAAGGCCGATACCACGAGTATTTTATAGCAAAGCGGCCCTTAAAACGGAGTTCTTTATGCCGGATTTATTATTGACTGCTGCTGCTTACGGCGGATACATATCCACCATTAAATTTGTTTTATTTCTGATATTGTTCCTTTCGTGGCTGTGGTCTACGGGGTGGGTAAACAAAGACGCAAAAGCAATAGGAACAAAAGATGCCTTCTGGACAATTCTCATCTTCGGGATAGGCGCCGCAGCGACGGTCATCTGGCTGTTTGTGCCTGTTTTTATTGTCGGTATATTACTGTATATAGCAGCAACAGGAGCGGTATCTTTTGGTTACGTGATGCACAGAAATGCAAAAGTGCCGCCTGCCGGGCAAGTTTTGACACCCGAACATATCAAAAGTCTGTTCGCCAAAAAACAAAAAAAACAGGTTGAAACAGTTGAGAGCTTTCACTTTATAACGGCCAACAACAATGACGTCCCGATACCTGACGGAGATGACACGCCGGACTACCTCGGCTACAAAACCACCTATGATATTCTGAACGATGCGATATGGCGAAGGGCAGATAATATGGAATTCTCTCCTACGCAGCAAAACTACGGTGCGACTTACTACGTTGACGGTGTAGCAATAGTTCGGCCTGAGATAGCACGGGACAAAATGGAGCATTTCATTCGGTTTCTGAAACTTCTCGCTAATATGGAGGTCAACGAGAAACGCAAACCGCAGAAAGGACGATTCAAAACCCGCAAAGGTGAAAAATACACCGATTGGGAGGTGATGACTGCCGGCTCCACCGCGGGTGAGCAGGTTCAAATGACACGCACAACCAAAATCGAAACCCCAAAACTGAACGAAATAGGTCTGATAAGCGAACAGTATGAACAGCTAAATAAAATCAGCGAATCAAAACACGGCTTGTTCATCATATCGGGGCCGAAAAAAAGCGGAGTTACAACTACCTACTATGCTATGCTCAAAAAACACGACCCATATTTAAACGTGGTAAGTTCTCTCGAAAAGCGGCCTTTAGGCGAGTTGACAAATATAACCCAAAATATTTTCACACTCAGCGACAGCGGCACAACCACTTATGGCAGGAAACTTCAGGCGATATTAAGATTCGGCGTAGATATTATCGGCGTTGCCGACTGTGAGGACACTGAAATAGCTCAAACCGTCTGCGGCACAGTCGGAGAAGGCAAAATCGCATATATCACACTTGAAGCTGACGGCGTTGTGCAGGCACTTGTAAAGTGGATAAAACTGGTCGGTGATAAAAACATTGCCGTTGATAATCTTCTGGGTATTGCTAATCAGCGCCTCCTGAGAAAACTTTGTGATAAATGCAGGCAGGCTTATGAGCCGAACAAGGAAATCCTGAGAAAATTTAACATTCCCGCTGAAAAAGCAAAGGTCTTTTACAGGGCAGCAAAGGGACAACTCGACAAATACGGCAAATCCGTAACCTGCGAAAACTGTCAGGGAACAGGTTTTGCCGGCAGAATACCCATATTTGAAATTATAATTATGGATGATGAACTGAAAAATTCCGTAAAGCAGTCAAAAAGCTCATCCGAAATAAGCACGGAATTCAGGCGTGTCAAAATGCTATATCTGCAGGAACAGGCATTAAAAAAAGTCCTCGAAGGAGCAACGGCAATAACCGAGATGGTGCGGGTGCTTTCAGCAGACGACCAGAAGGCAAAAAAACAGGAAGAAAAAACATAAGAATATCCAAAGTTACCGATTGTCAATCGGTAAACCGGAGGCGTTATAATGCTAAGCTTACTCATAGCGTTAATTGTTATCGCAGGCTGTGTCGCATATCTGTATTTCAAAGGCACACTTGTCAGGGGATTCGCTCTGGTAATTACCACTATTTGCTCGGCCGTAGCTGCATTCGGTTATTTTGAACCGGCGGCAAATCTCCTCATCGGCCGCAATACGGCAATATTGTGGGCACAGACCATCTCCTTCTCTGTGATATTTGTCGTGGCGTTTGCCGTTCTGCTGGTAATCACTTTTAAATTAACAGGTCAGCCGATTGACTTTGGACTTTTGCCTGAGCGTATCGGCCGCGTGGTTTGCGGAATAATTGCCGGATTTACCATATCAGGAATTATCCTGACGGCTCTTGCAATGGCGCCGTTGTCCAACAAGACGCCGTATCAACGATTTGATGCAGCAAATCCCAACGCAGAAAATCCGCATAAATCCCTGCTCAATGCGGACGGTTTCGCCGCAGGACTCTTCGGAATGCTAAGCAAAGGGACTTTCAGCGGCGCAAGAAGTTTTGCAGTCCTGCACGCAAATTTTCTCGACCAGCTTTTCCTGAACCGCCTTAGGTTCGCCGATAAAATATCTCTTGTTACCGCTCCCGATGCGCTGGAATCAACGGATAAGGCCGTTTGGCCTGCACCGGAAGGCTTAAAAGACCCGAATGGCAACCCACTCCCGCCCAAAAGCGGATACAACCTGATGATTGCGAGAATTGGAATAACAGGCAGCACCTTAAGCTATGGGGACACATTCACGCTTTCTCAGTTGCGGCTGATTTGCAACCGCAAAAATCAGACAGAAAACATCTTCGGTGGAAAGGGTAAAAGTATTTATCCCGTCGGCTTCATAAAAATTGGAAATATACTCAAAATAAAACCTCTGGATGAACCTATAAAACTGGAGCAGGACTCTTTTGAAGGCCGTGTAAAATGGATTGATTTTATCTTTTACGTGCCGAACGATTTCGTGCCCGTGGCGGCAGAATTCAAACAGAACGGCATCGCTCAAATGTCCCTTCCCATAACTGCCGACCAGGCCACGCCCGCAGAGCCTTTCCTGCAGAGTTCGGAATACACAAAAGTTGCAGGAGAACTCAAGCCCGTCAGCTCAGCTAAAATTTACGGCGTCGAACTGGCAACAGGTCAGAAATTTCTGGGCGGACTATCGCTGAAAATAGACGACCCAAATCAATGGCAGATTATGCAGACGGAACGCAGCATTGGACCGCCAAAGTTTGAGAGCGGAAGATTTGACAGTGTCAGAGCCGAACTGAAGATTGAGAAACCCGCTGAAGAGCCAAATGCGGCTGTCAAGGCAGAGGAAACTGCATCCGCCAAACCCTCTCAGCAGCAACAGACCCCGCAAAGAAGCACGGCAAGATTTCGGCCCGGTGCCGTTGCCGAAGAAAAACTTAAAGGTGTTGCAGGTATGTTAAAGCCCCTCGAAGGTTATACCTTGCTTTCGTTGCGATGTAATAATCCCGCCGTCGGCACGGAGATAAAAGCTGAGGAACTTCCTGTCCTCGTAGAGCTGTCAGGAGCAATTAATCACGCCGTCGGCGTCATCGCTTCGGGTAAAGTTGGCGAAGAAAACCTCTGCGAATTCGATTACTGCTCGACCATACCCAAAGACAGCAACACGCCGGGCTGTTTAACTCTCGCAGAGAACGGCTCAGTAGCAAAACCATTTCCTGAATCGGTCTGGCTCACTCAGCAGGCACAGGAAATATCCGAGTTCTATGTCCTGTATATGGTAAAATCAGGGGCAAACATATTCATCACCTCCGTCAGACCCGCAGGAACGGAAAACGCCGCTGCCTTCAAACAATACGAAGGTTTGCTGATTAAATAACCGGCGCAAAAAATAAGCCCCCGCTAAGACGGGGGCTTGAGTATATATTTATCACTTATCGCCCGCTGCCTGCGGCTGCCGAACGATAATTGTAATCCGAAGTTCCGGGCCGCACTTATCAGCTCACGACAACCTTCTCTTCCAAATCAAGGTCCAGCAGATGTTCGAGATATGCGGTCAAATCTTCCGCCGAAAAGGCCGCAAGGAACTCCGCCCTTGCGCTTTTATTGATTTCACGTATGAAATCTATCAGTTCCCTTTTGCTCATAAGTTCAAATCCTTTTTAAGTCAGCCATCCTGCGCTAACATACCGCAATATCGACAGCCTGAATGTTTTTTCTTTAAGCCCCTGTCGGCTTATGTCCTTAACGCCCCATAACCAGAACCACCATATAACAGCCGCACCCCCGCCTCAAACACAACATATAGTCCGATGGTCAAATCTTAGCTTCAACTGCCGTCCTTATGTCCAATAAAACCGAACTTGGTGTGAACAAATTCGAATCAAAATTTTTTTGAAATTTTTATTTTTACCCGCCTTTTTTGTGGTGGATTTATCGAGTGGGTTACTTATCCGCCGCAGGCGGATGCGCCGTTTGTTATCCCACCGTGGTCGTTTACTATCCCATCGGCATCGACTTTCGATTTTCTAATCCCCCACTGTAAGGGGGGTGTCGTCCCAGCGTAGGAATGCTTCCTTGTGGAGACGGGGGGAATCTATAATATTTGGTCTTCCAATTTGTCAGGAAACTTTGTTATTGTCGTTATCCGCGGCATCTTTTTTATTCTCGTCTGCAAATTTTCCCGCTGGCCCGCCTGCTGTAAACAATACCGCAAACCGCGTCACCAGCGCACCTAACAAAACAAATCCCAAAATCATTTGCAAACCTACCAATATGTGTGCCCAAAAACTGTGCGCATTTGCGTGCATATTCGTAAATCCAACCGTCATTATCACAACTGAAAAATGTATCGCCCGCAAAAACGCCAGCCCCCGTCCAACCTCTACCCCGTTTCCGTCCACAAATAAATAATCCACTATCCCAGGCGGTGCTACCAATCCCCAAATGTAATAAATAGTCGCAAACACAACCGCAAGTCCAACGAAGACAGCTATTATCCGCCCCGTTGAAATCCCATAATCGCTTATCCACCAAAAAGGTTTCACCAGCCATTTCAATCTCGGATGCTCCTTATACCACTCCTCCCAATTCATCCGCCGGATGTTATATTGCAGAAGCTGCTTTGTAGCAGGGTCAATTCTAATACTGTCCAGTCCGACACCACTGAAATTTGTATATCTGTTGACCTCACATTTCCAGATGGAGGTTTCACCGTCAACAATAGCCAACTCAAAATCCGAATCTCGCAGGTAACTCTCATTAAAACAAGTACCTTTTAGATAAGCATGACTAAACTTTGTGTTCTCAAGATGTGCGCTGTCGATACAGACATTTTCTAAATTGGCACTCCATACTTGCGCACCTTTAAGATTGGCTGTACTTAATTTTACTCCTTTCATATTGGACCAGACAAATTTAGCGTTTTCCAAATGGGCACCGAAAAAGTCTGTATTCTCTAAATCGGCTGTACAAAAGTCTGCATCTTCAAGATTAGCTTCATAAAAACTCGCGTCTTTAAGATTCGCACGAGAAAAATTTGCACCTTTCAAATAAGCTCTTGAAAAAAATGCTCCTTCAAGAAAAATGTCTACCCCTTTGTTATTTTCTCGCCACTGGTTCCATTCAGTCATATCCTTTTTATGTGAGCAGCGTTTGAGCATGTCGTATTGTTGTTGGTTAAATCTCCTCGGCTGTTTTCCATTTTGGTTCTTATTACTTTCTTCACTCATTTTTATCCCTGCTTATTTGTCAAATCTATCAAATTTACAACCGAAGGTATTTCAATATTTATTTTCGTACACCAGCGGACCCAAATTGGCACATAATCTTTCCTATATGCGTAAAGAAGCTTTTCCAGAGACCATTTTTTATTACTGCTGTCAATTTCTATCGCATACAGCGTCCCCTCCGGCCTTTTAATTATTACATCTATAAGCCCTTTATATCCATCTGTTTTTCTCTTTAAGCCAAGAAATACTTCTCTCTCACATTCCAATCCTCGGCCACGAGCAAAACTTTCTATAGACGAAGTAAGGACATCTGTGCCTCTATTTCTGTTACCCCGCACATACAAACTCAAATCAATTTTCTTTAAACACTGCTCAAGCAAATCAATCATTTTAATTTTTAGTTGTAACTTTTTCTTTTACATCCGTTCAGATTCGCATCGTAGATTAATAGAACAATAACGGTTATATTTTAATGATGCTCCATTACAGCTACTTGATGCACTTAAAATTCTATCGCTGTTTTCTTCAAACTCAACCGAATTTATCCGCCTTTTATCCCAATAGCAAATCGTAAACGGCGAAGCCGCCCTGCTCGCCCACCATAGCTTTAGCGTAGGTGGGAGTAAGCGCAGCGCACCAAAGGGTCTCAAATTGTAAATTCCCCCGCCCCTCGAAGCAAAGCGAATATCCCGGAAGGCCTTATCCGGGACCCACTTTTTTCTATGAACAACGAACAACCTGTGGTGAGCATAGTCGAACCATGAACTTTTACCCGCCTATGGCGGGACCAACAACGAACTCGCCGTTCCGGCGAATCAATCAAACACGCACATACCCCTCTCAAAAAATCCCAAAATCGCAAAATTTTTTCAAATTTTTTAACTCCTTATTATATAATGACTTAATCATTATAGGGCTTGCCGCGGCGTAGCTGAAAGCGAAGCCGGGTCGAATCAAACGCGCATGTTCGCTTTATTAAGGAGAACGTCTTTTTTGAAACGGAAACCCCTGTAGGAAAATAACTATTAACTATGAACAACGAACCAAGAACAATTAACAATAAACTCCCTCAACCAACAACGAACGATGAACTACGAACAACTAAAATTATGCAAAACAAACCCAATCTTGTCCGCCTCCTTTTTGGCGGACTTGTCCGCCATCCGTGTGGCGGATTTCGATTTTTTTACTGAAATCCGCAGCCCGATTTCGTTTAAGTCCTTGTTATGACAATACTTAAGCAAAAACACTGGCTTCTTCTGATGCACTTTGGAGTATCTCTGATGTCCCTCTGGAGTGCTTCTGATTCACTTTGGATGCGTTCTGATTACATTCTGATTGCTTCTGATGACATCTGATAACAGCGTAGATTCTTCTAAATCAGGTAATTTTTCGCTTCCCCGCCCGGCTATCCGGAGATAAAATCCAAAACCTAACCATTTCAAGTCTGACTCCTGAATTTACAGAAACAATGTTATACTAATTGATTAAATTGAAATAGTCAGATTTAGCCGGCGAAACCAAAGGCTTGAACTCTCAGTTTTTTGGTTCAAATATCTTCGGGTGCATTCCCTTCTAATCCCCAATAAAATTCGGAAAAATCTTGAAATATACCAAAGCGGCGTTTATATAAATGGTTTTTAGTTCAATATCGGATTAACATATAAATTGAAAGGGTAAGCCGTGAGTACGGGAGCTTTGGGGATGTTAGACTGGCTGGCGATTACGCTCTACTTCGGTCTGATTGCGGCGATTGTCTGGTATTGCGTAGCGCAGAAACAAAGGACGTCAACCGACTATTTTCTGGCCGGCAGAAATATGGGCTGGTTCGTAATCGGAGGCTCGATATTTTCATCCAATATCGGCTCAGAACATATTGTCGGGCTGGCCGGGCAGGGAGCAACCAGCGGTATGGCTATGGCCCACTGGGAACTGCACGCATGGATAACCATTATGCTGGGCTGGGTATTTGTGCCTTTTTATTACCGCTCGCGGGTATTTACAATGCCTGAGTTTCTCGAGAAAAGATATAACTCAACTGCCCGGTGGATTCTGTCGGTGGTTTCTTTGATTGCATACGTCTTTACCAAAGTCTCGGTAACGGTCTATGCCGGCGGTGTGGTCTTCAATGCGCTTTTGCCCGAGATTCATCTGAGGCTGACGGAGAACATCGTCCTTGACGCTTTCTGGGTAGGCGCACTATCGACAGTGATTCTAACGGGAATATACACGGTCTTGGGCGGTCTGCGGGCTGTGGTTTATACCGATACGGCACAGACTATTGTTCTTATCTTAGGTTCGGCGTTTATCACAACGTTCGGCCTGAATAAACTCGGAGGCTGGGGCGAGCTTCAGACTATCTGCCGTGAAAATGCTACCAGCTTCGCCCTGTGGCGCCCGCTTTCAGACCCCACCTTTCCGTGGCTCGGTATCCTGATAGCTTCTCCGATTGTCGGGATATGGTACTGGTGCACGGACCAATACATAGTTCAAAGAACTTTGTCGGCCAAAGACCTGCGTAATGCGCGGCGGGGAGCAATATGCGGAGGATTCTGGAAGGTTTGGCCTGTGATGATTTTCATCGTGCCGGGACTAATTGCTTACGCACTGCACCAGAAAGGACTACTCTCACTGCCCACCAAGATGCTCGGCGGCCAGCAGGTGCTGGACGGCGACCGTGTCTTTGCGACAATGGTTTGTTCGCTGCTTCCGGCAGGCCTTCGAGGGCTGGTGGTCGCAGGGCTACTCGCTGCTTTGATGAGCTCTTTGTCGTCGCTGTTTAATTCCTGTGCGACCCTCTTTACGGTTGATATTTACGAAAAACTCAATCCGAAGGCATCGGAGCGCCACCTTGTTACCGTGGGACGAATAGCAACATTTGTCGTGGTGGTAACAGGCATTATCTGGATTCCGGTAATGCAGCGGGTCTCAGGAGGAGGCTTATATCAGTATTTACAGAATGTTCAGGGCTATCTGGCCCCGTCAATTACTACGGTGTTTCTATTGGGGCTTTTCTGCAAGCGCATCAACGGTAAAGGCGCTGTGGCCGGTCTTGTAACGGGCTTTATAATGGGTATGACAAAAATGACCATTCAGACACTCGTTGGAGGAGATAACCCGGTGATTACTTCGCCGGACTGGATAGTGGCCATTGGAAAACATAACTTCCTGTATGCCACCGGATGGCTGGCACTGATAAGTGCTGCGATAACGGTTGTTGTTTCGCTGCTGACGCTGCCGCCTGATGAGCAGAAAATAGTAAACCTTACATACGCATACGTCACGGCGGAGCAGAAGAAGGAAAACCGCGAAAGCTGGAACTATGTGGATGTTCTCTGGACGGTTTTAGTGCTGGGCCTTGTCGCCGGAATGTATCTGTATTTTAGCTTCTGGCTCAACTGACAATAGGCGGCTTATATTAAACAGCGACGCGGAGTGGAAGATTTTTTATGTACCTGCTGGGTTATGATATAGGCAGTTCATCTATAAAGGTAACTCTGCTTGATGCGGAAACCGGCAAAGCAGTCGCATCCGCAGCATCTCCGAAAAAAGAGCTGGAGATAATTGCCAAGAAAAACGGCTGGGCAGAGCAGCAGCCGGAGGTCTGGTGGCAGAACGCAATAGCGGCAACGGCGGAAATAAAAACCGTCTTATCATTCGACCCTGCTGACGTAAAGGCGATAGGCATCTCGTATCAGATGCACGGACTCGTTGTGGTCGACAAAAATCAGCAGGTTCTCAGGCCTTCGATAATCTGGTGCGACAGCAGGGCTGTCGAAACAGGCTCCCGTGCCGCCAAAAAAATCGGTCCCGCAAAATGTCTTAAAAGACTGCTTAACCTGCCGGGCAATTTTACCGCATCGAAACTTAAATGGGTCAAAGACAATGAGCCGGCAATCTACCGCAAAATACATAAGGCTATGCTGCCGGGCGATTATATCGCTATGCGAATGACGGGTAAAATCGTAACCACGCCGGTCGGCTTATCCGAAGGTATTATGTGGGATTTCCAAAAACAGGGACTCGCCGAGCTGACTCTGAACTGCTACGGAATTTCAGAAGAACTTATTCCCCAACTGATACCCACTTTCTCGATTCAAGGTGAACTAACTAAGCAATCCGCAGATGCACTCGGATTAAAAGCGGGAACCGTGGTTTCATACCGTGCAGGCGACCAGCCGAACAACGCATTATCCCTTAACGTCCTAAATCCCGGCGAGATAGCCGCAACTGCCGGAACTTCAGGCGTTGTTTATGGCATCACCGACAAGCCAAACTACGATAAAAAATCGAGAGTAAATATCTTTGTTCACGTCAATCACACTACTGCTGCACCACGATATGGGGTGCTATTGTGCATCAACGGCACGGGAAGTCTGAACAGATGGCTGCATCACAACGCTGCTGATACGCTTACCTACGACCAGATGAACGAACTGGCAAATCAGGCGCCTGCCGGCTGTGATGGGCTTATGATTCTGCCCTACGGTAACGGTGCAGAAAGAACGCTCGAAAATAAAAATATCGGTTCACTTATCTGCGGCCTCAATTTTAATACCCACACCAAGGCACACCTGCTGCGGGCAGCGCAGGAAGGAATCGTCTTTTCGCTCAATTACGGCGTTGAAATAATGCGGCAGATGGGCGTAAACCCCGTTAGAAACCCCGTTTCTAATGGGGTAAAGGTAAAAACCGTTCGGGCAGGTTATGCAAATATGTTTCTAAGTCCCCTGTTCGCCAAAGTATTCGCAACTGTAACAGGCTACGTTGTCGAATTGTATAATACGGATGGCTCACAGGGCGCAGCCAGAGGCGCTGGCATCGGCGCAGGGATTTACAAAAACCACAAAGAGGCTTATGTCGGGCTTGATAAAAAATACACCGTTGAGCCGGACAGGAAACTGGCGGCTGCTTATGATAGAATATACGAAAACTGGAAAAACATTCTGAAGTGTGAACTAAAAAAGGACTGACAAAAATGGCAGATAAAAAATCTCTGCATAGTATATGCAGGTGGACGTTCAACGCGGGCAAAGGCGGCTTTGTGCCTGCTGATATTAGGCCGGCCTGGGCAGGCGCCAAATTCGGCAGCGCAGATATGATTAAGCTCGTAAAACAAAAAATAAAGCCCCGAATGCCGGACAATATCGAGCTTGGAATAGAACTGCACTACGATACCGAGGTCAGCGAAAAAACAGCCAAAGAAATAGCCGATATGCTGGTCGATTGCGGAATGTATCTTGCGATGATTACACCAGGCGCACACAGTCACTACGCCTACGGCGGAATATCATCGCTGGACCCGAAAGAGAGAAAGAGCGCCGAAGAATTCGGCACAAGGACGGTTGACATTGCTTATGGGCCGCTGAAGAAGGCCTGGCATCCGGAGCCGGCAAAATATCCGACTCTCGTGCTTTGGAACGGCTCATTCGGCTATGACCTCGCAAGCATCGGTATCAAACAGATGTATCAGAACCTTAAGGAAAGCGTTGCCAAACTATGTAAATATGAGCAAAAGAAAGGCGGCAAACTTTTTATTGCCTTTGAGCCTAAACCGAATGAGGGACATCCTGCTATGCTCGTCCCCACCGTGGCATCGGCCATACTTTTCTGGCTGAAACTCGAACGGGAATTTGGCATTCCTGCGGACAAAAAAGGAGTGAACAAAGAATTCGGCCATTCGGAGATGATTGGGCTCGACCATATTTACGATACGGTGGAGGAACTGGATAATAACGCTATGGTTCATATGCACCTTAACAGTCAGGGATATAATGACGGCATTATCCTCGGCGGGCCGGGCAAATTTGATATAGACCACGGCGTGCGGGTCAACGGTATGAACATAGCCATTGCAGGCCTTATACAGCGGGCCGGTTACACAAGGTGGAAAGGCCACGATATGCAGCCGCGGGCTTATGATAACACAGAACAGGCTGTCGACAGAGTCGTAAGAAGCATATTAAGCTGGCAGGCCTGCGAAGAGGCGGCCAAGGAGCTGGACACAGGGAAACTGCTGAAATATCTGCAAAAGCGGGAAACCGCCAAGGCGGAAGATATGATGCGGGCTTCTCTCGTCAAGGCGCAAGGTTATTTTGACAGGATGTATAATGAATAAAACCACATTTGGACTTATTGTCGGAAACAGGGGGTTCTTTCCTGATATACTGGCAAAAGAAGGGCGAAAAAACTTGCTTGATGTTCTTGGAAAAAATGGTTTTGACTCAATAGCCTTGTCAATGCGGGATACAAAATACGGGGCGGTTGAGACTTTTGAGGACGCTAAAAAATGTGCGGCTCTTTTTGCAAAGATGGCGGAAAAAATCGACGGTGTGATTATAACACTGCCTAATTTCGGCGATGAAAAAGGCGTTGCAGAAGTAATAAAACGTTCCTCGCTGAATGTGCCTATTCTGATTCACGCAGAGCCGGACGTGCCGGCAAAAATGGACATCGCTCACAGGCGGGACTCCTTCTGCGGAAAAATCAGCGTCTGTAACAATCTTAGGCAGGCCGGCATCCCCTATACGCTGACAAAATCGCACACCGTTGAGGTTGCTTCAGAGGAGTTTAAAAAGGAGCTGGACGACTTTGCCTCGGTTTGCAGAATCGTAAGGGGAATGAAAAACGTCCGGTTCGGCGCAATCGGTGCACGCACCGGCGCATTCAACACCGTCCGTTACAGCGAAAAAATCCTGGAGCTGGCCGGCATATCGGTAGAAACTATCGACCTGTCCGAAATACTCGGAAAGGTCGCACATCTCGGCGACAACGACAAAACCGTTCAGAAAAAATTAAACAGCATAAAAAAATACATTACAACGGAATCTGTCCCCGCCGACAAACTTTTGAAAATGGCAAAATTCGGCTGCGTAATAGACCGATGGACTAAGGATAACCAGCTTAACGGCACTGCAATTCAGTGCTGGACAAGTCTTCAGGAATTTTTCGGCATAGTTCCCTGCACACTTATGAGTATGGCCAGTGAGACGCTATTGCCCAGCGCCTGCGAGGTGGATATCACCGGCGTAGTGGGAATGTATATACTTCAATTAGCAAGCGGTTCGCCGAGCGCCTTGCTTGACTGGAACAACAATTACGGCTCCGACCCCGACAAGGCCGTGTGTTTCCATTGCAGCAACCTGCCGAAATCTTTCTTCAAGAACGCAAAAATGGACTATCAGGAAATCATTGCCGGCACGGTCGGCAGGGAAAACACCTACGGCACAGTCGTCGGCAGAATAGCGGCGAACAAATTCACCTTCTGCAGGACGTCCACCGATGATGCCGCCGGCGATATTATCGCCTACACCGGACAGGGCGAATTCACAAACGACAGGCTCGATACTTTCGGCGGATACGGCGTAATAAAAATTGCAAACCTTCAGACGCTTATGCAGTATATATGCAAAATGGGCTTTGAACATCACGTTGCTGCGAATATATCGCAAAAGGCCGATGCAGTCGCAGAGGCACTCGGCAATTATATGGGCTGGGAAGTCTATCGACACAAATAAACTTAAATGGAAGGATTGCTATGATAGGAAAAAATGCGATTGTCATAATGGCAATTTTGGCCGCTGGGATGGTTACCACAAAAAGTTTTGCAGAACCAAACTCGCTTAAAGGCGAAATCTCAGTTTCGACTACACAGAAAATCGGCGAGATAAATCCCAACATTTACGGCCTGTTTATGGAATTGTGCTATCACGAATTTGACGGCGGGATATGGGCAGAGATGCTCAAGGGGAGAAAATTCGCTGAGGATGACAGGGAAGATGATGAAAATGGTTACGGTGTCGTAAAAGACTGGTTCGCAATAGGCAGAAACGCCAATACTCATTTCGCTCACGATGCTACCATTTATTACTGCGGCAAACGCTCCCAAAAAATCGTAAATGAAAATGGAGGGGAGCATAAAATCGGCATAGGCCAAAAAGGACTGTATTTAGACAAAGCAAAAAGATATCAGGTAAGAGTTAATCTCAAGGGAGAAAATATAAAAGGGCCGGTAGTGATTGCTCTTGAAGGCGAAAAGGAAATATACGCTCAAAAGGAAATCAATATCCCGGATAAAAACTGGAACAGGTTTACTTTTACATTAAGGCCGACACAGACAGACAAAAACGGAATATTCACAATAACGTTTAAGGGCAGCGGCACACTTTGGACCGGTAGCGTTTCGATGATGCCGGACGACAATATATCGGGTTTCAGGAAAGACGTCATCGAGGCATTGCGGACGATTTATCCGCCGAACATTCGCTGGCCGGGCGGCAACATCGTATCCGGCTATAACTGGGAGGACGGCATCGGCGACAGGGATAAAAGACCGCCGAGATTTGCCAGAGAAATGTGGGGGACAAATGACGTGGGGACGGATGAATTTATCGAGCTTTGCAGGCTGACCGGCGCAAAACCATACATCGCCGTCAATTCCGGCGACGGCACAGCACAGGCGGCAGCCAACCTGACGCAATACTGCAATGGTAAATCCGATACACAATATGGGAAACTGCGGGCCAAAAACGGGCACGAAGAGCCTTACAATGTCAAACTATGGGGTATAGGCAATGAGATGTTCGGAAACTGGCAAATTGGTCACGTTGACGAGGAAACTTACGCAAGAAGACATCTTGAATTTGCAAAGGCAATGCTCGCCGTCGACAAAAATATAAAAATTGTAGCTGTAGGGACAAGATACTGGAAATTCCCGCGGTGGAATCAGGCGATATTCAAAACAGCGGGCAAATATTTCGATTATCTTTCGCTGCATTCATACGCAAAGAAATACAGGAGCAAGGTGAAGAAAAAAGACATCATAGACCCAAATTTTGCAGAAAAGTTTTATTACTACATCGTTTCTTCCCCATATGGTATTGAGGAGCAAATTGTCGGGACAGACAAGGAAATCAGGGAATCATTGCCCGACCGCCCGGAGGTCAAAATTGCCTTCGATGAGTGGAACGCATATTCGTATTATGCCACTTTTGAGGAGGCTGATTTTGCATTGAGAGACGGCCTTTACGCCGCCGGCGTCCTGCACGCCTTTCAGAGACAATGCAAGGCGGTGCCGATAGCGAACCTCTCGAAGGTGGTCAATGCGATAGGTTTTATAAGAGTAAACGAGCGGGGTATGTTCTTAAATCCGCAGTATCTTGTTCTGAATATGTATTCGAATCATTTTGGGCCGACGCTGCTTAAAACAGAGGTCAAGTGTGACAGCTACCCCGCCCCTGAATATGAAACAGGCAGGCCGCAGGCAAAAGGACAGATACCTTATCTGGATGTCTCGGCCACAGCGAGTAAAGATGGAAAATCAATCTATGTTGCGGTCATAAATCTGCACGCAAACAAAAATATCAAAACTGGTATTACATTTGATCAATGGAATTTTTCGCCGCAGGCAAAAATATACGAGCTTTACGATGACGATTATCTGGCTGAAAACACCTTTGATAAACCCGACAGATTGACCATAAAAGAAAATATATTAGGTGTAAACAATCCTTTTGAATATAATTTTAAGCCTCATTCTGTAACGATTATGGAATTTCAGGAGAAAAAATAATGAGTAATAACGAGATATCGAGGAGAGAATTTCTGGAGAGGTCTTCACAATTCGCAGTCGGAGGCAGTATGCTCGCGGCTTCGGCAAATCTCTTTGCAAATCAGCAGATGAAACCGTCGAACAAAAGGCCGAATCTATTGTTCGTCTTTGCGGATATGATGCGAGGCCAAGATATGGGATGCGCAGGCAACGAGCAGATTATTACGCCTAATCTCGACCTGTTCGCAAAACAGGGAACGCTTTTAACAAACGCCATTTCCACGTATCCTGTTTGCTGTCCCTATCGGGCGATGCTGATGACAGGTCGATTCCCGTTTAGTAACAAGATAATAACCAACGGCCCGCCGCTGCCGGAAGAAGAGCTTTGCATCGCAGAAGTATTGAAAGCTGTCGGCTACCAGACCGGCTACATCGGCAAATGGCACTTAAACGGGCATGCGGGCCCTAATGCGGGGGCAGGGCAGCAATTTGTTCCGCCGGGACCCAAACGGCAGGGTTTCGATTACTGGGCAGTAGCTAACTTTATTCATAATTACTTCAAATCGTACTACTATCGCGATGAGGACAAAAAAATAATGATAGAAGGCTGGGAGCCGGATACGCAAACAGATTTGGCCATCCAATATATGAAAGAGCATAAGGACGCCCCATTCTGCCTGTTTCTTTCGTGGGGGCCTCCGCACGACCCTTACATCGCCCCGGAAAAATATATGAAAATGTATGACCCCGCCAAATTCAAACTAAGAGAAAACGTCTTCTGGGGACAGGATGGCGCAAGAACCGACTATCATTCTTATTACGCCGCCATTACTTCGCTGGACTGGAATATGGGTCGCCTGATGGAAACATTGGACAAATTAGGCATAGCCGATAATACCATCGTAGTTTTTACTTCCGACCACGGCGATATGCTTCACTCACTGGGCCTTCTTCAAAAGCAATTGCCTTATGAGGAATCCATCAACGTGCCTTTCATTATCAGGTGTCCTCAAAAAATCAAGGCTGACCGCAAGACAGATTTATTGCTCGGCTCTCCCGACATTATGCCGACCCTTTTAAGTTTGATGGGAGTGGAAATCCCAAAAACAGTAGAAGGGAAAGACCTTTCACTGTTTATCATAGGAAACGCAACCGGCACTGAGCCTGATTCGGTCCTCATTGAGGTAATTTCGCCTTGCGGCAGGTATCTGGACAGGACCGGTTTGCGTGCCTGGCGTGGCGTCAGAACAAAAAGATATACCTTTGCACGCTTCCACGATGAGGACTGGCTCCTGTATGACAACAAACTCGACCCTTACCAGAAGCGCAACCTGATTTACAACTCAGAGTATAAACCTTTGCGAGATGAATTAAACGCCAGGCTGGATGAATGGCTCAAAAAAACCAACGACCCATTTTTACCCGGCAGCGCATACTATAATATGCGTACTGAAATGATTCACGACAGGCCACCCCTCTGGCCTGCACTGAGCCCAGTCGAAGTGAAGCCGGAAAAATAATCAGGAGTATTCTTATGAACAAAAAAAGCGCGTTCGGAATCTGTGTTTTGATAACCATCTGCATTTTGGGAACATTCTGCACGAATGGCTTTGCAGAACCGAATGCTACAGCATCAGAAGGCGAAATCACAATCTCGACCTCCGAGAAAATCGGTGAGATAAACCCGGACATTTACGGCTTGTTCGCCGCAGATTATTACCATGTGTTTAACGGCGGAATGTGGGCCGAAATGCTCAGAAGCAGAAAATTCGCAGAAGACGACAGGGAAGACGATGAGAACGGCTACGGCGTTGTAAAATACTGGTTCGCCATAGGTAGAAATGAAAAAACGCATTTTGCTCACGACTCCACCGTATTTTACTGCGGCGCACGCTCCCAAAAAATATTAAATGAAAACGGTCCCGAACATAAAATCGGCATCGGACAAAAAGGTCTCTGCCTCGACAGCACAAAAAACTATCTGGTCAGACTCAACTTGAAACAGAAAGACATAAAAGGCCCCGTTATTATTGCCTTGGAAGGTGAAAAAACCGTTTACGACCAAAAGGAAATAACTGTCCCTGACGGAGACTGGAGCCGACATTCCTTTACGCTGAAGCCTTCGCAATCAGATAAAGATGGCAGATTTACCATAACCTTTACCGGCCCCGGCACACTCTGGGTCGGCACCGCCTCGCTTATGCCCGATGATAACGTCTCCGGCTTTAGAAAAGATGTCATTGAGGCCTTCAAAGCCATTCACCCCTCAAATATACGAGGCCTCGGCGGAAATAATATCTCCTGCTATCGCTGGCAGGACGGCATAGGCGACCCCGATAAAAGACCGCCCCGCTTTGACAAGGCCTTTTCCGATGACGACCAGTGGATATCGAACGACGCCGGAACGGATGAATTTATCGAATTTTGCCGGCTCATCGGCGCAAAACCAACCATAGTCGTAAATGCCGGCGACGGCACCGCCGCCGAGGCAGCCGATTACGTCCAATACTGTAACGGCAGCACAAATACCAAATATGGAAAAATGCGCGCCGACAATGGACATCCCGAACCTTATAACGTCAAAATCTGGGGTATCGGCAATGAGATGTTCGGAAACTGGCAGTTTGGCCACGTCGATGAAGAAACCTATGCAAAAAGACATCTCGAATTCGCAAAAGCAATGCTTGCCGTCGACAAAAACATTAAACTCGTTGCTTCGGGCGGCAGATACTGGAAATTCCCAAGATGGAACCAGGCGCTTTTCAAAACTGCCGGCAATTACCTCGATTACCTCTCGCTGCATTCCTACGCCAAAAAATACAGGGCCAAACTGAAAAAAGAACAGCTCAAAGACCCCAAGCTCGCCGAAGAAATTTATTATTACATCGTTTCCTCACCTTACGGAATAGAAGAGCAGCTTATCGAAACGGACAAAGAAATAAGAAAAATTCTTCCCGAAAGGCTGGATATAAAAATTTCCTTCGATGAATGGAACGCTTATTACTACAAGGCACCCTATGAAGAAATTGACTTTGCTCTCAGAGACAGTATTTATACCGCCGGCGTCCTCCACGCCTTCCAAAGGCAGTCTAATGCCGTAACACTGGCTAACTTCTCAGGTATAGCAAACAGTATTGGAATGATAAGAATAAACAACTGCGGTCTCTTCCTCAATCCGCAGTATCTTGCCTTCAAAATGTATACAAATCACTCCGGCCCGACTCTGCTCAAAACCAGCGTAAAATGCGATACCTTCGCCGCACCGGATTATGAAGAGGGCAGGCCGCAGGCCAAAAGTAAAATACCATATCTGGACGTCTCGGCAACAACGGATAAGGACGGAAAAATTCTTTACCTGGCTGTCATAAATCTACACGCAGACAAAAATGTTAAAACGAAAGTCTCGTTCGATAAATGGAATTTTGAACCGCAGGTTAAAACCTTTGAGCTTTATAATGATGATTATATGGCTGAAAATACGTTTGATAATCCCGAAAAAATAACTATAAAAGAAAATATCCTTAACGGCACAGGTAATCCTTTTGATTACAGCTTCAAGCCGCATTCAATAACAATTATGGAGCTTCGACAAAAATGAACATTTACTCTGTGGTTCGGCGGACAAAAAACTTTTTGATAACAAGCATAACTATTCTTGGGCTTCTGTCAGGAGGCTGTGCAGCACCTCGCTCCGGAGTCAAAAAAATTCTTGCTCCCGAAACAAACCTCGGCACAACCATCGGTTCTCTCGTGGAGGTGCTTTCTGTGAATGCCATACCCGTTGAAGGATATGGCCTCGTAGGCGGACTAAACGGAACAGGCTCTTCAGAATGTCCGACACAAATAAGGGAATATCTCGAAAAATACATTCTGAAACAGTTGCCAGACCAGAAGGCCGATGCGGGAAAACTTATCGACAGTCTCGACACCGCCGTCGTTTATGTCCAGGGCATGATTCCTCCAGCTGCTTCCAAAAACCAGTATTTTGACGTGAAGATTACCGCCCTGCCCGGCACGCAGACAACCTCGATTGAAAACGGCTGGTTATACGAAACCGAACTGAAAATCGCAGGCGGTTTCGGCATAACCACCAAAGTATTGGCCAAAGCAGAAGGGCCTGTCTTCGTAGACACAATAGATGCAGCTCAAACAAACAAACAAAACGGTTACATCCTGGCCGGTGGAACTGTTCTTGACGAATACAAAGTAAGTCTGGCACTTCGACAGCCTGACTACAAAATGGCAAATATAATCCGCAACTGCATCAACGAGCGGTTCGGTTCCGAGACCGCCAAAGCAATATCGGAAAGCCAGATTGACCTGAAAATACCGGAGAAATACAAAAACCAAAAACAAAGATTCGTCGCCATAGTAAGAGAAACCTACCTCGTCCGGACACCGGATATTACAAAAGAAAGAATAATAACGTTTGTCAGGCAATTGGCCGTTTCAAAAGATAAACAAACAAGTGAAATTGCTCTGGAAACCATAGGAAATGAATGTCTCGACAAACTGTCTGCCCTGCTTAATTCGTCTGACGAAGAGGTGCGGCTGCGGGCAGCAAGGTGCATGCTCAACCTCGGCAGCGACCAGGGATTGAAAACGCTGCGGCAGATAACTATGGACAAAAATTCTCACCGCAGAATCGAGGCTCTCGAGACAATTACCTTATCAGCAGGCCGCAATGATGCGACGGCTATATTACGCAGCCTGTTGCGGGACGAAGACTTTAATATCAGACTGGCCGCCTATGAACAACTGCGGAAATTAGAGGACATTGCCGTAACACAAAAACTCATCGGACACAATTTCTATCTGGAACAAATCGCACAAGCAGACCGCAAGGCTATTTTTGTTTCTCGCAGCGGGCAGCCGCGAATTGTGCTGTTTGCCGCACCAATCCGCTGTAATGAAGGCATTTTTGTAGAATCGCCTGACGGCAGCGTAACAATTAATGCCCCTGCCGGCCAAAATTACGTTTCGATAATGCGCAAACACCCCAAACGAGCTGATGTTATAATAAAACTAAAAAGTTCCTTTGAGCTTGGTGACATCATCCGGACCCTTTGTGAAGAACCTCTCAAAAAATCAGACCAGGGACACTCCGGATTAAACGTTTCATACTCAGATATGATAGCCCTCCTGCAACAGATGTGCGACAAAGGCGCCATCAAGGCGGAATTCCACGCAGGGCCGCTGTCAAAAATCGACCTATCTATAAAGAAATAACAAACCACCGGCCGATAATACCTTAGTGTTCCTTGACCAAAATAATACTGGCAAGACCGCAAATAGTTATCGGACATTAGACAACGGAAAGGCAAAATGAGACTTGAAAAAATCGTTCTTGACGGCTTCAAAAGCTTCGCGGACAAAACAGAATTTATCTTTGATTCGTCTATTACCGGCATTGTCGGCCCCAACGGCTGCGGCAAAAGCAACGTAGTCGATGCCGTTAAATGGGTCCTCGGCGAACAAAGCGTCAAAAGCCTCCGAAGCGGACAAATGGCCGACGTAATATTCAGCGGAAGTTCCGTCAGAAAACCGCTCGGCACCGCTGAAGTAAGCCTGTTTCTATCAAATACCGGCGGCCAATTACCCATAGAGACCGACCAAGTCCAGATATCACGCAGAATCTACCAGAACGGCGAATGCGAATACCGTATAAACAACAAAATTTGTCGTCTAAAGGACATCCGCGAACTCTTTATGGACACCGGTGTCGGCGCAAAAGCCTACTCCATCATCGAACAGGGACAGGTCGAACAGCTTCTGACCGCATCGAAAACGGACAGAAGAATCATATTCGAAGAAGCCGCTGGAATAAGCAAATACAAGGCCCACAAAAAAGAAGCCCTGCGAAAGCTCGAATACACCGAACAAAACTTGTTAAGGCTGGCGGACATCTTAAATGAGGTGCAAAAGCAGCTTCGAAGCGTAAAACTGGCGGCAGGTAAAGCTAAAAATTACCTCCAGTATACCAAGAGGCTAAAAGAGCTTCAGGTCAATTTCTCACTTGTCGAATATCATAAAAATCACACAGCCGCCGCAGAAAAGAAAACCACCCTCGCCGAAATCGAAAAACAATTCGCATCCACAGCCGTCGAGGTGGCAAAAAACGACACTCTCCTCAGTGAACTCGGCCAACAAATAATAGACACGGAAAACCAGATAAACCAGACGGACAATTCTCTCGTTTCCGTTCAGAGCAAAATAGAGCAGCACCTTCAGCGAATCGAATTTTTGCGCAGCCGAATCACCGAACTGCAGCAAAGAAAAGATAACGCCGATAAAAGGCTCGAAAAACTTCAGGAGCAGGAAAAACTATTTGATACGGACTTGATTCAGTATAAAACCGAACAAGTCCGCTGTGAAGAAACGCTCAAGGAAAAAACCGCTGCAATCGAACAACTCCGCAGCGCCATCGGGGAAATAGAAACCCAGTGCACTTCGCTTGAAGCCGACCTCGAAGATGAAAAGTCCGGCATTATCGACATTGTAAGAATGACCGCACAACTGCACAACGAGCTGCAAAGCATATCTGTCTACCGCAGCAGCCTGTCAAGCCAGAAAGACCGTCTGACGGGCAGAGTTAATACCGCCAAGGCGGAACTCGAAAAGCTGCTGGCTGAAAAGGCGCAGTATATTGCCCGCCGCAATGACATAGAAAAAGTGCTTAATGATTTGCAGCAGAACCTCGATTCAAAACGACAGGAAACAGAAGAAATTATCAGCCGGACAGCCACAGAGAACAAAAGACTTGCACATAGCAAAGAAGCCCGAAGCGCACTTGCAGGCGAACTGGCTGTCCTTGCAGATATGGAAAACAGACGCGAAGGACTCAACAATGCCGTAAAGAACATCCTTCAAAGCCGCTCAGAGAACAATAGATTTGATTACATCGAAGGAATTCTGGCGGAGATTGTCGTGGCTGACATCGAATACGCCAATGCCGTTGAAGCCGCACTTGAGGGTAAAACCGATACGCTGGTAATAAATAACACAAACAAGCTGCTGAATGACACTGAGACCGTTGAAAAACTCGACGGCAGGGTAAACTTCATATCCACAGACAAAACAGAACCGTTCATGGACAAAAGCGATTTGTCAAAATCACCTCACATAAAGGGCAGAGTGGCTGAATTTGTAAGATATGACGACAAATACGCCCCATTAGTATGGAAACTGCTCGGCAAGACCATAATCGTCGATTCAATCGAGAAGGCAGTCGAACTCACCGACCAAATATCAGACGAATATAAATTTGTTACACTCAAAGGCGAATTTCTAAGCGGAGACGGAATTATAAAACTTGGGCCGTTAGGGAAAGCCACGGGTCTGATATCGCGCAAAAGCAGACTACGTCAGTTACAGGAGACCATCGCAAATATAGCCTGTGAAATAGAAACTCTCGAAAAACAAATCGACAAAAACAACCAGCAAAACGAACATCTGACCAAACTGTGCAAAGACCTGCGAACGGCTGTTTACGAGGCAAACACAGAGCTTATGCAGGTAAATTCAAAATTGGGCCTCACGGAGCAAAACATAAAACATCTTCTGGAAGAACAGCCCTTAATAACCGGCGAGATAAGCCTGCTCGAAGAGCAAATAGCCCAATCGGTCCGTAAAGAATACAACTCAAAGCAAAAACTACAGGAGCTTGAGGCGGTCAACAATGAACGGAACGCACACATAAAGGAGCTTGAAACAAAACACGCTGAACGAAAAACACAACTGCAATCGCTGTCAAACGAACTAACTGACTTAAAAGTTATACTCGGACAAATATCGGAGCAAAACAAAGCCGTCAGACAAACAATCGCGTCCCTTCAAAACCAGCTTGAAGCCAATCTGGCCGCCGCTGAAACAACAAAGGCCGAAGCGAAAACCTGCGCCGAGCAGATTCTGGAAGCACAGCAGAATATTCTCAGTTCTGAAGCAGCCGTTTCGGAAATGTTTGTCGAAAAAGAAACCAAACAGCAGCTTAGCAGAGAACTCCACGACAAAGTGCAGGCTCTGCTTGAACAGCAGAAACAGACTGAGCAGCTTATTCGTCAGAAGCGCTCCGAACAGACCGATTTCGAGCAGAAAATAAGTCAGGTCAAAATAGAAATGGGCCAGTTGGAAGTAAGGCAGCAGGACCTCGTTGAAAGGGTGTTGCAGGAGCTGCAAATCGACCTTGTCAACGCCTATGAAAACTACACCGACAGCCAGATTGACTGGGACAAGGTTCGCGAAGAGATAACCGACCTGCGGGGCAGAATCGAACGGCTCGGCAACGTCAACATAGACGCTATTGCTGAACAGGATGAACTCGAAAAAAGAAATGAATTCCTCACCACTCAGGTTGACGACCTCAACAAAAGCAAATCGCAGTTGCAGCAGTTGATAATCAAGCTCAATAAACAAAGCAGGGATAAATTCCAGGAAACCTTTGAGCAAATCAGGGCACATTTCCAGGAAACCTTCCGCAAGCTCTTCGGTGGCGGAAAAGCAGACATCCTCCTCGAAGATTCCGAAGACATTCTTGACGCCGGTATCGAAATTATTGCTCGTCCGCCCGGCAAGGAAACCAGAAGCATATCGCTGCTCAGCGGCGGTGAAAAAACTATGACCGCCATTGCCCTGCTCTTTTCGGTCTTCAAGGCAAAACCATCCCCATTCTGCCTGCTCGATGAAGTCGATGCCGCTCTTGATGAGGCAAATAATGAGCGATTCAATCTTATCGTCCGCGAATTCGTAAAAACCTCGCAGTTTATAATAATCACCCATTCCAAGCGGACTATGAGCATTGCCGATATGTTATATGGGATCACAATGCAGACCCGCGGCGTAAGTAAAAAAATAAGCGTTAAATTCGACCAGTTTGACAGCGAGGTTGACCGGGCTGTCGCCGTAGCCTAAATATATTCGGGACAGCAAATATATGAAAAAATGTCCCTTCTGCGCCGAAGAGATTCAGGATGACGCCATAAAGTGCCGTTTCTGTGGTGAATTTCTGGACAAATTGCTCTCGCCGAAAGCAAAAACAAAGTGGTTTCAGTCGACTTCCTTTATAATTATCTCACTTTTATGCGTCGGCCCGTTTGCACTGCCGCTCGTCTGGTTTCATCCTCAATACAAATCTTCAGTTAAAATTATAGTTACCGTCGTTGTCATTACACTTACACTCCTGCTTGTATGGCTTAGCAATCTTATGGTCTCTCGTTTAATGTCCCAGATGGAATCGCTTGGTATCCGTTGAATTACAAATAATGCGGTAATAAAAAATTCAACGTTGAAAATATTCCTGTCGGCCTGTAGAATTCACTCCTCTTTTTGCTGAAAACTTATGACCGAAAGATTGGACAGACACGTTTTGAAAAACGGGATGGTGCTGCTCGGCGAGCCAATGGAGGCGGTTTCGTCCGTAGCATTCAATTTTATGCTGCCGGCAGGTGCCGCCCTGCTGCCCGAAGGATGCTGCGGCGCTGCAAGCGTCATCGCAGACTGGATATTCAGAGGCACAGTAAACAAAGGCAACAGAGAGCTGGGCGACGCCCTCGACAGTCTCGGACTGCACCGCTTAAGTGCGGTCAACAGCTCCCACATAATCATCGGCGCTGCTCTCGAGGCAGGTAATCTCACAGATGCTCTTCAACTGTATGCCGACATCATTCGCCAGCCAAGCCTCGAAGATGACCAGTTCGAATTGGCCAGAAAATTGGCAATCGATGAGGTAATCTCGCTCGACGACAATCCTCAGCAAAAAGTTATGCTCAAACTTAAGGAGAATTTCTATCCCCATCCCCTCGGCCGCAGCACTGAAGGAAATATTGAAGAACTGAAGGCGTTAACGGCCCGAAAAGCAAAACAGATTATAAACGACAATTTCAATCCGTCGCAGACAATTTTCACCATTGCCGGCAAATACGATTTCGACGCAGTATGCCGGCAGATAGAAAAACTGTTCGAGACGGATATCCAAAAATCGGCCAAATCAATTGCTTTAGGCTCCAAAGCTGATAAATACATCCATATCCATAATGACGGCGCTCAGGTGCATATCGGCCTGATGACGGAAACGGTAACGCTCTCACACAAGGATTATTACAATGCCAGGGTCGCCATATCGGTATTGTCGGGCGGAATGAGTGCCAGACTGTTTACAGAAGTAAGAGAAAAACGTGGTCTGTGCTATGCCATCGGCGCGCGCTATCACGGTTTGAAAAAAGCGGCAGGCATAGTCTGTTATGCAGGCACTATACCGCAAAAAGCACAGGAAACTCTCGACTTGATAATAACGGAATTCAACCGTCTCGAAGAGGGAATCACCGAAGATGAAATTAAAAGAGCGAAGGCGGAACTGAAAAGTGCGCTGATTCTGCAAAGCGAATCTTCCAGCAGCAGGGCTGCTGGTATCGGAAGCGATTACTACCTTCTCGGCTCAGTCAGATTCCTCGATGAAATCAAAGAGAAAATCGAACAGACCACGGTAGAATCCGTGCTGCAATTTTTGCGAAACAATAAATTCAAAGACTTTACCATCGTAACAATCGGCCCGGAACAGGTCAAAACAGGCGATTAAAATTATGCAACTTAAACAAAAACAACTTGCAAACGGACTGGTAATCATCGGCGAGGTCAACAAGGCTGCTCAGTCCGCAGCGGTCGGCTTCTTCGTTAAAACCGGCTCCAGAGACGAAACCGAACAGATAAACGGCGTGTCGCACTTCCTCGAGCATATGGTATTTAAAGGAACCGATACTCTCAGCTCATCGGATGTCAATGAGGCTTTCGACAAAACAGGCGCACAGTTCAACGCCTTTACCAGCGAGGAAATTACCGTCTATTACGCAGCCGTTCTGCCGGAATACCTGGCCGAGATAACTAAATTGTGGACGGAACTGATGAGGCCGGCTCTTCGTGAAAATGATTTCAACATCGAAAAAAACGTAATCAAAGAAGAAATTGCAATGTATAGAGACCATCCGAGTTTCGACGTATCAGACCGGTGCAAAAAACTGCATTTCGAGGAACATCCCTGCGGAAACAGCGTCCTCGGCAGTGAAAATTCCATAGATGACCTGACATCAAAACAAATGAGAGATTATTTTGCCGCACGGTATGCGCCGAATAATATGGTTGCGGCCGTCGCCGGCAATTTCGACTGGGAGCAAATCAGCTCGCTTATCGAGCAGTCCTGCGGCAAATGGCCACAAAAAACCATCAAAAGAAAACTGGAACACTGCCCCGGCAGTAAAAAGAAAGCTCGTCTCGAAAAGCCGAATCTGGCCCGTGAGCATATATGCCTGATGAGCGCTGCCGTTTCCGCTCAGGACAACAAAAGATTTGCTGCCTCTCTTTTAAGTCTCGTCATCGGTGATGACGTCGGCTCAAGGTTCTTCTGGGAGCTGGTCGACAAGGCATTGGCCGAAACTGCAACCACCCAATTCGGCGCTATGGACGGCACGGGATTGTTCAGCAGCTATATAAACTGCAGCCCCCAAAACACACCCACAGTGATGAACATTGTAAAGGACATTTTCAGCAATTTGTATGAAAAAGGCATAACCAAAGATGAATTGAAAAAAGCAAAAAATAAAATATTAAGTGCCCTCGTCATCAAAAATGAACTGCCGATGGGCAGGCTCGTCGACCTCGGCTTTAACTGGATTTACCTGAGAGAATATCGCTCCATTCAGGACGATGTTGACGCTATTAAAGCTGTTACCGTTGATGAAATTAATTCCCTGATAAAACAGCTCAATCCCTGTGATTTCACACAATTCTCATTAGGACCGGCAAAATAACTCTCCTTGATGTTACCGAAATAAAAAGGTATATTGTTATCAAATAAACTAAAAATGGAGAATTTATCCGTGCGAATAATCAAAAAAATAATCGCTGCCGTATTCATAGTTGCAGCCTTAAACTACGTAAAAGCCGAGCAGACCGACCCCAACGACCTTTTGGCATATTACGGCTTCGGCGAGATGGAGATAATCAAGCTGGACTGGGACATCAAAAATCTCAGGGTTGCGGACTTTAACGGAGACGGACGAAACGACATCGCAATTGTCAACAACAGCAAGGCAAAAATAGAACTGCTGATTCAGAAAAAGGCCGTCGGGCCCGCTGAAACCGCTGTTTCCGTCGACCCTGAGGACATAGACGTAAACCTAATCCTGCCCCCCACCCGTTTCACAAAAGAAGCTGTGCCTGTTTCACAAAGGATTTATAGCTTTGCCTGTGGAGACATAAGCTCAGACGGAATGGTTGACCTTGTATTCTACGGCGAACCCAAGGGGCTGTATGTAATACTGCAAAAGGCGCCGGACTCCAATACCGGTTCGCAAAAGACATTGAGCTGGCGGCCGAGAAAAAAAATCACAATCGACGACGGTCTCCTGACACCTAATGCTCTCGTGGTCGCAGACCTAAATAACGACGGCGCAAACGACATTGCACTCGCAGGCCAGAACTGCACCTATATCATCCTCCAGAAAAAAGACGGCTCACTCGCCGAGCCGATAAAATATCCTACAACGGACCTGACGCTCGGCATTGAAACTGGCGACTTAAACGGCGACGGTATAAATGACCTTGTTCTTATAACCAATGACGGCGAAAAACCAATCCATACACAATTCGGCCTTAAAACAGGACAATTCGGCCCGCAGGAGCAATTCTTCATCGAAAAACCCTATGCACTTGAACTCTGTAATATCGACAATGTCCCCGGCGATGAGATACTCACCGTCGACGGCAGAAGCGGTCGCCTGATATGTTACAAACTCGCAACTGAAAAGGAAAAGGACACCGACTGGCCGATTTTGTTCTATCCGCTCCCTGTCGGAGAAGGAGGCTCCGAACGAGACCTCGCTCTCGGTGATTTTAACGGCGATGGTCTTGCAGATATTGTAATCAGCGACCCCGGCGCAGCAGAAATTATCTTTTACAGACAAATCGCAGACACAGGTCTGACAGAACCGGTAAGGTTTCCTGTTTTTGCTGACGTAACAACCCTCTCAGCCGCTGATATTGACGGCGATGGTAAAGCCGAGCTTGCTATTCTAAGCCCAAAGGAAAAAATCATCGGCAAAGCAGAATTCGAAAACGATAGATTCTCATTTCCGCAGCCGGTTAAAGTAGTTGGTGAGCCGGTAGCAATGGCCCTTGCCGATATCGACAGCGATAAAACCATCGATTGTGTCTACGTATCAAAAGAAGCCAATGACGTCAAAAATCTAAGGATAGTTTCCGACT
>Ga0315278_10000570_pt1 | contig 32703 bp, 27 predicted proteins | sample YL17G06_0_MG_FD_203880 | JGI IMG/M metagenome (GOLD analysis project Ga0315278, IMG submission 203880) | Sediment microbial communities from Yellowstone Lake, YNP, Wyoming, USA - YL17G06_0 | ecosystem: Environmental > Aquatic > Freshwater > Lake > Sediment | place: USA: Wyoming | collected... | reverse complement strand
TGGATCTCCGGCGCCATCACGCCGCCGAAGCCGAGCGCCTCGGCGCGGCGCGCCGCTTCCGGCACGGCCCGCCAGTCGTCGAGCGGAATCGAGGTGTCGATCTCCATGTGCGTGGCTTCCTCGGGCTCCCTGAGGGGACGTTTCACAGTTTGTACAGTTTCGGAGCTACGACCCCTCACGCCGAAACTGTACAAACTGTGAAACGTCCCCTCGAAGACCGCTCATCGCGCGACCGCGACCCTGCTCTCGCCGACGCGCGCGCCGCCCAGGGCGCGACGGATGCCGCGCACTGCCTGGCGGGTTCGGTGCTCGTTCTCGATCAACGAGAACCGCACGTAGTCGTCGCCGAATTCGCCGAAGCCGATGCCGGGCGAGACCGCGACCTTCGCCTCGCGAAGCAGGAGCTTCGAGAATTCGATCGACCCCATGGCGCGAAACTCCTCCGGGATCCGCGCCCAGACGAACATCGTCGCCTTCGGCCGCTCGATCGGCCAGCCCGCGCGGACGAGCCCGTCACAGAGCACGTCGCGCCGCCGCTGGTAGGTGCGGCGAATCTCGGCCACGCACTCCTGCGGGCCGTTCAGCGCGTGGATCGAGGCGATCTGGATCGGCGCGAAGATGCCGTAGTCCATGTAGCTCTTGATGCGCGCGAGCGCGCCGATCATCTCGCGGTTGCCGACCGCGAAGCCGACGCGCCATCCCGGCATGTTGTAGCTCTTCGAGAGCGAGAAGAACTCGACGCCGAGGTCCTTCGCGCCCTTGACCTGCAAGAAGCTCGGCGGCTCGTAGCCGTCGAAGGTGAGGTCCGCGTAGGCGAAGTCGTGCACCACAAGCATGCCGACCTCGCGAGCGAATTCCACGATGCGCTCGAAGAACGGACGCTCGACGACTGCCGTCGTCGGGTTGTTCGGGAACGACAGCATGAGCAGCTTCGGCTTCGGCCAGCACTCGTGGACCGTCTGCTCGAGTCGGCCGAGCAGCTCCTCGACCGGCAGCATCGGCGGCATTCGCAGGTCGGCGCCGGCGATGATCGCCGAGTAGGGATGAATCGCATACGCCGGACTCGGGCACACGACCATGTCGCCGCCGCTGAGGAGGGCCAGCGCCATGTGCGACAGGCCTTCCTTCGCCCCGATCGTCGCCACCACTTCGGTCTCGGGATCGAGCTCGACGCCGAAGCGGCGCCGATACCAGTTCGCGACCGCGAGCCGGAGCTTCGGCAGGCCCTTGGAGAGGGAGTAGCGATGGTTCGGGCCCTTCGCCGCCGCCTCGATGAGCTTCTGCACGATGTGCGGGGGGGTCGCCCCATCGGGGTTTCCCATGCCGAGATCGATGACGTCCTCGCCGGCGACGCGGGCGCGGTGCTTGAGCTCCACGACCTCGGCGAGAACATACGGGGGAAGGCGCTTGATCCGCGGAAATTCCATATATTTTTACGATTGTTGAGGACGCGCCGCGCAATGTCAATTGAAGGCCGCCAGTGGACACCCATGAGGCTCGATCGTCTGCCAGTCGGGCTCGGCGCGCTTCTTTGCGCAGCGCTGGCGCTTTTCTGGCTTTACGCCCCGCTTTTGCGGGATCGCGGCTCCCGAGCTCGAAGAGATCGCGGCGGGGCGTTACTTGAGCGGCGCTGGATCGTAATAGAACTTGAGCGAGCGAATCGTTCCTGCCGCGAACTCCATGAGGTCCATGCCGGGGATGACGACCTTCCCGCGGGGCCCGGTGCCGGTCCAGATCCACTCGACGGCTCCACTCTGGCCATCGATCACGTACTTCTTGGGCTCGAAGGAGACGTCGGGCATCTGTTGGAAGAGTCCTGCGAACGCCGCCGTGACGGCTTCCTTGCCGCGCAGCTCGCCGGCCAAGGGGTCCCACGACACGATCTCGGCATGGAAACTCTCCGCGACCGTCTTCGCATCACGGCTCTTCAGACGTTCGAAATAACGCATTGCCACTTCGCGGCTCATTGGTGCGTCCTCCTCCGGCTCTCGCTAGGAGCGTGGGTCACGGATCGCTCCCGTTGGTCGCGATCCCGGCTCCGGTCGTGCAGAGTGCTGACCTAGCGCTTCGTCCCGCTCATGTCCACTTGACATCCGCGGCGACGCGGGTCGGCGGTTGATCGCGGAGCGCCGCCAGCACGTCCTCGACCGAGGAAACGATGGTCAAGAGCTTCGCGTGCTCGGGGTGGGCAAAGCCTTCGCCGACGATCGCCGTGATCAGCGCACGCAGCGGCTGCCAGAAGCCGCCGACGTCGACCACGACGACCGGCTTGTCGTGGAGGCCGAGCTGCCGCCAGGTGACGATCTCGATCGTCTCGTCGAGCGTGCCGAAGCCGCCGGGGAGAACCACGAAGGCGTCGGCAAGTTCGAACATCGCCCGTTTGCGATCGTGCATCGTGGGGACGATGCGAAGCTCCGTAAGACCTGTGTGCGCCACCTCGAGCCCGCGAAGAAATTCCGGGATGACACCCACGACCCGACCGCCGGCGGCGAGCGCGGCATCGGCGAGAAGGCCCATCAGCCCGATCCGTCCGCCGCCGTAGACGAGACGCATCCCGGCCGCGCCGATTGCCTCGCCGAGCCGCGAGGCGGCTTGCCGGTACGGCTCGGCAACGCGGCTCGACGAGCCGCAGAAGACGCAGATGGCGTTCATCACCGGATTTCGGCTATCCGCTTTCGGCGATCGGCTAAGCACCCCAAGAAGTCTTCACGATCACAGCGAGCCCGCGCTCGCCGAAGTGGCCGGCGGCTTCGAGCCGCCGCCAGGCTTTTGAGTCACCCCACTTGCGCGAGCCCGAGCCGCCCGCGCCAGCGATGCTCCAGGACCTGGCGTAGGCGATGCGAGTCCGGCGCCCGAAGCACCGGATCGGATCGCAGATAGGCCTCCACCTCTTGACGCGCTTGTTCGAGGATCCGCACGTCGCGCACCAGATTCGCGGCGCGAAAATCCGGCAGGCCCGACTGGCGCAAGCCGAGAAGCTCGCCGGGGCCGCGGTGCTCGAGATCCGCCTCGGCGATTGCCGAGCCGCGGGTCTCGCGCTCGAGGAGCTTCAACCGCTCGTAGCCCTGAGGCCCGGCTCGCCCCGTCGAGACCAGCACGCAGAGCGACTGCTTGGCGCCGCGTCCGACACGCCCGCGCAGCTGGTGGAGCTGGGCCAAGCCGAACTGTTCCGCGTGATCGACGACCATGAGCGTCGCGTTCGGCACGTCGACGCCGACCTCGATGACCGTCGTCGCGACCAGCAGCTGACAGTCACCGGCCTGAAATCGCCGCATCACGGCGTCCTTCTCGTCGCTCTTCATCTGGCCGTGCAGCAGGCCCAGGCGGTAGCCGCGGAACGCGCTCGTCGCGAGGTCGCGCGCCATCGCCTTGGCGCTGCGGAGGTCCGTCGCCTCGCTTTCTTCGACCAGCGGAAACACCAGATACGCCTGCTCTCCGCGGTCGAGCGCCGCGCGCACACGGGCGTACACGCGCTCGCGATCGCGCTCGCGCACGACGCGCGTCTCGATCGGCTGACGGCCCGGCGGCAGCTCGTCGAGGAACGACAGGTCGAGGTCTCCGTAAAGCGTCATCGCCAGTGTGCGCGGAATCGGCGTCGCGGTCATGAGCAGGATGTCCGGATTTTGCCCGAGCCCCTTCAGCGCCTTTCGTTGCAGCACGCCGAAACGGTGCTGCTCGTCGATGATGCCGAGACCGAGACGAGCGAAGCGGACGCCCTCCTGGATGATCGCGTGCGTCCCGACGAGGAACGGCGCCTCTCCCGAAGCGAGCGCCGCATAGACGCGCGTGCGCGCCGCCGTTTTGATCCTGCCGGTGAGCAGCACGGGCTCGATCGCCAGCGGCTCGAGCCAAGCGCCGACCGTCGCGTAGTGCTGCTCGGCAAGGATCTCGGTCGGCGCCATGAGCGCGACCTGATAGCCACATTCGATCGCGTCGAGCGCTGCGAGAGCCGCGACGACCGTCTTGCCACTACCGACGTCGCCCTGGATGAGGCGATTCATCGGATGGGGCTCCGCCATGTCGCCGGCGATCTCGCCGAGCACGCGTTCCTGCGCCCGGGTCAAGCGAAAGGGCAGTCGCCGGCGCAGCTGACCGCCGAGCTCGCCGCGCGAGCGCAGCGCGATGCCGGGCTCCTCGGCGATCGAATGCTTGCGTAGCATCATGCCGAGCTCGAGGAAGAAGAGCTCGTCGAAGACGATCGAGCGGTGCGCCGCGGAGCGCCCCTGATTGAGCGGCTCGACGTCTGCGTCGCGCTCGGGCTCGTGAACCTCTGCGAAGGCGGCCGCCAAGTCGACGAGCCGACGCCGCGCGGCGACGTCGGCGGGCAGCACGCTCGGCAGCCGCTCGCCAATCTCGGCCCGCGCCGCGTGCACGATCTTCCGCATCGCTCCCACCGACATCTCGGTCGGCTTCTCGTAGATCGGTACGATCCGGCCGAGCTCGTCCTCGGTGCAATCGAGCACCTCGACCTCGGGATGAATCATCTGCCGCCGGCCGTAGCCGGTTTCGAGCTTGCCATGGAGAACGATTCGCGTACCGGTCTTCAGCTTCTGCTCGAAGTAGCCGATCTGATGGAACCACGTGAGCGTCAGTACCGCGCCGCCGTCGCTCGCCTTCGCCTCGAGGACGCGCCGCCGGCGCCGGCCGGCGTAGGAGGTGCCGACGGCGACGATCTCCGCGGCGACGGTGGCTTCCGATCCCGGCACGAGCTGCGCGATCGGCGTCAGCGAACGGCGGTCCTCGTAACGGAACGGCAGGTGATAGAGAACGTCCTCGACCGTGGCGATGCCGAAGCGTGCGAGCTGCTCCGCCCGCTTCGGGCCGACGCCCTTCACGAACTGCGCCGACGCGGCAAGCAGCGCGAGCGCCGGACCGAGGTCGCCGTCCGTCGCCGCATAAAGCGTGGCGGGCACGGGCGACTGCTTCAGACGCTCGATCTCGCGCAGCCCCTCCGCCGCGCGCCGATGCCGCGCGTCTTCGGCGTCGAGCGGGAAGTCGGCCACCAGCGCGCGCAGTCGTTCGAGCGCCCCCCGATCTGCCCTGCCTTCTTCTGCCGCCCGGTCGATGAGCTCGAAGATCCTCGCGGTCGGCAGCGCGTTCGGCGCGAGCCGCCTCGGGCGTGCAGTGGCGAGGTAGCGCAGCGGCGGCTCGACGATGCGCAGCAGCTGATCGACCGCGGAAACGCTGCGAGCCTCCATAGTTCCTCGCCGGGCGTCAGGCTCCACTCGACGGAGCCGCCGACGCGCTCGGACGGGCGGTGATCGGCTGGATCGTCACTGCGAAGCTCCGCTCGGCGACCTTCGGGGCCATTTCGGTCAGTGCGTCACATCGAGGATCGTCACGGTGGCTGCAGACCCGGCGCGACGTCGATTCTCTGGGAGATGGCGCTGCTCGCTCAGCTCGGCCGGGTCATGGTGCGGCAGGGTCGGGCTGCGAACTCCGTCGCCGTGGCCCTCATATGCGACCAGTTTAGTGGTCAGATCGAGGACGTCAAGGCGCCCACCCCGATGACCGCCGGTCAACGTCGCGATCGTGCCGCGCTCGCAGACGAGATCTCGCCGCGAAGCCCGTCCGACTCTTCGGCCCGGCTCGTGGCGTGATAGTCCTGCAGGGCGCGCACCGACAGTGCGCCCCGCTGCAGCATCTCGATGCCCTCGGCGGCTGCCGCAGCGCCGGCGATCGTGGTGAAGTACGGCACCTGACGCTCGAGCGCGGTGCGGCGGATCGAGAACGAGTCAAGCGAAGCGGCGGCGCCTTCGGGCGTGTTGATCACCATGGCGATCTCGCCCCGGTTGAGCGCATCGACGCTGTGCGGGCTTCCTTCGCGGACCTTGCTCACCCGTTCGACCGCCAAGCCCGCGCGCTCGAGAAACGCGGCGGTCCCAGAAGTCGCAATCAGCCCGAAGCCACACCGGATCAGACGCTCGGCGATCTCGACCGTGGCCGGTTTGTCGGCGTCGAGGACCGAGACGAAGACTTTGCCGCTAAGCGGCAGCAGCGTGCCGGCGGCGATCTCCGCCTTCGCGAACGACATGCCGAAGGAGCGGTCGATGCCCATCACCTCGCCGGTCGACTTCATCTCGGGGCCGAGGAGAGTATCGACGCCGGGAAACTTGAGGAACGGAAAGACGGCTTCCTTGACGCTCACGTGGCGGGGGACGATCTCGCTCGTCACACCGAGCTCGCGAAGGGTCTTGCCGACCATGACGCGGGCGGCGATCTTGGCGAGCGGCCGCCCGATCGCCTTCGAGACGAACGGTACCGTGCGCGACGCGCGCGGGTTCACCTCGAGGATGTAGACGACCGACTCCTTGACCGCGAACTGCACGTTCATCAGGCCAACGACGCCGAGCTCGCGTGCGAGCGCCGCGGTCTGACGGCGGATCTCGTCCTGAACGTCTTTCGCGATCGTTTTCGGTGGCAAGCTGCACGCGCTATCCCCGGAGTGAACGCCGGCACGCTCGATGTGCTCCATGATGCCGCCGACCACGACGTCCGTGCCGTCCGCCACGGCGTCCACGTCGACCTCGATCGCGTCCTCGAGAAAATCGTCGATGAGAACCGGATGCTCGGGTGAGACACGCACGGCCTCGCGCATGTACCGCTCGAGGTCCTCGCGTCGATAGACGATCTCCATCGCGCGGCCGCCGAGCACGTAGGAGGGCCGCACGAGCACGGGATAGCCGATCCGCTCGGCCACCGCGATCGCTTCCGACGGCGAGCGCGCCAGGCCGTTTTCCGGTCGTTTGAGATCGAGCGTGGCGAGCACCGCCTCGAATCGCTCGCGATCCTCGGCGCGGTCGATCGAATCGGGCGACGTGCCGAGGATCTTTACGCCCGCGCGCTCGAGCGGCACCGCGAGCTTGAGCGGCGTCTGGCCGCCGAACTGAACGATCACGCCTTCGGGCGCTTCGCGATGGACGATCTCGAGCACGTCCTCGAGCGTGAGCGGCTCGAAGAAGAGCTTGTCCGAGGTGTCGTAATCGGTCGACACGGTCTCGGGATTGCAATTGACCATCAGCGTCTCGAACCCGTCCTCGCGAAGGGCAAACGCCGCGTGCACGCAGCAATAGTCAAACTCGATCCCCTGCCCGATGCGGTTCGGTCCGCCGCCGAGGATCATGATCTTGCGCTTGCCCTTCGAGCCGAGGAGCGCGGACTCGTCCTCCCCCTCGTAGGTCGAGTAGAGGTAGGGGGTAAACGCGGCGAACTCCGCGCCGCACGTGTCGACGGTCTTGTAGACGGCGCGCACGCCGAGCTCCAGGCGCCGCGCGCGGATTTCCTGCTCCGTCTCGTCGCGAAGGGCGGCGATGCGGCCGTCGGCGAAGCCCATGTGCTTCCAGCGCGCCAGCTTCTCCGCGTCGAGCGGGCTCCGCTCGGCGGCGATCGTCCGTTCTTCGGCGATGATCCGGCGAACGTTCTCGAGAAACCAGGGATCGATCTTGGTGAGCGCAAACAGCTCGGCCGTCGTCATGCCGCGACGAAACGCGTCGCCCAGGTACCACAGACGGCGCGCATTCGGCACTCGCAGCTTCTGCTCGAGCGCGACCCGCGAGAGATCGTCTGCGGCCTCGGGCTCGAATCCGTAGCGATCGACCTCGAGCGAACGGATCGCCTTCTGGAGCGATTCCTGAAACGTGCGGCCGATCGCCATGGCTTCGCCGACCGACTTCATCTGCGTGCCGAGCACGTCTTGCGCCTGGCGGAACTTCTCGAAGGTGAAGCGCGGGATCTTCGTCACCACGTAGTCGATCGTCGGCTCGAAAGAGGCCGGCGTCTCGCGGGTGATGTCGTTCGGGATCTCGTCGAGCGTGTAGCCGACGGCGAGCTTGGCGGCGATCTTGGCGATCGGAAAGCCCGTCGCCTTGCTCGCCAGCGCCGAGGAGCGCGACACGCGCGGGTTCATCTCGATCACGACCAGCCGCCCGGTCTGCGGGTGGACGGCAAACTGGATGTTCGATCCGCCGGTGTCGACACCGATTTCGCGGATGATCGCCAGCGCCGCCTGGCGCATGATCTGGTATTCCTTGTCGGTCAGCGTCTGCGCCGGGGCCACGGTGATCGAATCCCCGGTGTGAACCCCCATCGGGTCGAAATTCTCGATTGAGCAGATGATGACGACGTTGTCCCGCGTGTCGCGCATCACCTCGAGCTCGAACTCCTTCCAGCCGGCAATCGATTCCTCGATGAGGATTTGGCGGATCGGCGATGCCTCGAGGCCCCAAGCGACGGCCGCGCCGTACTCCGCGGCGGTTTCGGCAATCGAGCCGCCGGTGCCGCCGAGCGTGCGCGAGGGGCGGATGATGGCCGGCAGCCCGACGTCGCGCAGCACCGCGGCGGCTTGGTCCGGGCTCGTCGCGGAGCCGCTTTTCGGCACCTCGAGGCCGATCCTCAGCATCGCTTCCTTGAAAAGATCGCGGTCCTCGGCCTTGCGGATCGCTTCGACGTTGGCGCCGATCAGCTCGACGCCGTAACGCTCGAGCGCGCCGCTGGCCGCGAGCGCGAGCGCGAGATTGAGAGCGGTCTGGCCACCGACCGTCGGCAGCAGGGCGTCGGGACGCTCGGCGGCGATGATCTTTTCGACGACCTCCAGGGTGATCGGCTCGATGTAGGTGCGATCGGCGAACTCGGGGTCGGTCATGATCGTCGCCGGATTCGAGTTGACGAGGACCACGCGGTAGCCCTCTTCCTTCAGGGCTTTGCACGCCTGCGTGCCGGAGTAGTCGAACTCGCACGCCTGCCCGATGACGATCGGGCCGGCACCGATGATGAGGATGGTCTTCAGGTCGTCGCGTTTGGGCATGGGGACAGCGTGACCTGCGGCTGCGCTACTTCACACGCTCGGCTTTTGGGCGTCCGTTGGGACTCGTGGATGCGCTGGATTTTCCGGTTGGCCCGTACTCGGGTCGACCGGAAAATCCAGCCACCGCGCGCGAGCGCGGAAGCAATCGACCGCTGACGTGGGCTATTGCCTGCCGCGCTTCGCGCGGTTGCGGAAGCAATCGACCGCTGACGTGGGCTATTGCCTGCCGCGCTTCGCGCGGTTGCGGTCGGTTTGCGTCGACCCGAGTACGGGTCGCTGCAAACCGACCGCGTCCTCCTCATCGGCCAGCGTCCTGCGATAACGGGCGCGATGCCCTTCTTCACATCTCCCCCGTGTCGATGAGCTTCGTGAACCGCTTGAACAGATAGTTCGCGTCGTGCGGTCCCGGCGAGGCTTCGGGATGGTATTGAACCGAGAACGCTTTCTGCTTCGGCACGCAGAGACCCTCGACGGTGTTGTCGTTCAAGTTGACGTGGGTGAGCTCGGCGAGGCCGGCGAGCGAATCGACATCGACGGCGAAGCCGTGGTTCTGAGAGGTGATCTCCACCTTGCGCGTCGTCAGGTCCATCACCGGCTGGTTGCCGCCGTGGTGCCCGAACTTGAGCTTGTAGGTCGTGCCGCCGAGCGCGAGCCCGAGAATCTGGTGGCCGAGGCAGATGCCGAAGACCGGCTTCTTGCCGACGATCTTGGCCACGTTGTCGATCGCGTAGGTGACGGCGTCGGGGTCGCCCGGGCCGTTCGAAAGAAAGATCCCGTCGGGCTTCATCTCGAGCACGTCCTCCGCCGGTGTAGCGGCCGGCACCACCCGCACGCGACAGCCCGCGGCGCAGAGGTTGCGGAGAATGTTCCACTTGATCCCGTAGTCGTAGGCGACCACGAAGCGGTTCGCGTCCTTGATCGTCGGGTAGCCGTTCGCGAGGTCCCAGCGGCCTTGATGCCATTCGTATGGCGCGACACACGTCACGTCGCGCACCAGGTCGCGGCCGACCAGCGTCGGATGATCCCTGGCCTTGCGCACCAGTCGATCCGAATCGAGATCGACCGTAGAGATCACCCCGGTCTGGGCACCCGTCGTGCGGATGTGACGAACCAGCGCCCGCGTGTCGATCCCCGAGATGCCGACGATGCCGTAGCGACGGAGATAGTCGCCGAGCGATTCCCGCGCGCGCCAATTGCTCGGGTCCGACCAGTACTCCTTGACGACGAAGCCCTCCACAAACGGCCGCCGCGACTCGATGTCTTCGGGGTTGGCGCCGACGTTGCCGATCTCGGTATACGTCATGCAGACGAGCTGACCTCGATACGACGGGTCGGTGAGGATCTCCTGGTAGCCCGTCATCGAGGTGTTGAAAACCATCTCACCCGCCGTCTCGCCCTCGGCTCCGAACGAGCGTCCGCGGAACACCGTGCCGTCGGCGAGGGCCAGAACGGCGGGCCGCATCGTCACCTCGCCGTCACTCATCGTTCACTCTGGCTCGCGCCGGCCGCGGGGGCGAGATGCTCGAACACGACCCGACCACCCACGATCGTGTAGATCGCGCGCCCGCGCATCGTCCAGCCGAGAAACGGACTGTTCTTGCTCTTCGACCGGAGCTCCGCCGCATTCACGCGCCATTCGATCTCGGGATTCACCACCGTCACGTCCGCTGCTGCCCCCGCCCGCAACGTTCCTCCCGCCACGCCGAGGATCTCGGCGGGCGCGACCGACGTCCGGCGCACCCAATCGGCGGGGCTGAGAACGAGCTCTTCTACCAAACGCAGCGAAAGCGGCAACGCGGTCTCCAACCCGACGATGCCGAACGCCGCGTTGTCGAACTCCACGTCCTTTTCGTCGCGGTGATGGGGGGCGTGGTCGGTGGCGATCGCGTCGATCGCTCCGTCCGCGAGCGCCTGCCGCAGCGCCTCGCGGTCTTCCGCCGCTCGCAGCGGAGGATTCATCTTGGCGTTGCCGTCGTATTCGGCGACGGCCTCGTCGGTGAGCGTGAAGTGATGCGGCGTGGCTTCCGCCGTGACGCGAACCCCCCGCGCCTTGGCCGCGCGCACCAGCGCCACGGTGCCGCGCGTGCTCGCGTGAGCGATGTGCAGCCGCCCGCCGGTCAGCTCAGCGAGCAGCAGGTCGCGGCTCACCATCGCCTCCTCGGCGGCCGCGGGAATGCCCTTCAGGCCGAGACGGATCGACGTCCGCCCCTCGTGCATCGCGCCCCCGGCGGCGAGCCCGGGATCCTCGGCGTGATCCACCACCGGGACCCCGAACATCGCGCAGTATTCCAGCGCGTGACGCATGAGCCCGGCATCGGCGACGGGGTTGCCATCGTCCGACACCGCGACGATCCCGGCGGCGCGCATCTCGCCGATCTCCGCGAGCCGCTCGCCGCGCAGACCCTGCGACAGCGCGCCGATCGGGTAGACGCGGGCGAGCCGCGCCTCCGCAGCGCGCTCGAGGATGAACCGTGTGACCGCGGCGCTGTCGTTCACCGGATTGGTATTCGCCATGCAGGCGACGGCGGTGAAGCCGCCGGCGACGGCCGCGGCCGTCCCGGTGGCGACGGTTTCCTTGTATTCGTAGCCGGGCTCGCGGAGGTGAACGTGCAGGTCGATGAGCCCCGGCACGAGCCAGCATCCCCGCGCGTCGATGCGGCGCGCGACTTCCGTCGAGCGAAACGTTCCGGGAGCCTCGACCGCACGAACGACACCCTCTTCGAGCAAGAGATCTCGGGGCGCGTCGATGGCGGCCGCCGGATCGATCAGCCGCCCCCCCTCGATCGCGATGGCGCCGTCCTTCGTCACGACGCCTCCCTTTCCTCGGCCTCTCGCTCGGCATCGCTGCGACCGCGCGCGGCCAGCAGGTAGAGCAGCGCCATGCGGACCGCCACGCCGTTCGTCACCTGTTCGAGGATGAGGGAGTACGGCCCGTCGGCGACCTCGCTCGAGATTTCGATGCCGCGGTTGATCGGTCCCGGATGCAGGATCACGACGTCGGGCTTGGCGGCGGCGAGCGCGGCGCGATCGAGGCCGAAGAGCCGCGAATATTCTTCCAGCGACGGGAAGAAGTTGGCGCCTTGCCGCTCGCGCTGGATGCGCAGCACCATGACGACGTCGGCGCCGGCGATGCCTCGCCGCAGATCGTGATGGACCGCGACGCCGAAGCTCTCGAACTCGTCGGGCAAGAGCGTCGGCGGGCCGACGAGGCGCACGCACGCACCGAGCTTCGTCAGCCCGTAGAGATTGGAGCGAGCGACGCGGCTGTGCAGGATGTCGCCGACGATGGCGACCTCGAGACCGGCGACTCGTCCCTTCTTCTCGCGAATCGTGAAGAGATCGAGGAGCGCCTGCGTCGGGTGCTCGTGCGCGCCGTCGCCGGCGTTGATCACGGGGCTCGAGACGGCGCGCGCGAGCAGGTGCGGCGCGCCGGAGGACGGATGACGGATGACGATCGCGTCGGGCCGCATGGCCTCGAGATTTCGCGCCGTGTCGGCGAGCGTCTCGCCCTTCTGCGCGCTCGACGTCGAGCCGGTGATGTTGATGGTGTCGGCCGAGAGCCGCTTGGCGGCGATCTCGAACGAGGTCCGCGTGCGGGTCGACGCTTCGTAGAAGAGATTGATCACGGTCTTGCCGCGCAGAGTCGGCACCTTCTTGATGTCGCGCTCGGAGATCTCGACGAAGGACTTCGCGGTATCGAGGACGTGGACGATCTCGTCGGCGGGGACACCTTCGAGGCCGAGCAGATGTCTCTGCGTGAAGCTCATGCGTCCCTTGCGAGCACGGGGCCTGCCGCCGGGACAGCCCGCCGCGTGCTCGCTCCGCGGGCTCGTGAATCCTCCCCCGCCCCACCCCCACACGAGCTCGCTCCACTCCGCGCGCGGCGGGCGCCCGATCCCGGCGTCACCCGCGCCCGTCTTGATGCCTGGCAACGATTGCCGCTCTTCATCCTTCGAGCACCACGTCGTCGACACCGTCGATCTCGGCGAGCCGCACCTGCACGGATTGCTGCTTCGAGGTCGGCAGGTTCTTCCCCACGTAGTCGGCGCGGATCGGCAGCTCCCGATGGCCGCGATCGACCATCACCGCGAGCTGGATGTTCTCGGGCCGGCCGAAGTCCATGAGCGCGTCCATCGCCGCGCGGATCGTGCGCCCGGTATAGAGCACGTCGTCGATCAGCACGATCTTCTTGCCTTCGATGGCGAACGGGATCTCCGTGCCCCGCACCTGCGGGGTTTGCTCGCCTCGCGAGAGATCGTCGCGGTAGAGCGTGATGTCGACGATTCCACGGGCGACGTCCGTGCGCTCGATCGCCCGCACGGCGTCGGCGATGCGGTCGGCGATGTGCACGCCGCGCGAGCGGATGCCGACGAGCGCGAGGCCGTCCGTCCCCTTGTTGCGCTCGAGGATCTCGTGGGCGATGCGGGTGATCGCGCGCCGTACCGCGTCGGCGTCCATCACCGTCACGATCTTCGCCGCGGGCTTCCGGCCACTCATCGGCGGAACCCCGCGCGCGCGAAAAAAAACGCCCCCCCGTCAGTTCGAGGAGGCGTTGTGCCAGTGTTGACTGCGGGCTTCATCTCACCTTCCTGATCTCGCGGGACCAGCTTAAAGGCTCTGCGTCGCTAATAGGGGGCGCGACGCGTGATGTCAATGCGAAAGAAAGGGACGCAAGAAAAGACGGCTACCGGCTTCCGGAAAGGAGCTGTCGCGTCTTTCGCGGTAGTCGGCAGCCGGTAGCAGTTCCTTCACTCCGCAAACTGCGCCACGAACCGGTCCGCCGGCCCTTTGGCGGAGATGCGCGACGGCGAATCCGTCTCCGAGTCCTGGAAAAAGAGCGCCGGATAGCCCTCGGCGCCGAAGCGTTCCTCGAAGAGATCCTTCTCGGCCTCGCCGTGCTCGGGATTGACGCGCACCTTGATGTACGGGCGAAGCTGCGAACGCACCTTCTCGTCCTCGAGCAGCTGGTCGAAGGCGCGACAGTGCGGGCACCAGTCGGTGTGGAAGTAGACGAGCATCGGCGCGTGCAAGACCTTCTGCTGGCGCACCGCTTCTTCGTAGCCGCTCGCGTCCTCGTGCCAGGTCGAGGAGAGATCGGCGCCGGCCCCGGCGGTGGGCGCGACGATCAACGCCGCGGCGATCCCCATCCAGCCGATGATGATCCTGCTTGGAAACCGGAGCGTCATTCGGGATCCCTCCTGCCGGAGCAGCGTGGCGGTTCGCCCGAGATGGAGTCAAGTGCGAGCGGCTAGAGCGCACGCAGGTAGGCGACCAAGTCCTTCGTTTCGTCCGCCGTCAGATGCGTCTGGAGCACGATGTCGAAGAACTCCACCGCATCCTCGAGCGTGAGCAGGCGGCCGTCGTGGAGGTACGGCGGCGAGTCCTTGATTCCGCGCAGCGGGAAGGTCTTGATCGGGCCTTCGGGACGGCCCGCGTAGAAGCGCTCCACGTGGAGGTCGTGCATCGTGTTGTCGGTGAACTGCGTGGCGGCAGCATGGCACGATGCGCACTGTGCCTTGCCATCGAAGAGCTTCTCACCGCGGAGCTCCGCCGCGGTCGCCCGGCTCGGGATCAAACGGTTTTGCACGTCGAGCTTCGGCGCCGGCGGAAAGTCGAGGATGGCGTTGAAGTCGCCGACGTGGTTGGTGTTCGGTTTCTGCAGATCTCGCCCGCCGATCGCGGCCATCATCGTCGTATCCCCGTCGAAGTACTCCTCGACCTCGGCGAAATGATCCATCGATCGGATCGAGCGCTTCGACGAGAAAAGCAGCTGCGCGTAGTTGCCGCGCATCGTCGGCGTGTCGACGCGTAGCCGCGCATAGTTCGGGCGCGAGTCGGGAGCGAGCTCGAAGGCGCCGTTCGTGTGACCGTTCACGTGGCACGAAAAGCAGGTCACGCCCTCGGAGGGCTCGGCGGTCACGCGGTGGTGGGTGACGTTGAACCAGGTGGTTTGGAACGGCGTCACGAGAATGCGCAGGCCGTCGAGCTGCTCGGGCGTGAGAATCCCGTTCATCATGTCGAAGTAGTTGCCGTAGTTGATCTCCACGCCACGCGAGACGTCCCCGAGCTCGGGGTGCGTGGTCAGGTAGAGCGGCGGCGGGAACTCCGGCAGGTAGCAGTCCGGGATGTCGAAGCCGACGTCGAAGCGCTCGTGCTCCGGGTGGATGCGGGTCCATTGGTCGGGAAACACCATGTGGGCCGTCGACTGGAGCGGATGATCGAGCGGCTTGTAGGGAAACGTGCCGCTCGTGCGGATCTCGTCCGGCGGGAGCGCGGCATACTCTTCGAAGGTCTTGATGCCTGGGGGCAGCTTCGCGGTCGGCCCCACGGGGAGGGGCTTGCCGCCCGACATCTTCGCCACTTCGTCGGTCTTGCAGTCGAGCGCGAAGCGCGATTCGAGGACTTCGCGCGCCGCCTTGTCGACCGCCGGTCGCTGCTTCTCCATCCTCCTCATCCACTCGGCGAACGGCATGCCGAGGTCCGGGCCGCTGAACGAGCTCGCGCCGCTGCCGCCGAACTGGAAGAGCCCACCGGGGGGATTCGGCGTTCCCGGAGGCGCCGGCGGATACGGCTTCAGACCTCCGCGCTCTTCGCCCTTTCGCCACTCGTCGATGTCGGCCGGGTGGTTCTTACCGCGGCTCTGCTTGAGGAAAGTGTCGTCGCCGGCCCCCACCGAGGCGAACGACGCCGCGACGATCATGGCGAGCCCCACGCGGAGCAAGAATTCGAGTCTCATCCCACCTCTCCGCTTCTGCAAGAAATCGGAGCGGCCGCGCGCCGTCAAACGCTCACGCTCAGTAGATCAACTCGCCGATTCGTTCCCAGCGAGCCCAGCGACCTCCGCCGTCCCACGACCAGTAGATCAGGAAGGCCTTGCCCTTGACCTTGTCGAGCGCCACCGGCCCCCAGAAGCGGCTGTCGTAGCTTCGGTCGCGATTGTCGCCCATCACGAAGATGTAGCCCGGCGGCACCTTGAAGGGCCCGTAGTTGTCGCGCGGCGCGACCGCCCGGCCCTCCTCGCCCTCGGCGAAGTGCGCGTGCGGATCGGCGACCGTCTCGCCGTTGACGTAGAGTCGCTTGTCGCGCACTTCGATGGTGTCGCCCTCGACACCCACCACCCGCTTGATGAAGTCCTTGTCCTCGTCCTGCGGGTAGATGAAGACGACCACGTCTCCGCGCCGGGGCTTGCCGATCGGCACGATATCGGTGCCGAAGTAGGGTAGCCGAACGCCGTACACGAACTTGTTCACCAGGATGTGATCGCCGATCAGCAACGTCGGGATCATCGAGCCCGAGGGGATCTTGAACGCCTGTACCACGAAGGTGCGGATGAAGAGCGCGAGCAGCAGCGCGACCGCGAGCGCTTCGCCATATTCGCGGATGACGGACTTCCGCCCTCGCGGAGGCGCGCTCACGCCGGCCGCCGGGCCACGGTTCGTCTCCGGAGCGAAGACGGCGTGCTGGGATTCGGGGGGCATCGCGATGAGGGGAATCTTAAACGATTCACGCCGGAGGCGTAAGTGACCTCAGATCTTCCTCAGCCCTCCTGTGGTTCAGCCTTACACTTGAGCGCTGCCAAAAATGCCTTTCGTCGCTCCCGTTGGTCGCGAGATACCGATGGCATGGTTGCTCCCATCTCAGCTCTCGATTTTCAACATCGCCAAGAATGGCGCTTTGCGCCTCCCACTCATCGTTCCCGTTGGTCACGAGTACCGTCTGTACCGGCGCTACCGTTTCAGCTCTCCACCTTCAACATTGCCAAGAATGCCTCCTGGGGGATCTCCACCTTGCCCACCTGCTTCATTCGCCGCTTCCCTTCCTTCTGCTTCTCGAGGAGCTTGCGCTTGCGCGTGATGTCCCCCCCGTAGCACTTCGCCGTGACGTTCTTGCGCAAGGCTTTGACCGTCTCGCGGGCGATCACCTTCGAGCCGATGGAGGCCTGGATCACCACCTCGAACATCTGGCGGGGGATCAGCTCCTTCATCTTCGCCGCGAGGTCCCGGCCGCGGTAGTACGCCTTGTCGCGGTGCACGATGATCGACAGCGCGTCGACCGGATCGCCGTTGATGCGGATGTCGAGCTTGACGAGCGCGGAGGGCCGAAAGTCCACGAGCTCGTATTCCATCGACGCGTAGCCCTTCGAGACCGACTTCAGGCGATCGTAGAAGTCGAGCACGATCTCGCCGAGCGGCAGCTCGTACTCGACGACCACCCGGTTTTCTCCCATGTAGCGGAGCTCGCGCTGCTTGCCGCGCTTTTCCTCGCAGAGCGCGAACACCACGCCGACGAACTCCGCCGGCATGTGGATCGAGGCCAGGATGTATGGCTCGGCGATCTCCTGGACCTCCTGCGACGGCGGCAGCTTCGAGGGGCTCGCCACCATCACGACCTCGCCGGACGTCTTGGTCACGCGGTAGGCCACGGTCGGCGCGGTGTTGATGAGGTCGAGGGAGTACTCGCGCTCGAGGCGCTCCTGGATGATCTCCATGTGCAGGAGGCCGAGAAAGCCGCAGCGAAATCCGAAGCCGAGCGCGAGCGACGTCTCGGGCTCGTAGCTGAAGGCGGCATCGTTCAGGCGGAGCTTCTCGACCGCGTCGCGGAGCACCTCGTATTGCGAGCTGTCCGAGGGATAGAGCCCCGAGAACACCATCGGCTTGACGGGCTTGAACCCTGGGAGCGCGCTGAGCGCCGGCCGCGCCGCCTCCGTGACGGTGTCGCCCATCTTCGTCTCCTCGACCGCCTTGATCCCGGCCATCAGGAACCCGACCTCGCCCGCGGTGAGCTCGTCCACCTCGAGGGCGCGCGGCGCGAATATGCCCACCCGGCTCACCTCGAACTCGCGTCCCGTCGACATCATGCGAATGCGCGTGCCCTTGCGCACCCGGCCGTCGAAGAGGCGGCAGAGGATCACCGCCCCGTGATAGGGGTCGAACCAGCTGTCGAAGACGAGGGCGGCGAGCGGCTTCCCGGCATCGCCGGGCGGCGGCGGGATCTCGCGCACGATCGCCTCGAGCACGTCGTCGATGCCGATGCCCTCCTTCGCCGAGACGCAGAGTGCGCTCGAGGCATCGAGGCCGATGACCTCCTCGAGCTCGCGCTTGGCGCGGTCGGGGTCGGCGCTCGGCAAGTCGATCTTGTTGATGACCGGCAGGATGGCCAGATCGTGGTCGAGCGCCAGATAGACGTTCGCCACGGTCTGCGCCTCGACGCCCTGCGAGGCGTCCACCACGAGCAGCGCGCCCTCGCAGGCGGCGAGGCTCCGTGACACCTCGTAGCTGAAGTCGACGTGGCCCGGCGTGTCGATCAAGTTCAGCTCGTAGTCGCGTCCGTCGCGCGCCCGGTAGCGCAAACGAACGGCGCTCGCCTTGATCGTGATGCCGCGCTCGCGCTCGATGTCCATCGAGTCGAGAAACTGCGCCATGCGGTCGCGCTCGGCGAGCGTACCGGTCTTCTCGAGCAATCGATCCGCGAGCGTCGACTTGCCGTGGTCGATGTGCGCGATGATCGAGAAGTTGCGAATGTAGGCTGCTTCGGTCACCGCGGAGTCGTTTGGAAGAGATTGCGAGGCCGGCGCGCGCGCGGCGTCCTAGCCTCGGAGGGCCTCGAAGCGCTCCGCGAACCACTGGTAGGTACGTCGCAGCCCCTCGTCGAGCGCGACGCGCGGCTCCCAGCCGAGCTCGCGTTTGGCGAGCGAAGGATCGATGACGCTGCGGCGCTGCTCGCCGGCCTTCGCCGGCCCGTGCACCGGCTCGATCGTCTTGCCCGACAGGGCGACGAGCTTCGCCGCCAGGGTCACGACGTCGCTCTCGCGCCCGGTTCCGATGTTCATCGGGCCGACGAAGGAGCTGTCGAGACCGCGGAGGTTTGCCCGCACGAGGTCTTCGATGAAGACGTAGTCGCGGGTCTGCTTACCGTCGCCGTTGATCCGCGGTGTCTCACCGCGCAAGAGCTTCTCGCAGAAGATCGCCACCACCCCCGCCTCGCCGTGAGGATCCTGCCGCGGGCCGTACACGTTGGCGTAACGGAAGGCGACGTACGGCAGGCGGTGCTCGGCATGGTAGTAGAATAGGTAGTGCTCCCCCGAGCGCTTGCTCACGCCGTAGGGTGAGACGGGATTCGTGCGGTCCGTCTCCTGCGCGGGGAAGCGCTCTTGCTCGCCGTAGGCAGCGCCGCCCGAGGAGGCGAAGAGGACCTTCTTGACACCCGCCTTCACCGCGGCTTCGAGCAAGCGAATCGTGCCAACGACGTTCACCTCGGCGTCGAAGGCCGGCGAGGCAACCGACAATCGAACGTCCATCTGTGCCGCGTGATGACTGATGACGTCGGGCCGCTCCGCCTCGAGCACGTCGGCGATCTTCGGCGAGACGATGTCGATCTCGTGGAAGCGAGCCTTCGCGGGAACGTTCTCCCGCTTTCCCGAGTAGAGGTTGTCGACGACGACCACCTCGTGCCCGGCCTCGAGGTAGGCGTCGGCGATCGTCGAGCCAATGAACCCGGCACCGCCGGTGATCAGGATCTTCACGGTGAGGCCATTTCCATCAGATCTTGCCGCGGAAGTATTCGATCGTCGTGCGCAGGCCGTCCTCGACGTCTACCGTCGGCTCCCAACCCAGGAGGTCGCGCGCCAAGCGGATGTCGGGCTGACGGACCTTCGGATCGTCGACGGGCAGCGGCCGGTGGACGATTTGGCTCCGGCTGGCGGTCAGGCGGACGATGGTCTTGGCGAAATCGAGAACGGTCATCTCGCGCGGGTTGCCGAGATTTACCGGACCGTCGTAGTCCGAATTCAGCAGCCGAACGATGCCTTCGACGAGATCGGTGACGTAGCAGAAGCTGCGCGTCTGCTTGCCGTCGCCGTACACGGTGAGGTTTTCGCCACGCAGCGCCTGGGTGATGAAGTTTGGCACCACGCGCCCGTCCTTGGCGCGCATCCGCGGGCCAAAGGTGTTGAAGATCCTCACGATCCGCGTGGGGATCTTGTGCGTGCGGTGATATGCCATGGTCAGCGCCTCGGCGAAGCGCTTGGCCTCGTCGTATACGCCGCGCGGCCCGATCGGATTTACGTTGCCCCAGTACTGCTCGTTCTGCGGATGCACGAGAGGGTCGCCGTAGACCTCCGACGTGGACGCGAGCAGAAAGCGCGCGCCCTTCTCCTTGGCGAGGCCGAGCGCCTTGTGCGTGCCGAGCGAGCCGACCTTCAGCGTCTGGATCGGCAGCTCGAGATAGTCGACGGGGCTCGCCGGCGAGGCGAAGTGCAGGATCGCGTCGAGCGGGCCCTTGACGTAGATGTACTGCGTGACGTCCTGGTGGATGAACGAAAAGCGCTCGTCGGGGAGCAAGTTTGCGATGTTGTCGGGGTTGCCGGTGACGAAGTTGTCGACACAGAGGACCTCGTGCCCGTCGGCGAGAAACCGCTCGCTGAGATGGGAACCGATGAATCCCGCCCCTCCGGTGATCATCACCTTGGCCATCGCGCCCTATCCTATCGGCTCCCTCCGCCCCTGAGGAAGGGGCCAGGACCCATTTCTCCGCGACGCGAAAAGGGACCCGGTCCCTTTTTCAACTCTCGCCGACCAATCCCCGGCCGATCGAGTGATAGACGAAGCCGAGCTCGCGCATGTCGGCGGGCTCGTAGAGGTTCCGACCGTCGAAGATGACGGGCGCCCTGAGGAGCCGCTTCATGCGCGCGAAGTCGGGCCCGCGGAACTCGTTCCACTCGGTGAGGATCAGCAGCGCGTCGGCTCCCTCGAGCGCGTCGTAGTTGATCTCGTGATAGCTCACGCGCTCGTCGAAGTAGCGCCGCGCCTCGCGCAGCGCCTCGGGATCGTGGACGCGCACCGTCGCGCCTGCGTCGAGAAGGCCCTCGACGATCGTGAGCGAGGGCGCCTCGCGCATGTCGTCGGTGCGCGGCTTGAACGAGAGCCCCCAGATCGCGAACGTCTTGCCCCGTAGGCTCTCGCCGAAGCAGCCCTTCACCTTGTGCACGAGCACGTGCTTCTGCCGGTCGTTCACGGCGTCGACCGACCGCAGCATCGCCGAATCGAGCCCGTATTCTTCGGCCGTGTGGATCATCGCCTGCACGTCCTTCGGGAAGCAGGAGCCGCCGTAGCCGATGCCGGGAAAGAGGAAATGCTGGCCGATTCGACGATCGGCACCCACGCCGCGGCGAACCAGATTGACGTCCGCGCCGACGCGCTCGCACAGGTTCGCCACTTCGTTCATGAACGAGATTCGCGTGGCGAGAAGCGCGTTGGCCGCGTATTTCGTCATCTCGGCGCTGCGGTTGTCCATGACGAAGATCGGGTTCTCGGTGCGCACAAACGGGGCGTAGAGCTCCCTCATGAGCTCGATCGCCTTCGGCGAATCGGTGCCGATCACCACGCGGTCCGGCTTCATGAAGTCGTCGATCGCCGCTCCCTCCTTGAGAAACTCGGGATTCGACACCACGTCGAACGGGTGCGCAGTGACGGCGCCGACGGCTTGGCGCACCCGGTCCGCGGTGCCGACCGGGACCGTCGATTTGTTGACCAGGATCCGGTAGCCATCCATCGCCCGCCCGATCTCGCGCGCCACGCCGAGCACGGCGGCGAGATCTGCGGCGCCGTCGCTCCGCTCGGGCGTGCCGACGGCGATGAAACAGAAGAGCGACTTCTTGACCGCCGCGGCAAGGTCGTTGCTGAACGACAGCCGCCCTTCCTTCTGGTTCCGCCGCAGGAGCTCCTCGAGGCCGGGCTCGTAGATCGGAGACTTGCCTTCCCGCAAGAGCCCGAGCTTTCGCTCGTCGACATCGATGCCGATCACGTCGTTGCCGCACTCGGCGAAGCAGGTGCCGGCGACCAGGCCGACGTAACCGGTTCCAACGACGCAGACGTTCATGAATGACTCCTGGGAGGCTACCGGCTACGGGCTACAGGAAAGGATCTTCGACGCCAACTCGCACCGGTACCGCTGCCCCGTAGCCTGAAGCCCGTAGCCCGTAGCCGTTCTTCAATACGCATTCGGGTTATTGAACCCACGGAACAACGTGAGCAGCAAGATCTTGAAGTCGAGCAACAGCGACCAGTTTTCGATGTAATAGAGGTCGTAGCGGATGCGCTGCTCGACCGAGGTGTTGCCGCGCAGCCCGTGCACCTGAGCCCAGCCGGTCATCCCGGCGCGCACCTTGTGTCGCAGCATGTAGTTCGGGATCTTCTGCCGGAACTGCACGATGAAGACCGGTCGCTCGGGTCGCGGCCCCACCAGGCTCATCTCACCGCGCAGCACGTTGAAGAGCTGGGGCAGCTCGTCGAGGCTCGTGCGCCGCAGCCAGCTTCCGAGCGTCGTGCGCCTCGGATCGACCGGCGAAGCCCACACCGCGCCGGTCTCCGCTTCGGCATCGACCCTCATGGTGCGGAACTTCCAGACGAGAAAAGTGCGTCCGTCGAGGCTCATTCGCTCCTGGCGGTAGAAGACCGGGCCTCGCGAGGCGAGCTTGATGGCGACGGCGATCAGCACGAAGAGCGGCGACATCAGTGCGATCAGGGTCGCCGCGAGCACGATGTCGACGCAGCGCTTCAGCACGTCGTTCCAGCCGCGGAGCGGCGTGTCGAGCAGGCTGATCACCGGCATGCCGTCGAAGTCCTCGATGCCGCCGCGCAGGCTGATGAACTTGTAGATGTCGGGAATCACCTTGATGTCGACCATCGACGGACCGATCCGCTTGAGGATCTCTTCGAGATACCCGATCGATTCGAGCGGCAGCGCGATCAGCACCTGATCGATGCCGTTCTGCTCGAGGATCGCCTGCACGTCGGCGTAGGAGCCGATCACCCGCGCACCGTCGATCGCCCGGCCGATCTCCTCCGCACGCTCGGCGAGAAATCCGCGAATCGTGAAACCGAGCCCCGGGTGCTCGGCGATCTTTCGCGCCACGCTCTGCGCGAGATCTCCCGAGCCGATGATGAGCACGTGGCGCTGGTTGTAGCCGCGCGCGCGGAACAGACCGAGGACCTCACGGAGCAGCAGCCGCTCGACGACCAGCATCACGACCGCCAGCACCCAGAAATAGAAGAAGACGCCGCGCGAGAACGAGTAGTCCTTCTCCCAGAAGAGAAACGCCACCGACATGAAGACCAGGACGGAGAGCGTGGAGGCTTGCGCAACGCGGATCGCCTCGTGCATCGCCTGCGTGCCGCGGGTCACGTGGTAGAGGCCGAACAAGCGAAGCGTCACGCCCCAGATGACCCACACGAAGAGCGCCATCGGCAGGTAGTTCGCCATGGGTGGCGTGCCCTTCGGCGCGGGGATCGGTCCCCATTCGAAACGCAGGTAGTAGGCGAGCACCCAGGCGGCCGACACGACCAGCATGTCGGCAAAGAAGAAGAGGCCCTGGAAGACCTGATGATGCTGCTTCAGCAAGCGCGTATCCCCGGGGCGGCGAAGCCGCGCAGCTCATCGAGGAATCGTTCTCGTCGGAAGGCGGCGGCGTGGCGCCGTAGCCGCTCGGGGGAGAAGTCCGCCTCGTGTCTGCGGAACGTCTCGAGCCCCTCGAGGAGCCCGTCGGCCGCCGGGTTGCGGTAGAGAACACCGGTCGGTTCGGCGCCGTCGCCGACCGGACGCACGGTCTCGCAGAGTCCACCGGCGCCGAGCGCGATGACCGGCCGCCCCATCGCCTGGCATTCGAGAGGAGCGATGCCGAAATCTTCGATGCCCGGAAAGACGAGCGCCCGGGAGTTGCGGTAGAGGTCGGGGAGGCGCTCGGCCGGCTGCCATCCGAGAAAGCGCGCGGCCGGAGGTGCCAGCGCCTTCAGCCGCCGCTCTTCCGGCCCGCTGCCGACGATCCAGAGCGGATCGCCCGAGCGACGGAAGGCCTCGAGGGCGACGTCGAGCCGCTTGTAGGGAACGAGCGAGGAGACGATCAGGAAGTAGTCGCCCTTCTGGCTCGGCAAGGGTTCCTCGAAATAGACGTCTTCCACGGGGGGATAGATGACCGTCGCCTCGCGCCGGTAGTAGCGTGCCACCCTCCGCTCGACGTGGCGAGAGATCGCCGCGATGCGATCGACGCGCGCCGTGGCGCAGACGTCCCAGGTGCGCAGCCGCGACGCCGTGAAGGAGATGAGAAATTCGATCGGCCTCGGCGTCCTACCGAAATAGTCGTCGTAGAGGTCCCAGACGTAGCGCATCGGCGAGAAACAATAACACGCGTGCTCCGCCCCGGGTGGCGGAATCGCACCCTTGGCGACCGCATGGCTCATGCTGAGCACGAGATCGTAGCCGGAAAGATCGAAGCGTTCGATCGCGGTCGGGAAGAGCGGCAGGAGGTAGCGATAGTAGCGGTGAACTTCGGGAACCCGCTGCAGGAAGGAGGTGATGATGCGGTGGCGCTCGATCGTCGCGCTGACCGTTCCCTTGCGATGGAGCAGAGTGAAGATGTCGGCGTCGGGAAAGAGCTCGCAGGCGGCTTCCAGGCACTTCTCTCCACCCCGCATCCCCGTAAGCCAGTCGTGAACCAGGGCTATTTTCAAGGGTCCGCTCGAACCTCCTCGTACACCGAGAGGGTCTTCTTGGCCGCCTCCGCCCAGGAAAAGCGCGCCGCCTGCTCCTTGCCCCTCTCCACGAGCCCCTTGCGAAGCTCCCGATCGGTCAGCAGCCGATACATTTCGGAGGCGATCGTGTCAACGCGACGCGGCGAGACTCGGATCGCCGCGTCGCCGGCGATCTCCGGCAGAGCGCCGCCGTCGGCTGCGAGGACCGGTGTACCGCAGGCGAACGCCTCGACGACCGGCAGGCAGAATCCCTCGTAGAGCGACGTCGTGGCAAGGAGCTCCGCGCCGTTGTAGAGCGCGACGAGTCCGTCGCGATCGACCCGGTCGATCATGCGAATGCGTTCGCCGCCGCGTGCGACGGCGATCGCCGCACGGACGGCGTGCGACCGATCGAAGCCGCCGCCGCACAGGACGAGCGCCGGGCGCGGTTCGGGCAAGCGATCCCAAGCGCGAACGAGCGTGTCGACGTTCTTGTGCGGCAGGCAGTTGCCGACGAAGAGCACATACGGCCGTTCGACGCGGAGCGAGCCGAGCGCTCGGTCGGTCTCCGCCGGCGGCAGCGGCCGGAATCGCGGCGCCACGCCGTTCCAGACGACACGGATCTTCTCCCGCGGGACCCCGAGCCGCTCGCGAAGATCGCGCGCCGTGGCTTCCGAGACGGTGATGATGCGCCGGGCGCGGCGACATGCCGAGCCGATCATGAAGCGCGCGTAGAGGCGGTGGAGCGGCGAGCGAGGGAAGAGCACGTGAATGAGGTCGTGCACGGTCACTACGGCCGGGATCGAGAGCGCCAACGGCAAAACGTAGTGAGGGGCATGGAAGACATCGATCGCTCGACCACGGGTCGCGGCCGGCAGCGTGAAATGCTCTGCGATCGAGTACTTTCCTGCCGCGACCGGGACCCACTCGATCCGATCGAGCGGCAGGAGCGCCTGCGCGCCGGGTGACCCGAAGGCGACGATTTCCAGGTCCGGGATGTACTCTCCGATGCCGCCGTCACCCAGCTTGCGGACGTCGATGCCGAGGCGCATCCGCGCCACGTGTGCCCTACTCGACCGCGCAGGATCCTCGAACGGCCGCACCGCAGGCCCCGCAGGGCCCGGGCTCCGCAGGGGCAGCCGAACGTTCGCCCGCCCCGCCCCCGACCGCGAAGCTCGACAGCAGCTTGACGACGTTCCCGCCGCGGCAGGATGGGCACGTCACCGCCTCAGAGCGACGGACCAGCTCCTCGAAGCGGGCTCCGCATCCTCGGCATTCGTACTCGAACAGAGGCATCTCTCGGGTTTGACCTCGCCTGACGGGGATCCTACCTAATGGCGTCGTGAAACTGAAGCGAGCTCCCCTCGCCGCCTGCTTCTTGGCCCTCGCGCTCGGCGGCTGCGAGCGAGCCACCACCGGGGAACGCATTCCGATCTACGACCGTCCGCAGGTCGCGCTCGTCGTCGTCGACGTGCAGAAGGAATTCCTCGAGCCCGGGGGTCGGCTGTCCGTCGCGCAAAACCAGGTCGCTCCGATGCTCGCAGCGACGAACCCCCTCGTCGAGAACGCCCGGTCCCTCGGCGTGGAGCTCGTCTACGTGCGGAGCGAATCTCCGGCGGGCGGCGAGCTCGACTCGCGCCTCCTGCAGCCGAGCGGACGGGTTTTTCGGAAAGACCGGGCCGACGCGTTCTCCAATCCGGAGCTCGACCAATTCCTGCGTTCGCACTCGGTCGATCATCTCGTGCTCGCCGGCGTCTTCGCGGATGCTTCGGTTTACTACACCGCCGAAGCCGCGATGAACCGGGGCTACAAGGTGAAGGTGGTTCGCGATGCGGTCGCGTCCACCAGCGACGCGCGACGCGACCACGCGCTCGAGGCGCTGCAGAGGGAAGGTGTGGAGCTCATCGACAGCGAGCAGGAGCTCTCCGAGTGGGTGCGCCGGAAGAAGTACCTCGCGTCACGCTAGCGCGAGCCCCGAGGCCCCCCGCGTGGCCTCGTCGTGGAGGCGGAGAATCGGCTCGACCTCCCCGTGCACGCCCTCCGCGCCAACGGTCGAGACGTGCGCGCAGGTGGCAAAGCGCACGGACAGAGCCTCGTAGCGCTCGAGCCATCGCCAAAACGCCCCTGCGCGCTTCGCACTCTCGTGCGTGCCAGCGCAACGGAGGGCGCCCCTACTTCGCCGCGGTGGTCGGCGTCCGGGAGGAGCGCGCGCCGGCTGGCGACTTCGGGAGCTCGCACCACTGGCAGCGGCGGACCAAGGGATTCACCGAGTGGTACGAGATCGCGCGCGGCGGGGAGGACGAGCCGCTTCGCTGGTATCTCGAGCGCGGCAGGCGGAGGTCTACTACGGCCGCTACCGCGGCGGCCTGCAGATGGAGCACGGCGTCGTACTCAAGGCGCTTTCGCTGACGCTCAACCAGGTGACGTGAAGAAATCACTTGGCGAGCTGTTGAATCCGCTGGCCGGACATTCCGAGAAGCGTGCCCGCGTCGCGAACGCTGAGGCGCATCTCCTTGAGGAGGGCTCGCGCCGCTTTTCGCGCAGCGGCACTGGCGGCGGCCGACCGCTCTTCGACCTCGCGCCGCAGAGCCTTCGCGCGGGTCACTTCTCGCTCGATCGCCTGCGGCAGCTTGACGTGATCGGCGAGGGCGGCGGAGTCCGCGTCGTCGACGGCCGTCGCGAGCGCTTCGCGCATGCGGCGGCGCGCTTCCTCGAGGGTGCGGCCGTAGGTGTGGCAGCCCGCGACGTCTCGCGCCCTGGCGATCCAGTGGCGGCTTTCATCGCGTTCGTAGTCCACGTGATAGATCTTCATCTGAGCCATCCTTTCCCGAGGCACGGTCCCAGGTCTCGCTCGATCGCTCGGAGGGTCCCCGGCGGGAGGTCCTGGCCGGCATGAACCGGAACCGTAGTGAAGCATTTCCCGCAGCGAACGCGCACATGCGAACCGCGCTGCCGGACGGTCTCGCAACCTCGCTCCCTAAGCACACGCAGCAATCCCCGCCCGGTCACGAGTCATATTGCATCATGAGACAAGCTATCCGTCAAGTATCATTGACAGTGTGGGTCACCTGACATGAAGCTTTCGGCAACGGCCGACCCGGGGATCCTCGCAGACTTGTCTCGAAGCTCGATGGCATCGCCGCAGTCGCGCGCTCCTACGCGACGGCGAACGCGCTCGCGAAGGCCGGAGCCAGTTTCCGGAACGAAGCGATCGACAAGGTGAGGGACGAGTTTCCGGCGATCCGCCCGAGCCGCATCCGAAAGGACATCGAGGCATCAAAGGCGGATGTGGCGGCGGGGCGGGTCCTCGGACCTTTCGACAACGCGCGTGATGCTGAACGCGCCCTCCGCGCCTTCGCCGGCGCGCCGCCCGACGGTTGCGCGTTCAGCGAGCCGCGCGGCGCGAGCGTGACCCGCTGCTCTTTTGTCCCCAGTTTCTCCTGCCAGGGCGCCGATGCTTTCCGGCGGTCCGCCATCCGAAGAGAGCCTCGCTCTCAAGTCGTCCCATTCGCCCCTCCGTCCCTGTGCCGTCCAGGCCGTCCAGGGACCCATTGACCACTTAAACCGTTGTACGGTACTATATCCGCATGTCCAAGACCACCGCCATTGCCCGCTTCACCGGCAACCACCAGGTGAGCATCCCCAAGGCCGTGCGCGAGGCCATCGGCCTGGCGCTTGGCGACTTCGTCGAGCTCACCGCCGAGCGCGGCACGATCGTCATTCGGCCGAAGCAACTCACCGACAAGCCCGTCCCCGAAGCCACCGCCACGGCCGCGGAACTCCGCGCCATCAAACGCGGCCGCGCTGAAGCGGCTGCCGATGAAACGATCCCGTATGGGCAGTACCGAGCCGAGCGCGCCGCGCGCCTGGAGCGTCAGCCTCGCCAAAAGCGCGCAAAAGCAGCTCGATAAGCTGCCGGCCGGCGACTTCACCCACGTCGACGCTGCGATCGAAAGGATGCGCGTTGATCCCTTTACGGGCGACGTCGTGCACCTCACGAACGCCGATGCCGCTTTCCGCCGCCGCGTGGGTGACTACCGCATCCTCTTCGACGTCTTCCGCGGGGGACGACGTAGAGAGCTCGAGTCCCCGGCGTCCGAGATCGACCGCCATGACAACTCGGCCGCTTATGCCGCCTATGCGCTCCGCGGCATTCGTACTCGAACCGGGGCTACAAGGTGAAGGTGGTTCGCGATGCGGTCGCGTCCATCAGCGACGCGCGACGCGACCACGCGCTCGACGCGCTGCAGAGGGAAGGTGCGGAGCTCATCGACAGCGAGCGGGAGCTCTCCGAGTGGGTGCGCCGGAAGAAGCACCTCGCGTCACGCTAGCGCGAGGCCCGAGGCCGTCCGCGTGGCCTCATCGTGGAAGCGAAGGATCGGCTCGACCTCCCCGTGCACGCCCTCCGCGCCAACGGTCGAGACGTGCGCGCAGGTGGCAAAGCGCACAGACAGAGCCTCGTAGCGCTCGAGCCATCGGCGAAACGCCTCTTCCCGCTCCGCACTCTCGTGCGGAAACTGCGACGGCGGCCTGACGACGCCGCAGCGCCACGGCTTGGGCGTGAGCCGGGCGCGGAAGCTCCGCTGCGCACGGCAAAGACGGACGTAGAGCGGATCGCACCCGAGCGCCTCGAGCAGGGCTTCCGTCCCGGCGCTCGCCGGCTCGAAGATTCCGCTCGTGCCGAGATAACGCAGGCCCGCGCGCGTTCGATAGACTCGGAACCCCACTCCCGGATGCGCCCGCACCCAGGCATCGAGGCGCTCGAGCGCTTGCGCTTCGGCGCCATCGTTCGATCCCTGCCCGCCTCGGCCGAGAAGCCGCGCGATCCAGCCGCCCGCGGACGCAGCCAGGCGGGCGGGCGGTAGATCGACGTCGACGAACAGCACGCGCGCCGTGTTGAGGACGAGACAGCCGAAGGAGTTCCGCGTGACCACCGCGGCGGGACCGCCGTCGCCCGAGCCGAGCTCGCGCACCACCTCTTCACGGATGGGGCGCTCACCGTACAGGTACCCGCGCGTCGGCTCGCCGCTCTGCGCGGCGCGCGCGGCGACCTCTTCCGCCGCCATGCGCGCCGAGGTCTGCGCGTCGTCGAGGCTCCGGTCCGACCCGCGCCAGCAAGCGAACGCGAGCGTCCGGCCGTCCGGCGCCGTGGCCTTCGCGGAAGCCTTCGCCCAGTAGCGCAGGAACTTCATCTAGCTCGAAGAATTGGGCACCACGAATCCCCTCTCCCCGGTGGGGAGAGGCAGACGGTCGGTCGGCTCGTTTCGGCTCTCGTGACTTCCGACACTGGGAGATTCCGTTCAGGGAAGATCAGAGTCCCTCGTCCTCACGCGATCTTCGAGGTTCACTCGAGAATCTCGCGGATCACGTACGTCGGCTTGTTCTGGCTCTCGTGATACGTGCGCGAGAGCATCTCGCCGAGAAGCCCGAGGGTGATGAACTGCATGCCCGTGAACGTCAGCAGCACGGCGAGAAAGAGCTGCGGCCGATTGCCCATCGGCACCCCGTAGACCTGCCGCTCGACGACGAGCCAGATCGTCCAGACGACGCCGAGCACGACGGCGATCAAACCCCAGAGGCCGAAGACCTGGATCGGCCGCGTCTTGAAGCTCGACAGGAACTTCACCGTGATGAGATCGAGAATCACCCGTACCATGCGCGAGAGCCCGTACTTGGAGGTGCCGTAGCGGCGCGGACGGTAACCGACCGGCACCTCGACGATCGATGCGCCGACGTCATGAGCCAGCACCGGCACGAAGCGGTGCATCTCGCCGTAGAGCTTGAGACTCGACGCGAGCTCACGGCGAAGCGCCTTGAACTGGCAGCCGTAGTCGTGAAGGCGAACGCCGGTCGAGTAGCCGATCAGCCGGTTGGCCACCTCACTCGGCAGGCGCCGTGTGAGCAGCGCGCCTTGCCAGCGCCCTTGCCGCCAGCCGCAGACCATGTCGACTCCCGCCGCGAGCGCCTGAAGGAGCTTCGGGATGTCGGCGGGGTCGTTCTCGCCGTCACCGTCCATGGTGACGAGGACGTCGCCGCGGGCGTGGGAGATCCCCGCCTGCAGGGCAGCCGTCTGACCGAAGTTTCGCCGGAAGAGAATCACCCGCAAGCGCGGCACACGGGTCTTGAGCCGGCGAAGCACATCGGAGGTGCCGTCGTCGCTGCCATCATCGACGACGACGATCTCGTACTCGCGCCCGAGTGGATCGCAGGCACGAACCACGTCGTCGACGAGCGCTTCGACGTTGCCGGCCTCGTTGTAGACGGGAAAGACGACAGAGAGCTGCACCCGGGTTCCTCAGAACTCCGTCAGCGCGACGAACTGCCGATAGCGGTGCTCCACGTCCTCGCTGCTGAGCTTCCGCAGCCGCTTCAAGCTGAAGTCCTCGACCACGAAGGACGCCATCACGCTGCCGTAGACGATCGCCCGGCGTACGCTCGGCGGCGAGAAATCGCCGCACTTGGCGAGGGCGCCGACGAAGCCGCCGGCAAACGCGTCGCCCGCGCCCGTCGGATCGAAGACCTGTTCCAGAGGAAAGGCGGGCACGGCGAAGACGGAATCGGGGGAGAAGTGCAGCACGCCGTACTCGCCACGCTTGATGAGCAGGCTCTTCGGCCCCATGGTGAGGATCTTCCGCGCCGCGGCGACGATGTTGCGCTCGCCCGAGAGCATGCGCGCTTCCTCGTCGTTCACGGTGAGGACTTCGACGTGGCGGAGCAGCGCCTCGAGGTCGCCACGGGTGTCCTGGATCCAGTGCGTCATGGTGTCGGCGCCGACGAGCTCGGGTCGGTCGAGCTGCCGCAACACGCTCTGCTGGAGGCTCGGATGGATGTTGCTGAGGAAGCAGATCTCCGCAGCGCGGTACGACTCGGGGAGCTTCGGCTGGAACTCGGCGAAGACGTTGAGCTGGAGGTCGAGCGTGTCGCGGAGATTCATGTCCTCGTGATAGCGGCCGGTCCAGCGGAACGTGCGTCCCTCGGCGACCTCGATCCCCGCCGTATCGATGCCGCGCGAGCGCAAGAATGCGAGCTCCGCCTTCGGGAAGTCTTCCCCGACGACCGCGACCACGGCGACGGGCGCGAAGAAGCTCGCGGCTACCGAAAAGAAGGTCGCCGAGCCGCCGATCACGTTCTCCACCTTGCCGAAGGGCGTCTCGACGTTGTCGAACGCCACCGAGCCGACCACGACGATCTTCAAATGTCTCTCCCCCTCACGCGGTGGCTCCGCTTCACTCCAGGTATCGACCGGCGATCGGCCGCAGGCGAGCTCGCGCGCTCGCCGGAATCCGCGCCCGATCGGTGATGATGGCCTGCGCGAGCGCCGAAGCACAAACGCACGCGCGCTCGGCGGGCAGCTGATCGACGATCGTGCCGACGATCCGCTGCGCGCGCTCCGTGCTCTCCTGGAGAATGCGCAGAACCTCGGCGATGTCCACGTCTCCGGCGCTCACGTTCCAGCAGTCGTAATCGCTCACCAGCGAGACGGAGGCGAAGCACATCTCCGCCTCCCGCGCGAGCTTCGCCTCCTGCACGTTCGTCATGCCGATCACGTCGGCGTGCCATTGCCGATGCAGCATCGATTCCGCTCGCGTCGAGAACTGCGGGCCCTCCATGCAGACGTAGGTGCCGCGCTCGTGGACCGTCGAATCGCCCGTCGCGAGCGCGGCCACGACCACGAGTCGCGACAGCACCGGACAGACCGGATCGGCCAGGCCGACGTGTGCGACCACGCCGTCTCCGAAGAACGTGCTCGCTCGCCCGTGCGTGCGGTCGATGAACTGGTCGGGAACGACGATGTCCCCGGGGCGAAGCTCCTGCTTCAAACTGCCGACCGCCCCGACGGAGAGCAGAAACTCGGCGCCGAGCTGCTTCAGCGCGCACACGTTGGCGCGAAAGTTGATCTCGCTCGGAAGGATGCGATGACCACGCCCGTGGCGCGGCAAGAAGGCGACGCCGACGCCACCCAGCTTGCCGACGACGAGGGCATCCGAGGGCGCGCCGAACGGCGTGCGCACCGAGACCTCCTGCGCGCCGTCGAGCCCGGGCATCTGATAGAGCCCGCTCCCGCCGATCACGCCGAGGCGCACGGAAGGCGTGCCCGTCGGGCGCCGGTTTGCCGCACCTCTCCTCTTGGCGACTGCCATTCCCGGGACCATCTAGGGGACGCGGCCGAGCGATGCAACCGTATGGGGACGTTCGTTAGCTTCGAAACTTTGCTCAGCCGGGCGCCGCCTTCGGAGCAAAGTTTCGAAGGTAAGGAACGTCCCCGCCCGCTGAAACGTCCCCCGCCAGCTGCCCGCAGGCCGCCTGAATGTCACGCCCGCGGCTTTCGCGAATCGTCGTGTGCACGCCCTGGCGCAGCAGAGCGGCGCGAAAGGCCTCGATCGCCGGCAGCTCCGT
>Ga0315278_10000569_pt1 | contig 32734 bp, 34 predicted proteins | sample YL17G06_0_MG_FD_203880 | JGI IMG/M metagenome (GOLD analysis project Ga0315278, IMG submission 203880) | Sediment microbial communities from Yellowstone Lake, YNP, Wyoming, USA - YL17G06_0 | ecosystem: Environmental > Aquatic > Freshwater > Lake > Sediment | place: USA: Wyoming | collected... | reverse complement strand
CGGTCCACGTACCCCTGCTGGAAGAGCACCTGGAGATGCTTCGAGACATTGGCCTGGCCGCCTCCGGTGCGCTCCGCCAGCTCGCCCACCGAACGCTCGCCGTCCCGAAGCGCCTGCAGCAGGCGCAAGCGCATCGGGTCCCCGAGGGCCTTGAACCGCTCGGCGATGAACCGCGCATTGGCTTCACTCAACTCGACCATGGCGGACCATCCTCTGCTGTATGACTATGTGGTAATATAGCTGTCTCGGGTGGTACCTTCACTCCAGGACGGCTCGCGCCCCATATTTCACGTCACCATCAATCCTCGAGGATCACCCGTGCGGTTCCGCTCGCTCCTGGCGCTCGTCGCCCTGCTGCCCATCGCCCCGCTCGCATCCGCCTCCGCGCAACAGGGGGCCTTCAGGGAATACCCCGGCCTCGAAACCGGCAAGATGTGGCAGTTCGACGTCCCGCCCCTCGAATACTGGAACACGCGCTACGGCTTCCAGCCGCCCGCCGGCTGGCTCGACCATGCCCGCCTCTCCGCCCTCCGCTACGCCGGCTACTGCTCCGCGTCGTTCGTGTCGGGCCAGGGTCTCGTCATGACCAACCATCATTGCGGGCGCGAATGCATCGAGAGTGCGACCCAGCCGGGCGAGGATCTGCTGTCCAACGGATTCGTGGCGGCCACGCCGGCCGACGAGCGCGCGTGCAAGGGCATCTTCCTCGACCAGTTGCAGGAGATCACCGACGTCACCGGCAGGGTGCAGGGAGCCATCGGCAACGCGAAACCCGAGGAAGCCGCCAGGCTCCGGACATCCACCATCGCCGCCATCGAGAAGGAATGCATCGCCGCCGTCACCGACGTTTTCTGTCAGGTGGTGACGCTCTATCGCGGTGGCCAGTACAAGCTGTACCGCTTCCGGCGCTTCACCGATGTGCGCCTCGTCATGGCACCCGAAAGCCAGATGGCCTTCTTCGGTGGCGACCCCGACAACTTCACCTACCCCCGGTACGACATCGACATGTCGTTCGTCCGTGCCTATGTCGACGGGAAGCCCGCCGTCACCGACCAGCACTTCGCCTGGAGCAAGGCCGGCGCGAAGGAGGATGAGCTCCTCTTCGTGATCGGCAATCCCGGATCCACCGGCCGGCTCAACACGATGTCCCAGCTCAAGTACCTGAGGGACGTTTCGTATCCCGCCCAGATGGCCACGCTCGACCGGCGTATCGGCGTCACCGAACAGCTCTCCACCGTCACCGAGGAACGCGCAAAGGCCCTACGCAACCAGTTGTTCAGTCTGCAGAACTCGCGCAAGGCGATCGGCGGCTATCAGGCTGGCTTGCTCGATCCGAAGCTCATGGCGCAGAAGTCCGCCTGGGAAGCGGACTTCAGGAAGCGGGTCGCTGCCAACCCCGCATTCCAGCTCAAGTACGGGAAGGCTTGGGGTGAAATCGCCCTGGTGCAGCAGGAGCTGCGCGCCACGGCGGCGAGACGGCGCATGTACACCCTCAACGCCGACCTGAGCCGGCTCCTGCCCACGGCGGGAATGTTCGTGCGCTACAACGACGAAGTCGCGAAGCCCGATTCCCTGCGGCTGCCGATGTATAGGGACGCCAACCGGAAGGCGCTCGAGATCGCCATGGTGGCGGGTGCGCCGATCGACACCATCGCCGAGCGCCTGTGGCTCACCGCCTGGTTCGGGACGCTGCAGAAGGACTTGCCGCCCACCGACCCCGTGCGCCGGGCCGCGCTGGGTGGGCGTACGCCGGCGGCCGCCGCCGAGGCCATGCTGGCGTCCACGACGTTGATCAGCCCGGAACGGCGGCTGGCACTCTTCCAGAGTGGCGAGACCGGCATCGCCGCGTCGAAGGACCCGTTCATCGTGCTGGCGCGCGTCATTGACCCGCTCGATCGCAGCATGACGAAGCAGGTGCAGGCGCTGTCCAGCCGGGAGAGCGCCGCCACCGAGCTCATCGCGCGGGCGCTGCTCGCCACCTTCGGCAACAGCGTGGCGCCCGACGCCACGTTCTCGCTGCGCATCAGCGATGGCCAGCCGAAGCGCTACCCGATGAACGGCACCTTCGCACCGGCGTTCACGACCTTCTACGGCCTCTATGACCGGAGCATCGGCTTCGAGTCCGCCGGCCCGTGGACCCTGCCCCAGCGCTGGCAGGAGCGCAAGGACTCGCTCACCCTGGCCACGCCGTACAACGTGGCGTCGACCAATGACATTATCGGCGGCAACTCGGGCAGTCCGGTGATCAATCGTGACGCGGAGGTGGTGGGACTCATCTTCGATGGCAACATCGAGGGACTGCCGAACCGCTTTCTTTTCACTGAGTACCAGGCCCGGGCGGTCTACCTCGACTCGCGCGCCATCATCGAGGCGCTGCGGAGCATCTACGGCGCGAAGGCGCTCGCCGACGAACTCACGGGCCCGGCTTCATGAACTATCGGCTGACGACTTCCTGACGACTGCCGACCCTGGACCCTGGACCCCTCAGGAGATCCGCGGGAAGCTCGCCTCCGTCGGCGCCGCCCGCCGCAGCAGCTCGATCCAGGGCGCGATACCGTCGGCCACCTGCTGCGCCATCGCGAGATGCAGCCGCGTGAAGGCGTCGGTCGCGCCCGTGGTCAGGATCAGCGCCCCGCTGATCGTGCCACCGGCGCGAAGCGGGAAGACCAGCTCGATCTCGGCACCGCCACCCATGACGCCATGCGGTACTTCGCCCGCGATCACACGACTCACCATCGCGTGGCTCGCCGGCGTGGACGGGATCTCGCCGATCGACCGGTGATCCCCCGGTACCAGCAGCACCACGCGGTCCGCCTGCTCCGCCCGGAGCGCGAGGCGCACCCGATGAAACGGCAGGAGCGCCGTGGCCTCGGCCATGTACTCCCGCAAGCCCGTCGAAAAATCAGGAACGGTGGCCAGGATCGTGGCCATGCGCCGAAGCTGGGTCGGGATCGCGTTGGCGGAGCCAAGCTGCGCCCGGATGATCTTGAGCTGATGACCCTGCACCAGCGCCTCGACCCGGCTCGCAATCCAGGGCGCGAGACGACACAGCAGTTCGGCGTCGTGCGCATCATAGACCCCGACCACATCTCCACCCAGCAGCAGGTATCCCACCAGTCGTTCCGCCACCACCAGTCGAACCCCGAGCGCCGATCGCACCGCTCCACGGCGGTCGCTCTCGGCCCAGCCGGTCCACCCCGCTTCAGCCAGGGCGTCGGCGAGCACCACGCTATCGCGCCCGGCGAACGCGGTGGACGGGTCGAGCAGGTCACGAGGCACGATCAGCGAACTGTCGCTCCAGAGCCCGCCGTCTTCGTGCGCGCTCAGCCGGTACACCTGCTCGGCCGACGCGCCGGGCACGAAGATGTCGAGCCGCTCGTGCGGAATCAGGCGATCCAGCGCGGCGCTGGCGCCGCGCGCGAATCCGCGCGGCGTGTGCGCCTGGCGCGTGGCCCCGGCGAGGGCGTCGATGACCCGCCGCTCCGGGCTCAGGTCGACATCCGGCCGGTCGGGATCCGCCAGGCGGGCAAGTGTCGGTGCGATCCGGCGCGCCACGGCCGCCAGGCGCTCGTGCGTATCGGAGTCGTGCATGTCGGGGGCGAACGAGGCGACGAGGAGCAGGCCGATGTCATCCCGCTCGGTGCGACAGGCAAAGCACGACACTGAGCCGTAGCCCGCATCGCGAATCACCGCCTCGAGCAGCACCAGTTGCGGCACACCGATACGTGGGGCCGGCAGTGGCACCCGCAGTTCATCCTCGGCGAGCGCCGCAGGACCCACCAGTGCCGCACCGCCCGAAACCGGGAAGTGCCAGATCGCGAGGAGGTCGTGGGGAATCTCGACACCGACCACGTTGCACAGCGCCTCGTACCATGTCGTGAGGACCGAGGTCTCGCGCAGCGATTCCTCCGGACCAGGCACGGGCACCACGACTTCGCTGAGGTTGGGATGCATGAAACGCAGACAAGTGCAGGACGTATGCCGAGCAATGCGTCATGCATAAGCGCATATGTAGTAAGGTGTTATCAGGATCACACGTCCCGCGAACGCGCCCGCCGGACTCTCCGCTGCCGCGTCTTGCGCCTTATACCCCCCACCCCTATATTCCCGCGGTCGCCTTGTCGGAGCCTCGCATGACCCGTCTCTCTCTCAGCATCAATGGCATGTCCTGCGGCCATTGCCTCAACGCCGTGCGCCGCGCCCTGAGTGATGCACCGGGCATCATGGTTGAATCAGTGCGCATCGGTCACGCCGATGTGCAGTACGACCCAACGCTCACCACACCCGACAAGATCGCGGCAGCCGTCACTGATGCCGGCTACGAAGCGGTGTATGCCCGATAAGCCCGACCTTCACGTCCTCACGTCCTCACATCCTCACGTGCCGGCGCAGCCGCTCACGTCCTCACGTCCTCACGTCCCGGTGCAGCCGACTCGCCTGCGCCTGGAGGTGACTGGCATGACCTGCGCCGCCTGCAGTGCGCGCGTGCAGCGCGTGCTCGAGCGCACCGAGGGCGTCAGCAGCGCCACGGTCAACCTCATGACCAACACCGCCGCGGTGGACTACGACCCCGCGTGTGCCACACCAGAGTCGCTCATTGGTGCGGTGGAGCGCACCGGTTACGGCGCCGCGCTGGCCCACGACCACCACCGCGGCCACGAGCACGGCGCACGGCAGCTCCGGCTCAAGACCTGGTTCGCGCTCGCGGTGTTCCTGCTTTCGATGGTGCTGAGCGCGTTGCTCGATCACGCCCCGGGCGGGGGCGCGCAGGGTCCGAAGGACCCGCTCATGTGGGTCATGGAGCCCCTCGGCAGCATGGTGCGCCTGCTCGTGCCCGGCGCCGGGCAGGTGCCCGCCGCGGCGTGGCGATGGGTGCTGCTCGCGCTCACGCTGCCGGTGGTCCTCTGGTCGGGTCGCCATTTTTACGTTCGCGCCTGGGGCGCGCTCAAGCATGGCGGCGCCGACATGAACAGCCTCATCGCGCTCGGCACCGGCGCCGCGATGCTCTTCAGTGTGACCATGACCGTGGCGGCCCCCTGGTTCCAGGCGCGTGGTGTGATCCCGGCCGTCTACTACGAGGCGGTGAGCGGGATCATCTCGCTGGTGCTGCTGGGCCAGCTCTTCGACGAGCGCGCCAGGGGCCGCGCCTCCGCGGCGCTCGAGCGCCTGCTGGCGCTCCGGCCCCACTCCGTGCGGGTCATTCGCGGCAGCGACGAGCTGGAGATGCCCATCGGGTCGCTTCGCCTGGGCGACGAGTTCCGCGTGCGGCCCGGTGAGGCGATTGCGGCGGACGGTGTCGTGGTCGAGGGGCAATCGGCGGTGGACGAATCCATGCTCACCGGCGAGCCGGTGCCGGTGCCGCGCAAGACGGGGGATGAGGTCGTTGGCGGGACGGTGAACCGCACCGGGGCGCTCCGCGTGCGCGTCACCCGGCTCGGCGGCGACAGCGTGCTGGCGCGCATCGTGAGGCTGGTGCGCGAGGCGCAGGAAACCCGCGCGCCGGTTCAGCGCCTCGCCGACCGGGTCACGGCCGTCTTCGTTCCCGTGGTGGCACTTGTCGCCCTCGCCACCGGCATCCTCTGGCTCGTCTTCGGGCCACCGCCGGCGTATCTCCACGCGCTTATCGCCGCTGTCACCGTGCTGATCATTGCCTGTCCCTGCGCCATGGGGCTTGCCGTGCCCATGGCGGTGATGGTCGCCACCGGACGCGGCGCCGAGCTGGGCATCCTGGTGCGGGGCGGCGAGGCGCTCCAGCGCGGTGATGGCGTGGACACCGTCCTGCTCGACAAGACCGGCACCATCACCGAGGGCCGGCCCACCGTGACCGCCACCGTTGGGGCCGCGCCGGACACCGATAACGCCGGCATGTTGCGCCTGGCGGCAGCGGTGGAGCGCGCCAGTGAACATCCCCTGGCCGATGCCATCGTCGGCGCCGTGCCGGCGGGAACGGTCATTCCCGACGCACGCGACATCGAGGTCCGGGTTGGCGAAGGCGTGATCGGTACGGTGGAGGGAAAGCGGGTTGCCGTCGGGAGCGAGACGCTCATGCACCGATTGGGCGCCGGCCCTTCCCCGCTCGCCGCTCAGGCATCCCAGCACGCCTCCCGTGGAGCGACACCGGTCTACGTCGCCGCCGACGGCCGCGTCCTCGGCTTTCTCGCGGTCGAGGACCGTGTCCGGCCGACCAGCGCCGAAGCGGTGCGCCGGTTCCGCGAGATGGGCATCGAGCCAGTGCTCCTCACCGGTGATCGCCGCGAGACCGCGGACGCCGTGGCGCGACTGGTCGGTATCGACCGCGTCGAGGCGGAGGTCAGTCCCGAACGCAAGCTGGACGTGGTGCGCCGCTATCAGGCGGAGGGTCGCAAGGTCGCCATGGTGGGCGACGGGCTGAACGATGCGCCGGCACTTGCCCAGGCCGATCTCGGCATCGCCATGGGGAGCGGCACCGACGTGGCGCTCGAGACCGCCAGCGTCACGCTCCTGCGCAACGACCTTCGCAGTGCCGCCGACGCCCTCGCGCTCACCCGGCGCACCATGAAGGTCATCCGGCAGAACCTGTTCTGGGCCTTTGCCTACAACGTCGTGTGCATCCCCATCGCGGCGGGCGCGCTCTTTCCCGCCCTGGGATTGCTGTTGACGCCGGCCATGGCGGCTGCCGCAATGGCCGTGAGCGATGTGACGGTGGTAGGGAACAGCCTCCGCCTGAAGCGGTTCGTGTCCCACGACCAACGACCAACGACCGCCTGACGACTGACGACTGATGACTGACAAACACGCCGACATCAATCCCGAAACGAAGCAGGCCGTCCTCAACCGCCTCCGCCGTATCGAGGGACAAGTCCGCGGCCTCCAGCGCATGGTCGAGGAGGAGCGCTACTGCGCCGATGTACTCACCCAGGTGCAATCAGTGCAGGAGGCCTTGCGGGGTGTGGGACGCGAACTGCTGGAGAATCACCTGCGGCACTGCACTACCGCGGCACTGCGATCCAACGATCCGGCGCGGGCGGAAGAGATCTACCAGGAGTTGCTGGAGCTGGCATGGCGCTCCGCCCGCTAACTCAAGGCAGTTCCTCTTCCCTCTTCCCCCTACCCGTTTCTTGTTCCTTCCTCACTCCTCACGCTGTTGCTGTTCCTCCTCACGCTGTCGCCGTTCCTCCTCACGCAGTTCCTATCCCAACCCCATCTCTTACGACGGTTTTCGCCGCAAACAACACCAGGGTCCCTCCCAGCAGCGCCACCACCGGCAGCAGGAACATCGCGTACTCCAGGCCGAAGCGGTCGGAGAGCGCGCCAACCAGCGGAAAGGCGATCGCGTCCCCAGCCAGGTGAATGAAGAAGAGGTAGGCACCGACGACCGTACCGCCGATCTGCGGAGGCACGACGTCGAAGATCGTGGCACTGAGCGGACCGTTGTACCACGTCAGGAAGAAAAACGCCGCACAGAAGACCGGGATGAACAGGTCGATATCCCTGATGGTGAGCAACCAGATCGCGAGCGGCGCGCCGATCAGGAAGCCCGCCCCGGCCACGAGCGGGCGCGCCGCCGGCCGCGACTTCCGCAGCGCGTCAGCGATGGCGCCACCCGCCAGCGTTCCGGCGATGCCGAAGATGAGGCCATACTTCCCGAGCAGAAGCGTCACCGCACCCACCGACAGCCCGAGTTCCCGCGACATGAAGCTCGGCGCCCAGCCGATGATGCCATTCATCCCGAACGAGATGAGCGCCCCGCCCGCGAAGACGTAGAGCAGCGTCGGCGTCCGGAGCACCGTCTGCGCCGCCTCCGCCAGCCCGCGTGACGCCGTGGTGAACGCGGCGTCCTCGTCACTCCCGTCGGGCGTGTCGCTGCCCCCCGCACGCCGCACCCAGCGGCGCACATCCAGCGCCAGCCCGATCGCGGCGAGCGTGCCCAGCGCCGCGGCATCGGCGGAAGTGTCGTTGCCCAGCGAAACATGAAAGCCGAGCGCCGCGACTGACCCGAGTCCGAGACCCAGCAGCAGGTAGCGAAAGCTCGAGGCGAGCGCCGCTCCCCCGGCGCGGAGCTCCTTCAGGGTGCCGCCAAACGAGAGCGATCCTCCCGCCCGCGACGGATCGATCAGCCGCGCGGCGACCGCCCCGAGCACGAAGCCCGGCACGCCCAGCGCCAGGAACGCCACGCGCCATCCGTAGGCCACGCCCAGCTGCCCGGCGATCAGGATGCCGAGTACGCCACCCAGCGGGATGCCCGCCATGAACACGCCCATCGCGAGGGCCCGGCGCGGACCCTCGAAGTAGGTCGCCACCAGTGAAGTCGATGCCGCGCCCGCGGCCGCGCCCCCGAGCCCTACCCCGGCCCGGGTGAGCAGCAACGGCAGGAACCCGCGAACCAGCCCGCCCGCGCTGGTGCACACGCTCCAGAAACCGACACCGGCCGCGATCACGGCGGGCCGCGAGCGCATGTCGCTCAGGACACCGAGCGGCAACGACGCGATGGAGAAGACAAGGACGTAGGCGGAAGCAAGCCACCCGAGGTGCGCGTCCGTCAGGTTCAGGTCGTGCTTGAGCGGCTCGAAGAGCGCGAAGATCGCGTTGCGCTCGATGTAGTTGAGGAGGTTGATGACCGTGAGCAGCCCCAGCGCATACCCCGACTGCCGACTGACTGCCGACTGACTGCCGACTGACGACACTCAGTCTCCGAGCACGTATGCAAAAATCAACGGCGCCACAATCGTCGCGTCCGACTGGATCATGAACTTGGGCGTCTCCACGTCGAGCTTGCCCCACGTGATCTTCTCGTTGGGCACCGCCCCCGAGTAGCCACCATAGCTCGTCGAGGCATCGGAGATCTGCGCGAAGTAGCCCCAGAACGGCACGTCCTCCATCTGCAGGTCCTGCACCATCGCCGGCACGGCACAGATCGCGAAGTCGCCCGCAATGCCCCCGCCCACCTGGAAGAAACCGACGCTCGGCTTCTGCAGCACCGCGTCCCCGCCCTTCGCCTTCTTCTTGGCGGCGTTGTAGCCGCTCGCGTCGAGATACCAGCGCATCAGGTGCTCCATCTGCTCGGTGCCACTCTTCACGCACTGGTGATGCTTCACCTCACCGCGGAACACCGCCGCCGCGAACATGTTCCCCGTCGTCGAATCCTCCCACCCCGGGTGATATACCGGGATCCCCTTCTCCCACGCCGCCAGTAACCAGGAGTTCGCGGCCGGAATCTGATAGTGCGCTTCCATCTTCCCGTCGGCGAAGATGTCCCGCAGGAACTCGGCCTCGAACTTCCGCTCCCCTGAGTCGGCCGCCGCCTTCCAGCGGTCGAGCAGCTTGCGCTCGAGGTTCCGCATCACTGTCTCCGGGATCGCCGTGTCGGTGACCCTATTGAAGCCCGCCTCGTAAAGTGCCTTCTCGTCCTCCACCGAGAGCGCGCGGTAGTCCTCGATGATCTTGTAGTCGTTGTACGCCAGGAGGTTGAAGAGGTCCTCTTCGAGATTGGCGCCGGTGCAGCAGATGCCATGCACCATGTCCGCGCGGATCATCCTGGCCAGGATCTGACCCAGCTTCGCGGTGCTCATGGCGCCCGCCAGGGTCACCAGCATCTTGCCACCCGCCGCGATGTGGTTCTCGTAGCCGCGCGCCGCGGCCACCGTCTCCCGGGCGTTGAAGTGCAGGAAGTGCTGGTCGAGAAAGGTGCGAATGGAGCCCATCGGTCGATCTCCGGCCGTGTGAGTGTCGCCTATGCCCGGCGGGCCCGGGCATCCAGGACCACCCGCACCGCATCGCGCGGGTCGTCCGTGACGTGAAAGAGGTTGAGGTCCGACGCGCCGACGTTGCCGGCGCTCACCACTGTCTGGCGCAGCCAGTCGACCATCCCCTGCCAGTAGCTCTTCCCGAACAGGATGACGGGGAAGTTGCTCACCTTCCCGGTCTGGATGAGTGTCAGCGCCTCGAACAGTTCGTCCAGCGTGCCGTAGCCCCCGGGGAAGACGATGAACGCCGTCGAGTACTTCACGAACATCGTCTTCCGGACGAAGAAGAACTTGAAGTAGAGCGGGCGGTTGGCGAAATCGTTGCCCCGCTGCTCGAACGGCAGCTCGATGTTGCAGCCGATCGAGAGTCCGCCCCCCTCCGCGGCGCCCTTGTTGCCCGCTTCCATGATCCCCGGTCCCCCGCCGGTGATCACCGGGATGCGCTGTTCGGCCAGCAGGCGGCTCGTCTCCCGCGCCTGCTCGTAGTAGGGGCTGCCTTCCTTCGTGCGCGCCGAACCGAAGACAGTCACCCCGTCCCGCACGTCCGCGAGGTTGTCGAACCCCCAGACGAACTCGCCCAGGATCCGGAGGACGCGCCACGAATCACTGACCCGCACCGCCTCTTCCCGCTCCTGCGGTGAGGGGACCTGTCGCAGCAGTTGTTCATCCTCGGTGCCGAGGGAGGTCGGATTCGTGAGACGAAAAGGCATCGGGGTCGGCGTGGAACCTTGGGTCATGGGGCCAGGTGCTCCAGGAGTGCGCGATGGTCGTCGGGCACGTTATAGAAGTACGGTGACACGCGGACGTGACCCGGCCGCGCATCGGTGATGATCCCCGCGGCGGCCAGGCTGCGCACGTCGCGCGGAGGATCATCGCTCGGCAGCATCACGATGCCGCTCCGCTCCGCCGGCGTCGCGGCCACCTTCGGCTTCAAGCCGCGTTCGCGGGCCAGCGCCAGCAAGTCCTCAGTGAGCGCCGCCGTCTCGCGCCGCACCGCCTCGATGCCGATCTCCTCCAGCAGTTCGAGCCCGCCCAGTTGCGCGTACACCGGCATCAGCGCCGGCGTGCCGCTCTCCAGCCGCCGCGCGTCGTCATGCAGCTCGAGCGCGTTGGGGTCGAAGCGGAACTGCTCCCGGTGGCTGAACCACCCCGCGGCGCGCGGCGCCAGCGACGGCAGCAGCTCCGCGCGCGCATACACGAAGGCGATACCGGTGCCGCCGAGCAGCCACTTGAGCCCGCCGCTCGCGTAGAAATCGGCGTCGATGGCGGTGACGTCCACCGGGATCTGCCCCGCCGCCTGGTACCCGTCGATCAGCGCCAGCGCCCCGCGCCGGTGCGCGATCTCGGCGATCGCGCCGGCGTTCTGGATGCACCCGCTCGTGAAGAACACATGGCTCGTGGCCACGAGGGCCGTGCGGTCGTCGATGGCGCGCTCATACAACTCCAGCGGCACGCGCACACCGTCGGGACTCTGCAGCACCACGACCTCGACCCCATGCGGCACCCGCGCCAGCCACTGGTAGGCAATCGTCGGAAAGTCGAGGGACGTCACCACCACCTTGGGACGGCGCGTGTAGTCCAGCGACTCGGCGATGCTGGTGAGCGCGCTCGAGATGCTCGGGTGCAGTGCGATCGTCCCCGCCGGGGCACCGATCACGCGGCCGTACGCCGCGCGCAGGTCGGCCAGCGCCTGCCACCAGGTGTCGTACCACGCCGGCGCGCCTCGCGTCTCCCACTGGTCCAGGTAGGTGTTGACCCGCGCCCGCGAACGCCGCGACAGCGCACCCAGCGAGCAACTGTTGAGGTACACCGAGTGCCGGAAGATCGGGAATTCGTCGCGATACCGTACGGCGAGTGGCGTCTGCAGCGGGCGCACGGTCATAGGGTGCCAAATATACTGCGTTATCTTGTTGGCTCATGACCGAAGCACACGGAAGTCCGCACCAGGGCTGGGAGGGACGCTACCCCGGCAGCTGGCCTGCCCTCACCGGAGCGCTCGCCCTCCGCGGCATCGTCAATCCGCGCGTCGGCCTGGACCTGCTGCGCACCGCCTGGGCCTTTCGCCGCCGCCGGTGGTGGGCACAGTTCCCCTGGCTTCCCCTCCCCGACCAGGTATACCTCCGCTGGCGCATGTACACCGCCTACGGAGACGAAGCCGCTGTGCCGCCGGCGGAGGATGTAATCCGCTTTGCCCGCTGGCGCCGGGAGACAATGCACTTTTAGGAGCGACTGCCGACTCTCTGCCGACTGCCGACTGTCGACCGCCGACCATTTTCCGCATATGGCCACCAAGCATCCCAACGTTGTCATCATCGGCGGCGGCTTCGGCGGCATGTACGCCGCTCGCGCGCTGGCTGCTGCCCCTGTACGGATCACCGTCATCGACCGGCACAACCATCACCTCTTCCAGCCGATGCTCTATCAGGTGGCTGGCGCTGCCCTCAATCCGTCCGACATCGCCGTCCCGATTCGCCGAACCCTCCGGCGCGAAACCGAGACCGAGGTCATCCTCGCCAACGTCGCGCGCGTCGTCCCGGCCGACCGCTCAGTCCTGCTAACCGATGGTAGTAGTATATCATACGACTACTGCATTCTGGCTCCCGGTATTGAAACCTCCTACTACGGCAAGGATGAGGCGTGGGCGCCGCTCGCTCCGGGTCTCAAGACCCTCGACGACGCCCTCGATATCCGGCAGCGCGTCCTGCTCGCCTTCGAGCAGGCGGAGCGCGAGGCCGACGTCGCCCGCCGGCATGCCCATCTCACCTTCGTGGTCGTTGGTGGCGGCCCCACGGGAGTCGAGATGGCCGCCACCATCGCCGAGCTGCGGAGCTTCACCCTGGCGCGCGATTTCCGGCACATCGATCCGCGTGAGGCCACCGTGATGCTGCTCGAGGGCGGCCCCCGCATCCTCCCCACGTATCCCGAACAGTTGAGCGCCATCGCCAAGGCGAAGCTCCGCGGGCTCGGCGTCGAGGTCCGCGAGAACATGCTCGTGAGCACCATCAAGCCCGGCTATGTCGAGGCCGCCGGCTGGACCATTCCAACCCACACCGTCGTGTGGGCGGCCGGCATGCGCGGCTCACCGCTGCTGAAGACCCTGGACACCCCACTCGACCGGATGGGACGCGCGGTCGTCGAGCCCGACTGCAGTATCCCCGGACATCCCGAGGTATTCGTCATTGGCGACGCGGCGCACTTCGAGGATCCGGTGCAGGGCACGCTCCCGGGCGTGGCACCCACCGCGATGCAGATGGGCCACTACGTCGCCCGCGCCATCGCCGGCGACCTGCAGCGAAAGCCGCGCACTCCGTTCCGCTACTTCGACAAGGGCCAGCTCGCCGTCATCGGCCGCGGCCAGGCGGTCGCCGCCATCTGGAAGCTCCGTTTCTCCGGGTTCATCGCCTGGTTCATCTGGGCCTTCGTCCACATCGCTTTCCTGATCGGCTTCCGGAATCGCACCCTCGTCATGCTGCAGTGGGCCTGGTCCTACTTCAACTACGAGCGCGGCGCTCGCCTCATCACCGGAACCGGGCAGCTCGGCGCATCCGCCTCCGCTCGGCCCGAAGTACGCGGATGACCGAGAAGCCTCCTCCATCCGTTTCCACCGAGGACCTCAAGGTCTACGCGCGCTCACTGGGCTTTGTCGCCTGCGGCATCGCCGACCTCTCCCCTACCCCGCATGGCGACGTGCTCGACCGGTGGCTCGCCTCGGGCTACGGCGGCGTCATGCGCTACCTCAACCGGCAGGCGAAGAAGCGGAAGGACCCGCGGCGGATCGATTCACGTGCCAAGTCTGCCGTTGTTGTTATCGATAGCTACTACTATGAGGAAGACATCCCTCAGCAGCGATTCAAGATCGCCCGCTATGCCCGCGGCCAGGACTACCATCTCTCCACCATGCGCCGCCTCGAGCTGCTGGCCGACTGGCTCCTCGCACATGGTGCCTCATGGGCCCGACCCTTCGCCGACGCCGGCCCGGTCCCGGAGCGCGAACTCGCCCAGCGCGCCGGCCTGGGATGGATCGGCAAGAACACCATGCTCCTCCGGCCCGGCGTCGGCTCCTGGTTAGTTATCGGCAGCGTTATCAATGACTTGGCGCTGCCAATCGACGCTCCATTCCAAACCGATCACTGTGGTAGTTGCACTCGCTGCCTCGACGCATGCCCAACCGGCGCATTCGTGGAACCGAGGCTCCTCGACGCCACCCGGTGCCTCTCCTACCAGACCATCGAGCACCGCGGACCCATCCCGCCCGACATCGCCACCCGCATGGAGGGCTGGATCTTCGGCTGCGACATCTGCAACGAGGTTTGTCCCTGGAACCAGCGCTTTGCGTTCCCCTCGACCATCGCCGAGTTCCGCCCCCGAAACAACGTGGACCTGTCCGACGAGAATTGCTTTAACCGGCTGTCTCAGGAATCTTTCGACACGCTGTTTGGTGATACCGCACTGGCGCGCCCGGGACTGGAGCGGATGCGCCGCAATACCCTGGCGGCACGCAGTCGTCAGTGACGGATATCACCGGTGAGCTCGGATGGACGGGATTCTTGGTGATCTGGCTCACTACGCAAATGCCTTGCCCCGATTAGTGTTAGCCGCCTTCGGTAACCGCCAAATCCGCGCGCGGTCGCCGGACTCGGGGTCGACGCGCATCCGCGCGGGCTTCGGATCGAAGGATTCAAGGGTTGCGGACAGTTCGCAGTTCAAGGGAGACACATGGCAATGCGTAAGCTGATGCTGGCAGGCCTTCTCATCGTCGCGGCCGGGTGCGCCAGCCGCAAGGACCTGGAGAAGGCGCAGAGTGAGGCAACCTCGCTCGCCGCCGAGAAGGACAGCCTGTTGAGCGAAGTGCTCGCGACGAGCAAGCTCGTGAGCGACGTCAACAGCGAGCTCGCCAAGGCCAAGGGCCTGGGCGTGAGCCCGACCACGACCCCCGAGGGCACCACCGCCTCGAGCGCCGCCGAGGATCGTCAGATCCTGCTGGGCAAGATCCGTGAGGCGGTGGCCCGCCTCAACGAGAGCGAAGCGCAGCTTGAGCGCACCAAGGCGCGCATCGGCTCGCTCGAGCGCAAGGACGCCCGCCTGCTCAAGCAGATCGACGATTTCCAGAAGCAGATCACCGAACTGCGCACCAACATCGAGGCCCAGCAGGCCACGATCGAGGAACAGAAGACCACGATCGTCGCGCAGAAGGTCGAGATCGAGCAGCTTGGCGCCCAGGTCGAGACAGTCACCGTCAAGAACCGCCAGCTCGCCGACAGCGTCACCCTCGTGAGCAACGAGGCCAACAAGGTGTTCCTGGCTCTCGGCTCGAAGGACTCGCTCCAGGCGAAGGGCGTCATCGTCCAGGAAGGCAAGAAGTTCCTGGTGTTCGGTGGCAGGCAGACCGTCCCGGCGCGTGACCTGAACCCGGCGGCGTTCCAGGTGCTCGATGCCCGCACCGATCGCAGCATCACGCTGCCCGAGGGCAAGAAGTACAAGATCATCTCCCGTCAGGACCCGAAGCTCCTGCAGCCCGGCCCGGACGACAAGGGCAGGCTCGTCGGCACCCAGACGATCACGTCCCCCGGTGAGTTCTGGGGTGCGTCCAAGTACCTGATCATCGTCGAAGATTGAGCTACGACATGAAGGGCACCGCGCAGTCCCGATTCCGGGGCTGCGCGGTGTTTTTCTTTTCGGTCATCGCCGCCGCTCCCGCCGGGGCCCAGGCCCCGTCGGTTGAGCAGCAGGTGGCCGGCGCCCTCCTCATCGCACCCGATTCCATGCGGGCTGGCGCGCGCGTGCTGGGGTGGCAGGGCGGGGAACTGGTCGAGATCCGGAAGGGCACCAACGAGCTCACCTGTCTGGCGGACGATCCAACCACGGATCGCTTCCAGGTGGCGTGCTACCAGCAGTCGCTCGAGCCGTTCATGGCGCGGGGCAGGGAACTGCACAAGCTGAAGCTGTCGCACACGCAGGTGGACAGTGCTCGTCTGGCGGACATCAAGGCCGGTCGCTGGAACATGCCCTCAACCCCGGCGGCGCTCTACAACATGGTGGCGCCGAAGGACAGCATCGACGCGAACACCGGCTTTCCCCGTGGCAACGGCACGCGCTGGTATGTCGTGTACATCCCGTATGCGACGGTGGCGTCGTCCGGCTTCTCTACCGCAGCCGACGGGTCGGGCCGCCCGTGGCTCATGTATCCCGGCGAGCCGTGGGCTCATCTCATGGTGACGCCGAAGTAAGAGTCTCCGTTCGCGTCACTCGAGGTCGTGTCCCAACATTTCCGATGGCCTCAAAAGCCTTGTGTCGAACTACTATTCGTCGCCCCGTCCCGCTGTCTCATTCCAGGTGTCGATCTGGCTCTCGACGACCTGCGTGATCGTACCTCGAAGTAGCGCCCCAGGTAGGGAGTCGTAGAGGAACTTGGCTGCATGCCCGCGCGGGTCGATCGTGGAATCAACCAGCCCCAGCCCGGTGTATGTGTAGACCGTCTTCCGGCCCAACGCATCCCTTGTCTCTGTGGGCCCATCGGGCGTGCCTGCCGCCGCATAGGCATACGTCGTGACCCGGGTCGCCCGACTGTCCAGATGAAACGTGCTGTCGCGCACTTCAACCAGGTTGCCCCGACGGCAGGTGGTGCCCGTCGAGTCATAGTACATCCTGACGATACGATTGTTCGGGTACGTCACTCGGGTCACCAGCGCTGGATACTTGTTCTGCGTGCGCTCGATCCAGGTCGTGGCCCCCATCGGGTCGATGGTCTTCGAGGGCGCGCCCCAGCGGTCGACGTAGAACTTGGTGTCGTCCGCCACGTTTCGCGGCCCCTTGATCAGCGTGTCCCACGGCTGGTACGCCGTCCCGGCGAAGGAACTCCCGTTGACCCCGTACGGGACCGAAACGCTGTCGACCTTGAGATTGGCGGTGTAGAAGAAGCTGGTGGGGTAGCCCTGCCTGTTGGTGCGGCTCGTCATCACCTTGGTCGTGGGATCGTAGCCGAAGCTCACGCCTTTGGTATCGGGGTCCACGATGCCCATCAACTGCCCCGTGCTGGTATTCACCGTCAGGTCCAGGGTGCGGCCCCCGTTCGGACCCGGATCCCGCAGCCTGTCCACCTTGCCCGACGTCGTGTTGTCATACACGATCTGATAGGTGCCGCCCCCAGGGCTCGCCGGCGAGATCGAGTCGGGCGGGACCCGGATGCTCATCAGCGAGTCGCCCGCGAGGCCGCCCTACGCAAATGTGGTGGACTGCAGGACGCGAGTGGTGGTGGTGATGTGACGGCGCGCGGCGTCGTACAGGACCTTCACGCCGTGGCGGAGGGTCCGGGTATACACCGCCGGCGTTCCAGCCTTGGTCAGCGTGTCCTGGTACGCGGCGGTCGGCCCCAACCAGGTGGTCGCACTCAACTGCGCGTAGATCCGCGCCGACCCGTCCCCACCAACCCACAGCAGCGGGAGGTCCCGCGATTGACCACGATCAGCTTGCCCGGCATCGACGCCGAGAGGGCCGTGGCGTAGTTGTTCTTCACCACCGGTGTAGTCGTAGATGCCGGTCGTATCGGCCGACGCATCGTCGCTTAGCGCGATCTGCCGGGTCGCAGGAGCCCCGGTCCACGTGCCGTACGTGCCGCTGGCCCGCAGCACCTGGCTTCCGCTCGGCCCCACCCACAGTTCCGCCACCACGTTCGGCGGCGCCGACACGCCCGACGGCTCCGTGACGGTCACCGCCGCCGTCGGACGCGGTGCCGCAGTCGCACTGTTGTAGACCAGCGTGAGACTCCGATTGCGGCCCAGGGTGGTGTACGCCGGCATCGCGTGCGACACGATCAAGTCGCCGCACTGCCACGCCGCCTCGCCCGCGCCCGCGGTCAGGCACAACCCCCGCTCCAGTTGATCGGGGCGGTTGCGCGGCAGGGACGCCAGCACCGGCGCCCCCGGCGGATACGTGCCCGTCACCGTCAGCGTGTAGTAGCCGGTGTCCCCGAAGTCGGTGTCCGGACTCCGGGCGGACAGACGGACTTTCCCCGCGCCCAGCGTGCCGCCCACACTATAGGTGACGGTGACGTTGGTCGAGCCCCCGCCGCCCAGCGACGCAGTGCTGGGACTGATGCTCGTGCACGTGGTCAGCACGTTGCCCGCACATGTGAGATTGTAGGTGTCCGCCAGGGCCCCGGTGTTCTTGAGCGCGAACACCGCGGTGTAGCCCACCGTGTTGAGCACTTTGTTCCCGGCGTTGGTGCCGTCGGGCGTCACCGTCACTCCGTAGTCCGGGATGCACCCACTCACGCACAGCGGCCTGATGGTCTGCGCCGCGACACTGTTCACGATCAACGCTGAGAGGAGACAGCCAACGAAAAGGACGACCACGGCGGACGATCGAGACGGCATGCGCACCACTCCGGGTGGCGGACGTCCACCCGTAAGGCACCGCCGATGCCAGCGGCCACGCTCGAGCTAAGTTGAACTTGCCATGTTGTTTGACGTCGATAGGGGCGGGCAACCAGATTTGCCGGGTCTCACCGCCGTGAGACTGGAGTTGCATCAGTGAGACTGGAAGGGCACCTCGCAGCGGTGCTCCCTGATCCATTCCGCAAAGAACCGCACCGAATCGCCGTACACCGTCTCCCGGCAGAGCTTGCACATCACCGAGTGCGTGTGCCCCTCCAGTCCCTCGGCGCTCTCAGGCGGAACCGGTCGAATGACACTGTTCTTCATCGTGCCCACTACGACATTTCCGCCATGCGCGCCTTCAGGTCCCTCCGCGCGCCTGGCGGCAGTGCCGCGAAGTACGCCCGCAGTCGCGCCTTGTCCCCTTTGGCGGTTGTCGCTGCTGATGTAGAAGCCATGACCGAATGCTCACGCCGCGGCGCCCGGATAGCTAGGTTTCTCCCATGATTTCCAATCTCCACAGCATCGCCATCTTCGTCTCCGACATCGATCGCGCCCTCGCCTTCTATCGCGACACCCTGGGCCTCCCCCTCATCCGACAGGGATCCTTCGGCGGCGAGTTCCTCGAGGCCGCCCCGCACCTGGGCGTCCACCCAGCCGTCCATCCCGAGGCGAAGAAACTGGTCGGCCGAGAAACCGGCCTCACCTTCCACGTCCCCAACCTGGTCCACGTGGCCGGCATCCTCCACGATCGTGGCGTCACCTTTGTCCGCGAACCCACGAAAATGGGCTTCGGCGTCATGGCCATGATCGCCGACCCCGACGGCAACATCTTCGCCCTCTGGGACGACGAGACACCCGAGGACGATCACCCTCACGGCTGAGTCCAGCCCCTCTGCTCGGCGTCGCCTTGCAATCTCGGAGATCCTATTGTACAGTAATACTGTACAATACAAGGGAGCTACTGTGCCGATCCAGACGACCTACTCCAACGCACGTGAAACGCTGGCTGCCCTGTGGCGTGAGGTGGAGGAGAACGGCGAGGTAGTCATCATCAACCGGCGGGGACACGACGATGTGGCCCTCATCGCAGCGTCGGAATTGAGCAGCATCCTGGAGACAGCCCACCTGCTGCGGTCCCCCGTCAATGCGCGCCGGCTCCTCGGTGCCCTCCAGCGCGCGCTCGGCGAACGAACAGCACCGGCATCGGTCGAGGCGCTTCGGCGCGAGTACGGCCTCGATGCGGCGGAGTGACCCAGCTACTACCCGGCGGCGGCGCGCGGTCTTTCAGCGAGAGTTCCTTGAGGACCTCCGGCATTGGGTGGACACCGATCGACGCGTGGCGCTCCGGTGCCTCGATCTTGTGGAGGCGACGCTGCGGGAACCCTTCACCGGGCTCGGAAAGCCGGAGGGGCTCAAGCACCTTGGCAGCAGTGTTTGGTCACGGCGCCTGACCCAGGAACACCGCCTCGTCTACCTCGTGCGCGACGATCAGGTCGACTTCCTGCAGGCACGCTATCACTACTAGGCCGCTTCACGGCATCACGCCCGGGCAACGAAACCCCGATGACGACCACGCCCATGGCTGAACCGCGTCGGCACTTCGCCAGCGACAACTGGGCCGGCGTACATCCCGACGTTCTCGCCGCCATCGCCGCTGCCAACCTCGGCCACATGCCGAGCTACGGCGACGACGCCATCACCGCCCGCGCCACAGCCCGCATCCAGGCACTCTTCGGCGCACCCGTCGCCGTTCATTTCGTGTTCAACGGCACCGCCGCCAACGTCCTGGGCCTCGCCTCCGCCCTCGAGTCATGGCAATCGGTTATCTGCTCCGACTTGGCCCACCTGAACGTGGACGAGTGCGGCGCCTGGGAACACCACGCCGGCAGCAAGCTCCTCACCGTCCCCACCACCGACGGCAAGCTCACGCCCCAATTGGTGGAGTCGCGTCTCACCGGTATCGGCGACGTGCACCGCACCCAGCCCGCCGCCATTTCCATTACCCAGAGCTCCGAGTACGGCACCGTCTACACCGTCGATGAAATCGCCGCGCTCTCCCGGCTCGCGCGCGAGCACCGCCTGCTGCTCCACATGGACGGTGCCCGCCTCGCCAATGCCGCCGCCACGCTGAACCTCGCACTCGGCGCCTTCACCATCGCCGCCGGCGTGGACATTCTCACCTTCGGCGGCACCAAGAATGGCTTGATCGGTGGAGAAGCCATCATCTTCGCCGACCCCCGGCGCACTGCCGATTTCGGCTTTGTGCGGAAGCAGGGTATGCAGCTCGCCTCCAAAATGCGCTTCGTTGGGGCCCAGTTCGAGGCGCTCCTCACCAATGACCTCTGGCTCCGGAGCGCCACTCACGCCAACCAGATGGCACTGCGGCTCTACCAGCAGGTCCGCACCATCCCCGGGGTCGAGGTCACCCAGCAGGTCCAGGCCAACGCCGTGTTCGCTCGCATCCCGGCGGCCGCTATCGGGCCGCTGCAGCAGCACTTCAATTTTCTTCTCTGGAACGACCGCACGTCGGAGGTTCGCTGGATGACCGCGTTCGACACCACCGCCGAGGACGTCGACGCTTTCGCCGCAGCCATCGCACTCGAGTTGGGCCGCGCCTCCGCCTCCGCGGGAGTCGCGCGATGAACGCCGTCTGGGGCACCCTCTGCTCCATCTGGTCCTGGTTCGTACTCGGCGCATCAATGCTCGTCTGGCTGCCGCTCATGGCCCTCATCCGCCTCTTCACCAGACGGTCCGATCCCGGCCGCTACTGGGTCGGCTACATGTTCCGCCAGATCGGCGTCCTCATGGCTACCCTCAACCCCCTCTGGAAATTCCGGATCTCGGGCACCATGCCGACGGACCCCCGTCGGCCCTACCTGGTTGTCTCCAACCACGAGTCCTTCGTGGACATCCTGCTCATCAGCCACCTGCCGTGGGAAATGAAGTGGCTCAGCAAGGCTGAACTCTTCCGCATTCCCGTGCTCGGCTGGCTCATGCGCCTGGCTGGAGACATTCCCGTCGACCGCGGCAATCCCCGCTCTGCCGCCGAGGCGATGGTGCGCTGCAAGGAGATCCTCAAGCAGAAGGTCTCAGTGATCATCTTCCCCGAGGGCACCCGCTCGGAAACCGACGACATGCTGCCGTTCAAGGACGGCGCCTTCCGCCTTGCCATCGACGCGGGCGTGCCGATTCTCCCGCTCGCCGTGAGCGGCGCTGCCACGGCACTCCGGAAACATGACTGGCGGTTTGGTCGCTCGGTGGCCGAGGTCAGGGTGCTCGAACCGGTGGAGACGGAGGGACTTGCTCGCGCCGACATCCCCGCGCTGCGGGATCGTGTGAGGGAAATGATTGCCCACGAAAGGGACCAGATGCGCGGAATTCAGCGCGATCTCGTTAGCAGCTAGCCATTTCTTGACCGCTATAACGGCCAGAATATCATCTGAGTAGTATTTTGTACGTTATATCAATTATCAGTTGACGCGCGTCACACCGTGACTATGTTATAGACTTACTGTCTGATATAGCGGGCAAAACAACCATAAAAGAGCTATAATGACTGATATATCATATACGAACATGCCAGACCCAGAGATCCTCAGCGATCTCGGTCTCCGCCTGCGCGTCTTGCGCGGGAAAATGGATCAGGCCACCACCGCACAATTGGCCGGCCTGACGCGCTCCACCGTGAGTCGCGCCGAGCACGGAGACAACCCAACGCTGCTGACCATCGTCCGGCTGCTCCGGGCCTATGGGCGACTCAATGCCCTGGAGGCCTTCATTCCAGCACCAATCGTGAGCCCCATGGCACTGCTGCGGGCCCGCGAGAGCCGGAAGGCCCGGCGGCGGCGCGATGCCTAAGGTCCGTTGCCTGGCAGAGGTCCGTCTGTGGGGCCGTACCGTGGGTGCGCTCGCTGAATCTGACAATGGGCAGGTCGCGTTCGAGTATGACCCGGCCTTCGCTCGCGGCGGACTGGAGATCTCGCCATTCAAGATGCCGCTAGCGATCCAGGGACCGGTCACCTTCGAGGAACTGCAGCGGAAGCCAGCCTTCAATGGCGTCCCGGGGGTCTTCGCGGACTCGCTGCCCGACGCCTTCGGCAACCTCGTTATCGGGGCGTACTATGCCGCTCGCGGGCTCGAGGCACTCGCGATGTCGCCCGTGCAGCGCTTGCTCTATGTCGGTCAGCGCGCCATCGGGGCTCTCACATATCACCCGGAAGTCGCGATTCCCACCCGCGCCGCCGAACAGGAGTCGCTCGAAGTAGCGGCCCTTGTCCGCGACGCCCGCCGCGTCGTGGCAGGGCAACCCGACGTCGCCGTGCCCGAGATTTACCGCATCGGTGCCTCCGCCGGCGGCATGCGCCCCAAGGCGATTGTGCTCCATGCCCCACGCACGGGAGAGATCCGTTCCGGCTATGCAAAGCCCCAGCCCGGGGATGTGCCCGCACTGCTCAAGTTCGATGGCGTCGGTGACGCCGGCGGCCGGGAGGCGCTGTCCGAACCGGCTCCCTTCAACCGCATCGAGGCAGCCTACGCCTCGATGGCGACCGACGCCGGCCTCGACATGGCCGATGTCACGGTGCTGCCCGGCGCAGGCGGCTATGCCCACCTGCTGATCCGGCGATTTGACATCGACGATCAGGGTCAGCGCCTGCACCAGCACACTTTCGGTGGCCTGCAACACATCGACTACAACGATGTCGGGGCGAGTAGCTACGAGGAATACCTCCGTGCCTGCCTCCGGCTCAAGCTCCCGCCCGCCGCCATCGAGGAGGCGTATCGCCGCATGGTGTTCAACATCGTCGCGGTGAACCAGGACGACCACGTCAAGAACCTGTCGTTCCACATGTCGCCCGACGGTCACTGGCGGCTCACGCCCGCCTACGATGTCACCTTCGCGAAGGGTGGCCTGTTCACCGGCCAGCACCAGATGCGCGTCGCAGACAAGCGAGCAGGTATCACGCGCGCCGATCTCGCGCAGGTGGGCGCCACCTTCGCCATCAAGGGGCACCATCACCTTATCGGCCACGTTGTGGAGGTCGTACGACGCTGGCCCGAGTACGCCGTGCGCGCCGACGTTCCGCAGGACGCTCGGCGTCGCGTCGAAGCCGAACTGCAGCGCCGACGCGAGGAACTCGGTTAGCGCGTCCGCAGCATGTAGTCACCCGCTCGGTGGGGGCCCGGTGCCATCGGACTACCCGGCTCGCCCCTTGTCACCGCCGGCCGTACTGCGCATCAGCCTCCGCAGCCGATTCCTGCAGTAGCACCACCTTGGCCGGATCCACCCCCGCGCCAGCCACGCCAATCGGGGGCCTGCCGTACAACTGCTCGAACAGGCTCAGCGCCGCGAGATACGACCCCATCAGCGCGGGATGAAAGCCGTCACTCGAGTACAGCTCCAGCGCTGGATCGCGACGCCACGCCGCGCGCCATGCCTCACCCGCGGGCACCAGGATGCCGTCCACCGCCGCGGCCGCGTTCGTGTACGACATCCGCACCGAGTCGCGCGCCGCCGGGCGATTGGATTCGGGCCACACCATCAGCAGCGCCACGCGCGCGCCCACACTTTCGGCGAGCGTCGCGAACTGGCGGGTGCTCGCGAGCAGGGCGGCCTGGCTTTCCGGCAATGCCGACGGCCCCTGCTGCAGCACGATCACGTCCCAGGTGCCCTGCCGGATCATGCCGGGCGCCGCGCCCTCATCCCAGTGATCCCCCAGCGAGTAGCCACTGCGAATGACGCGCCCCACGACCAGCGGTGGCGCGTCGGTCGAGGCGGCGATCTGCGCCGTCATCCCCGGAAGGTCGTTGTCGTAGGTGAGGCTGTTGCCGACGAACAGGATGCGGAGTTGAGCGCCCGAAAACGGGGCAGGGGGAGCGGCGCTTTCGCCACCACCGCAACTGATCAGCAGCGTGAGGAAGAGCGCGCTGCCGCGTACAAGGCGCTGGAATAGCATGCGCTCGCAGGGAAGGGGATTCCCTCCCTACGACCGCGCCCGAACCTCGGTTTCCTCGCCGTCCCTGTTCCCTGTCCTAAGCCGTCTTGCCCTTGGTAAACAGGCGATACAACAGCAACAGGAGGACGGCCCCGATCGTCGAGGCGATGAAGCCCGCCGCCTGGCCAACCTGGTAGAGGCCGAGAGTGCGGCCGAGGAACGTGCCCACGTATGAACCCGCGATGCCGAGAAGAATGGTGATGATCCACCCGCCCGGATCCTTGCCCGGGGTGAGCATCTTGGCAATGGCGCCGACGAGCAGGCCGATCAGGAGCGTATATAGCACGGAGTACCTCTTGGGAGGGAAAACAGAATGTGCGCCGCGCTCGACCAGTCCGCAAGCAGCGAACCCACTCCGTTGACAACCGCCGCCCACTGACGACGGCCGACTCTTCCAGCGTCTACCTCCACCTCTGATACCCTCGCAAACAGAGCAGCAGGAAGCACCCGTACAGCACGGCGGTGGGCAGGAGATGCTTCGCCCGTTAGACCCCGATCGCGATCGCATCGATCGCGGCCCACAGGAGCCAGTTTTCCGGGTACTTCCTCGCCAGCATCCACTGCGCCACCAGGCTGAAGGCGGTGATGCCGGAGTCCCAGTAGGGCAGCGCCTGGTCGGTGTACCGCCCCAGTAGCGTGCCTAGCAGCACCGTCCCGGCCACGCCCGACGGGCCAGCCCCGCCAGTCTTCGCGCACGTTGAGCCACACGCTCACCAGGCCCAGCGCCGCGGCGATCCACTCGACAGTGTGCACCGGTCGCTAGTCCGCGGCCCGGCCAAGTGCCGCCGGCGCCCTGACGCCACCGACGAGCCCGGCCAGGAGCAGGAGTGTCAGCACATAAGGCAACATCAGGAACAGCTGATAGGGCACGGCAAGACCCATCGCTTGGAAGACGAACTGAAGCGCCGTCGCCGAGCCAAAGAGCAGCGCGGCGCCCAGCACGCCCACCGGATGCCAGCGCCCCAGCACCACGATCGCGATGGCGATGAATCCGCGCCCCGCCGTCATCCGCTCGGCGAACGTGCCCACCTGCGCCAGCACCAGTGTGCCACCCGCCAGGCCTGCGAAGGCGCCCCCGGCGAGTGTCGCGCCGAACTGCATCCGTCGCGCACTGACTCCCGCCGCGCGCGCATGTTCCGGCGATTCGCCCACCGCCCGCAGCGCGAGCCCGGTGCGGGTGCGGAACAGGAACCACCAGCAGAGCGGTACCGCCAACAGCGCGAGATATGTCGTGGCCGGCTGGTTAAACAGCGCTGGCCCGATGAATGGCACCTCGGCGAGTCCCCGGATCGGCACCGGCGCCAGCGTCGGCAGCGAGAGCCCGGCACCTGCCGAGCCGAAGGCGGCCTGGTATACCGCGCCGGTGAGCCCCACCGCCAGCAGAGTCGTGGCGGTACCGGCGATGATCTGGTCCGCGCGCGCCCCGATCGCCGCCACCGCGAATACCGTGGCGAGGGCGAGGCCAGCCGCCGCGCTCAGCGCGAGCCCGGTCCACACCCCGCCCGTCGCGGCGCCCAGCGCCGCGGCCAGTGCCCCGGAAAGCATGGCCCCCTCCACTGCGAGGTTGATCACGCCACCGCGCTCGGCCAGCATCTCCCCCAGCGCCGCCAGCAGGAGCGGCGTCGCGACCCGCACCGACGCCGCGAGAAACCCGTCGACGACGCCGGCATCCAGCATCATGCCGTCACCACGCCACGACGGCGCAAGGTGAATGCATCAGCCAGCAGCACCGCGATGATCGTCACCGCCTCGGCTACGTACACGGCGACTGCCGGCACCCCGGCGTCACGCTGCATCGCCCCCGCACCAGCTTCGAGCGCGCCGAACAGGATCGCGCTGACGATGATGCCCAGCGGCGATTGACGCGCCAGCAGCGCCACGGCAATGGCAGTGAAGCCGTAGCCCGGCGACAGGTTGGGATAGAGCGCGTAACTGACACCACCCACCTCCACTCCCCCCGCGAGTCCGGCGAACGCGCCGGACACGAGCAGTGCCATCGCCCCGATGCGCCGCACCGGCAATCCTCCCGTCACCCGCGCCGCAATCGGCCCTCGACCCACCGCGCGCAACTCGAAGCCGATCATCGTACGGCGGAATACGTACCACACCACGACGCTGCACCCGAGTGCAATCAGGATCCCGAGGTGCAGCCGCGTGCCCGGCAACGTCGGCAGGCGCGCGGTGAGCGGCAACTGGTCACTCTGGGGGTAGATGTGCTGCGCCTCCTGCAGCGGTCCCTGCACCATGAAACTCACCAGCGCTTCCGCGACGAAGTTGAGCAGCAGCGTGCTGATCACCTCGAGCACCCCGAACCGCAGCCGGAGCCAGGCGGGCACCGCAACCCAGAGGGCGCCCGCGACGAAGGCCGCCGCCAGCAGCAGGGGAATAGCCGCGACCCCGGGCCAGCCACCCAGCTTGAGGCCGATCCACGTCGCCGCCATGGCACCGGCGTAGAACTGGCCCTCGCCGCCGATGTTGAGCACGCCCGCTCGCAGGCCAACCGTGAATCCGAGCGCAATGAGCATGAGGGGAATCGCGCGCACCAGCGTGCCCGACGTGAACGCGTACCAGCTGCCGAAGGCACCGCGGTACATCGCCCCGAGTGCCGCGACGGGATCGTAGCCACTGGCCGCGAAGAAGAGCGCCAGCACCGCGAGGCCCGCGCCGAGCGACGCGATGGACAGCAGCGCGCCGGTCACCCGCGCGCTACGAAGCATGGTGGCCACGCCGGCTGCGGCCAAAGGTCCCGCCTGGCGCCCAAAACCCGGGTGGCCCCGCGAAGGCGCGAACGCGAGGGGCTGGGTGGGGCGGTGTGGAAGGGCGGCGAGAGCGCCGGAGCGGGGTCATCCGGGTGAGGGCGCCGCGTTTCCGAGCATGATCGCACCGATGTCTGCGCGGGAAGCACCAGCGGGCGCCTCGCGCAGCGTTCCGCGGGCCATCACGACGATTCGCTGCCCGAGCGCCATGACCTCATCGAGATCGCTCGAGTACAGCAGCACCGCCACGCCCCGCCCCGCGGCCTGGCGGAGCCGGTCATGCACCGCGCGCGTGGCCTGCACATCGAGGCCCCGCGTCGGGTTCTCCGCCACGAGCACGGCGGGATCATGCTCCAGCGCCCTCGCGATGATGAGCTTCTGCTGGTTACCCCCGCTCAGGCTTGCGGCCGGTGCATCCGGCCCCACCGCCCGAACCCCGAACTCCGCGATCATCTGGGCGGTGCGCTGTCGCGCCGCCTTCCAGTCGAGGCGACCCCGCGTCACCCACCGCGCCGATCGCCCCAGGCCAAGCACCACGTTCTCGGTGACGGAAAGCTCCGGGATGAGTCCCTCGATCGTTCGGTCCTCCGGGATGAACGCGAGTGGCTGCGTCACCTCGCGTGTTCCCCGGAACACCGGCAGCACGCCGGCTACTGCGCGCAACAACTCCCGCTGGCCACTGCCCTCGATCCCCGCCACGGCGACGATCTCCCCGGCCCGGATCCCCAGCGACACCTGCTTCACCGCCATGCCCAGTGCCGACTCCCGCGCCACCTCGAGCCCCGCCACATGCACCCGACGCGGCGCACCCTCCACGACGAACGCGACAGGCGCCGGTTCATCGAGCACGGACGCATCGCCGATCATCGCCCTGGTCAGGTCCCACGACCCAAGACCCACGACCTCTTTTTCGAGCACCACGCTGCCGCGGCGCAACACCGTGACGCGATCCGCCCCGCGAAGGGCCTCGTCCAGTTTGTGCGTGATCAGGACCACCGCCCCTCCCGCTTCCGCGAACGCCCGCGCTCGCGCCAGGAGTTCGTCAGCCTCGCTCGGCGCCAGCACGCCGGTGGGTTCATCCATCAGCAGCACTCGGGCATCGGCCGCCAGCGCCTTCACGATCTCGAGCCGCTGCAGGAGGGCCACCGGAAGCGTTCCGGCGAGGGCACCGGGGTCGAGGGGAAGATTCAGGCGCCCGGCCAGCGCGCTCACGCGCAGCGCCAGCTCCCGCGGCCGGACATCCCAGCCGGCAAAGAGGGCGATGTTCTCGGCGACCGTGAGCGCCGGAATCGACGTGAAATGCTGGTGCACCAGCCCGATCCCGGCCCCGCGCGCATCACGTGGTGAGCGCAGGCGGTGGGGCGAGCCGTCGATCAGGACGTCACCCGAATCGGGCGACAGCATCCCGCCGGCAACGTGCATCAGCGTCGACTTGCCGGCGCCATTCTCACCGAGCAGCGCGTGCACCTCGCCGGCGCACACAATGAGTCCGGCACCCGAGAGCGCCTGTACCGTGCCGAATCGCTTGTGGATGTCCCGGAGCTGGAGGATCGGTGCCCCGGTCACAGGCCCGTGGGATGGTCGTGGAAGGTGTACGGCAGCACGAACTTGATGCCGAGGTGCTCGGACAGTGCTCGTACCCCCACGGTTTCGGTGGCGTAGTGTCCCGCGTGAAACACGTTCACGCCGAATTCCATCGCATCGAAGTAGGTGTGATGGGGGCCCTCGCCGGTAATGAAGGTATCGAGCCCGGCATCGCGCGCCTCCTTCACCATGGTGCCCGCCCCACCCGTCACGATGCCTACCCGCTGCACCTGTTCCGGGCCGCCCGCAATGAGGCGCGGTGCGTCCGCGAGCCCCAGCACCAATTGCAGCCTGGCCATGAGCGCGTCCCGCGATGCCATGCCCTGGGGCAGCGTGCCCCATACGCCGATCGGGCTTCCCCGGTAGCTGCCGAATCCCCCCTGCAGCTCCAGGCCGAGCAACCGCGCCAGCACGGCGTTGTTCCCCACTTCGGCGTGCGCATCGAGCGGCAGGTGCGATGAGTAGACCGCGACATCATGAGTGAGCAGCGCCCGGAGCCGGCGGTACCGGCGGCCGGTCACCGGGAGGTTGCCATCGAAGAAGAGCCCGTGATGAACCAGCAGCAGCGGGGAACCCCCCAGCGCCGCCACGCCGTCGATCGTGGCCTGCGACGCATCCACCGCCGCGACGATCCGGTCGATCGTGCCGCTGTTCTCCACCTGCAGCCCGTTGACCGCGCCCTCGTAGTCGGGCACTTCGCGGACACGCAGGTACCCATCCAGGTAGGCCACCACCTCGGCGAGCACCACCGCCTTGCTCACTTCGCCTCCGCCGGCCGGAGCGTCCCGGCGATGATCGAGTCGCGCGCCCCCTGCAGCTGCGACCCCAGGTCCGGTGGCAATGCACCCGCGAATGCGGGGTTCGGCTCGTAGCGCACCACCCCGCCCTCGAGGCCGAACACGATCACGCGTGGCGCGAAATGCCCCTTCTGCACCTCGCGCGCGATCGTGAGGAGCGCCCGCGGCAGGTCGATCATCGCCGAACCCGGTACGATACCCGGCGCGAGCGACGATTGGTCGGCGTTCGCGCCGAAGACCAGCACTCCCGGCGTCTCCTTCGCTGCCTGGAACACCCCGAGTGCCGCGGCATCGGCATTGTGATGGAATACGTCGACCTTCACCCGGATCAGCGCCAGCGCCGCCTCGCGCCCGAGCGCCGCATCGTCCCAGTTGTTGAGATAGGTGGACCGGCTCTGGACCTGGGGGTTCACCGCCCTCGCGCCATTCATCCATCCCTCGTAGGCCGCCTTCACCGGCGGCAACTCCACGCCGCCCACGAAGCCGATGACGTTCGATCTGGTGAGGCGGCCCGCCACCATGCCGGCGAGGTAGCTGGCTTCCTCCAGCCGGAAGATCAGTGGCGCCACGTGGTGTCTGGTGCGCGCGCCCGACGTGACGATGAAGATCGTGCGGGGATACTCGGCGCTCACTCGCTCTGCGGCATCCTGGAACTCGTATCCATGCGCGAACACGAGGCCGTATCCCTGCGCGGCGTAGGCACGCAGCGCCTCCTCCTGCGCCGCTGGTGTGCGCGCCTCCACGTGGCTCACTGGCACGCCGAGCGAATCGTGAATTGCCTCGAGCCCGTGATACGCGCCGGAGTTCCAGGCCGCATCGGTGATCGAGCCCGGCGTGATCAGGCCGACGCGAAAGCCTTCCGGAGTTGCCGGAGCCCGCGTGCACGCCGCGAGTGCCAGCAGGCCGAAGAGCAATCGAGCGGACCTCACGGTGAGGTACTGGTCTCCCCGTCCATGCGCACTTCGCCCGACACCCGGGCTCCCTCCAGGATCGCGATGCGCTGGGTCATGATGTCACCCTCAATCACCGCACTCGCCTGCAGTTCGACGCGCTCTGAGGCATGGATGGTGCCCTTCACCTGGCCCCCGACGACACACTCCTTGGTGTGCAGGTCGCCCTCGACCAGCGAGCCCGGGGCTATCAGGATCTGGCTCCCCGCCCGGATGGTGCCCCGGACCTTGCCCTCCACCTTCACCACGCCCTCCGCCTCGAGATCACCTGTCACGGTGAGGTCGTGCGCCACGATGGAAAGCGGCATCTGGTCGCTGGCGCGCCGACGGGGGCTCTCGCCCGCGGCTTCCTTGTTTCCGGCAAATATCGACATCACCCCTCCTGTTTCACGAGCGTAAGCGGATCGATGGCGGCTCCCTTGAGCCGGATCTCGAAATGCAGGTGCGGCGCGCTGGATCGGCCACTGTTGCCCGCGAGACCGATGACCTCGCCGGGCTCGATGGCGGCGCCCTTGCGGGTCACGATGCGGGACAGGTGCCCGTACAGCGTCTGGTAGTCGTCGGGATGCTGGATCAGCACGAAGAGCCCGAACTCCGGATCCTGCCCGGCGTCGAGCACGGTGCCGCCGCCGGCCGCACGCACGATGCTCCCCGTGGCCACGGCGATGTCTACCCCTTCGTGCGGACCGTCGGGATCATTGGAGGACCGGCCGCGAGTCATGTAGCTGGGATCATCGAGCGGCCAGAACGCCGGCACGGAGGCGCCGGAGGGGAAGCGGCGGGTCAGCGAGGTGTTCGCCCGCACTGGTGGTGCCAGCGGCAGCGTGGATGAACCGCGGGCCAGTGCCGGCATGACGTCCCCGCCGATCATGCCCCGCACCTGGTCGTAACGCCGTTCCACGCTGTCGAGCGCCGCCGCGAGTTCGCGAATGCGCGCGTTGTCCTGCTCAAGGCGCGCCACTTTCCGTTCGAGCGACGGCACCCGCGCCGCCGCGCGCACCAGCGGCGCATAGGACAGCGCGACGAAGACCAGCAGCCCGACGACCGCCGTCATCGCGCCGAGCGCGAGACGCAGGCCCCACAGCGGCAGCCTGATGGTGCGCGCCTGAAGCGCCCCGTCGGGCTGCACCAGGATGGTGACGTACTGCGTTTCGCCCTTGCGGCTAGCGCCCATGCGCGGCACCCCTCATCCTGAGAAGGGCTGGCCCAGGATGAGTTCGAGCAGCCGCGCCAGGTCGTCGTTGGAGTAGTAACTGAGCGTCACGAGCCCGCGCCCCCGGCGCTTGGCCGTTACCCGCACGTCGGTGCCCAGTCGCTGCCGCAGTGCTTCCTCCACTCGGCGCACATCCGCCGTCGGGTTCCGTGCATCCGTGCCCCTGGCGCGCTGGCGACGTGCGGGCGGACGATCACCGCGCACTCGTGCCTCGAGCTCGCGCACCGACCACCCGCCCGCCACCGCTTCACTGGCGACTCGCTCGATGGCCGAAGGATTATCGAGTGCCAGCAGCGCGCGCGCGTGGCCCTCGCTCAGCGCCTTCTCTTGCACCATCGCGCGCACCGACTCGGGTAGCTTGAGCAACCGGAGCGTGTTGGCCACCGTCGACCTGTCCCGCCCGACCATGCGCGCCAGTTCCTGCTGCGGCACCGCAAATTCATCGAGCAGGCGCTGGTACCCGACCGCGGCGTCGATCGGCGACAGGTCGTCGCGCTGGAGGTTCTCCACCAGCGCGAGGGTGAGGAGCGTGCGATCATCCGCATCCTTCAGCACCGCCGGCACGCTGGCCCAGCCGAGCCGCTGCACCGCGCGCAGGCGGCGCTCCCCTGCGATCAGCTCGTACATGCCGCCACCGGCGGAACGCACCACGATCGGCTGGAGCAACCCCGACGCTTCGATAGAGCGCGTGAGGTCGGTGAGTTCTGCGGGATCGAAGTGCGTGCGCGGCTGGAACGGGTTCGGGCGAATCGAGCCGACCGGAAGTTCACGCAGCGCGCCGGACGCCTGCGCCTGCTCCCGCGACACCGGTCCCAGCAGCGCTTCGAGACCGCGGCCGAGTCGTCTTGCGTCGCTCATACCTGGGCCTCGGGTACCGCTGCCTCGACCTCGCCCGTCGCCCGCGCGGCACGCTTCACCAACTCCTGCGCCACCGCGAGATAGCTCTTCGCACCGACCGACTGCACGTCATACAGCAGGATCGGCTTGCCGAAGCTTGGCGCTTCCGCGAGGCGCACATTACGCGGGATCGCCGTGCGGAACACCTGCGCCGCGAAATACTCCTTGGCGTCCTCCGATACCTGGCGGCAGAGGTTGAGCCGGGCGTCGTACATCGTGAGCAGCACGCCATCGATGGCGAGTGCCGGATTGAAGTTCTGCTGGACCAGGCGCACGGTATTGAGGAGCTGTGAGATGCCCTCGAGCGCGTAGTACTCGCATTGGATCGGAATCACGACGCCGTCCGCCGCGGTCAGCACATTGAGCGTCAGCAGGCCGAGCGAGGGAGGGCAGTCGATGATGATGAAGTCGTAGCGATCGCGAATCCGCGCGAGACCGCGACGCAGC
>Ga0315278_10000568_pt1 | contig 32736 bp, 22 predicted proteins | sample YL17G06_0_MG_FD_203880 | JGI IMG/M metagenome (GOLD analysis project Ga0315278, IMG submission 203880) | Sediment microbial communities from Yellowstone Lake, YNP, Wyoming, USA - YL17G06_0 | ecosystem: Environmental > Aquatic > Freshwater > Lake > Sediment | place: USA: Wyoming | collected... | reverse complement strand
GGTCGGGCAGGGCATTGGTGAGAAGCAAATAACCCCAGCCCGCCTTGTATCCATTGGGATATTCAGGATAAATTGTCTCTATGTCCGGTCGCGCCCCCTCCACAAAAATGACATCCCCGATGTACACCAATTCACTGCTTCCATCAGCCGTGGAATTCCTGTAAATTTTGACGCTTTCAAAACCGATATTATCGATGGCCCACCCGGTAACCGGTATACTGCCTGTTACAGTAGAACCTGTTACAGGCGTATCAAAGCCTCCAAAGGGAGGATGAACCGAACCGGTTTCGTAAACAGTTAATTTAACCTTTACAGTTTGTGGGGAATTAACCGCATTGGGGTCTGCAATCGTAATCGTTCCGGTATAAGTGCCTGGTGCAAGTCCTGGTGGATCGGTGGATACGGCAACCGCCGCCGAACCGGTCCCGGAAGTAGGGCTGCAGTTCAACCAGCCTGCGTTATCACCGGCTGTCCAATGCAGCGTACCCCCGCCGTCGTTGGAGATTAAAAAGGATTGAGAATGGGTTTGCATACCCGCCGTATCAGCCCCAAAATTCAATTGGGTCCGGCTGAGTGAGATATGGGATGGAATTACCGATACTGCCGTATAATCTTGACCTGCCAGGCCAATAGTAACGAAATGATAGGTTTTGTCGGAGGGGGAAAATGTATAACCGGTTTTTGAAGGCGTTGCAGTACCGGACCAGCCATAAGAGACCGGGTGAGAATAATTCCCGCCGGCATCCGTGGATGCGGTTCCGCCTTTGTCGGAAAACGTGATGGTTGCACCGGGTAAACCGGTAAGCTTATAAGTTATTTTACCGGATATGTTATGATATGATAGAGATGATTCATATTCGTAAGCGCCGATGTCCGAACCGTCTTTGACATCCGTGATGCCCGGGATATCATGGGGTCTGACGAAACCTCTTTGATCAATAGAACTTCCATAGCTGTAACCTGCATCGATGGCCGGGCTTCCCGGACGCAACGACTGGGTTTGGGTATAACCCCCATTATCGGCAAGTCCACGCAACAGGGGATCGAATCCAATGATATTTCCTTTCTTAATTCCTATGATTGTGCATTGCCAGGTGTCTCTTATGAGATTATACCCCTGGGAAGTTAATGTTCCAAAGCAATCCGGTCCATTCCCCTCATTATTTGCAATGATGGTATTCTTTATTTTCACTATGCCGCCATTATAAATACCTCCTCCACGCCCATATTTACCATAAGAGGTATATCTGCACATATGCCCATCGAAACCTCCCCCCGTACCGACATAATTACTGCCGATGGTACAGCTTGTGATAAAAACTGTACAACCGGAATTATTGTATATGCCCCCCCCATTGCCGCCATCACCTCCAACGCACATCTCTTGCCCCCCATCTCCATTCCGATTATTACTTATCGTGCAATTGGTAAGAGTAAGAAGGTGGTTGTTATAGATTCCCGCGCCGTCACCTCCATTGGTTCCCCAGTCATCGACATATCCGCTGCCGGTGACATTATTGCCGATAGTGCAATTGGTGAGTACTAATGAACCTTTATTGTAAATACCGCCGCCTCCGCCGCAGTCATAAGATGGAGAATCTGGATTATTACTATCGTCACCAGTGGCATTATTGTCGACTTCGCAGTGGAAGAGAGTCAAATACCCGTTGTTGCAGATACCTCCGCCATTACCGCCATCCAGGCTTGTAGTTGGCCAATCGATTGTTTTACCCCGCCGGATGGTGACATAGGATATTGAAACAGTGCCATTTAAGATGTGCAGCGCGCGATCTACTTCGTTACCATCGATAATAGTGGTCCTGGGATCTTCCCCGATAATGGTAATTTTTTGGCCGGTGTCGATATCCAGGTCGCCGCTGCGGTTGTGATTTTCCCATGCTTCACCGCTAAGATAATAGATGCCGGCAGGAAGATGGATGATATCATCTTCGCCATTGGCGTTTGCCGTGGTGATTGCCGCCCTCAGTGAACCGGGCACATTGTCCTGCGTCGTGGCGACAGTGATAACGGCTGCGTTTGATATTTGTGTAACCATTACCGACAGCACTGAAAATATTATAATTATAATCGATTTTTTACTCATGGTCCTTTCCTCCTCTCTGAGATTTAGGATTTATTTTAACGGCAATCGATGTTTTCACTGTTTCACCGTTTCTTTCCCTGGAGAGAAAGATGAATTCGTAATCGCCGATAAACCCCGGTCCCGGCTGCCAATAAAAAATTCCTCTTCCAACGTCAAGCGTTGAACCGATAGGCAGTGTAGAAATGTTCACAACCCCGGGGGAAAAGTGAATCTCCACCCGTTCCAGTTCCCGAATTTCGATGTGAGTTACTCCTTCTTCATCCGGGTACATCTCGTTTGCCTCTATATCGGCATTAAACCCTTTTTTAACCCGGACCGGGGAGTACCGGTCAGATACGGGCGAACACGCAGGTTCGCCCCTACAGGACTCATCTTTTTCCGCTCTTCCGCTCTTCCTCGCTTCCGCTCTTCCTTTTTTCCCCGCCCCCTGGTTTCCTGTGTTTTGAATCGTAAAATACCGGCTGCCGATGCCGTCGGCGTTGCCGCCGTTATCGCTGACCGTCCAGGCAATGGTATGCACGCCGTTTGGGTAATTCGAGGTATTCAAGAGGAAGTGTCCCCCGGCCCCGGCGCTGTTATTATAAGTGGGGAATAAGGCAGCCACATCCGGCCGGTTTTCATTATATGCCGGGTGTCCCAATGAAACCCCATCCATCCATACCGTTATGGTAGAACCATTGGTGGGAATGGTATTGGGTAACGGGGTGAGAGTCCAACCAAAGTTGGCGTAATTTTTCCCTGATACAGCGCCTCCAGGCGCCGGAGTATCGATGGCGCCGAAGGGTTTAACGGCATTTATATTATCGCAAGTGATATTCTTTGAACCTAAGGTAACAGTATTCCCTTCTTTATCCTCGGCTTTGGCGTAAAGAGTGAAGGTCCCATTTCCCTGGTCGGGCAGGGCATTGGTGAGAAGCAAATAACCCCAGCCCGCCTTGTATCCATTGGGATATTCAGGATAAATTGTCTCTATGTCCGGTCGCGCCCCCTCCACAAAAATGACATCCCCGATGTACACCAATTCACTGCTTCCATCAGCCGTGGAATTCCTGTAAATTTTGACGCTTTCAAAACCGATATTATCGATGGCCCACCCGGTAACCGGTATACTGCCTGTTACAGTAGAACCTGTTACAGGCGTATCAAAGCCTCCAAAGGGAGGATGAACCGAACCGGTTTCGTAAACAGTTAATTTAACCTTTACAGTTTGTGGGGAATTAACCGCATTGGGGTCTGCAATCGTAATCGTTCCGGTATAGGCGCCAGGCGTAAGACCTGATGGATCGATGGATACGGTAATCGTCGCCGAACCGGTCCCGGAAGAAGGAGTACAACTGAGCCAACCCTCAGTGGCGCCGACACCGACATTCCAATTCAAAATACCTCCACCGCTGTTGGAGATCGTAAATGTTTGCGGCGCACTTTGATGTTCGGAAGAAATAGCGCCGAAATTCAAACGGGTCCGGTTTAATGCTATTTGAGTTGGGACGGTAGGGGCCGCAGTATAATCCTGGTCGGTTTGGTCGAAGGATAAATCATTATATGAACGGCTAGATGGTGAAAAAGTATATCCCGGTTTCGCTGGTGTCACCGTCCCAGTCCAGTTGATAGGAAGAACATATGTGTAGTAGCCATCCATATCTGTCACTGAGGTATTATTCCTGCCGGAAAAGGTTAAGGCAACGCCCGGGAGTCCGTATCCTGTATAGATCACTTTTCCTGAGATAGTGCAATTGCGCGATGTTTCATAGGCCCCAATATCCGCGCCGTCAAATAGGTTTATATACTGGCCAATATCTATGGGACGGGGAAACCCCCGTTGATCGGTTTCTAGTCCACAGCAATCGCCCGCATCGATGGCCGGGCTGCCTGGAAGTAAGGCATGAGTCTTAGTGAAGCCTCCATTATTCATAAGTGTTCCAATCATGGGGTCCTTTCCTAAGATATTGCCCTGCTTAAAACCGGAAAAAACACATTGGCCGATGTCTTTTATTAAGCAGCATTGCACCCAATCGAAGTTACCGAAACAATCCTTGCCCAACCCATTATAAGCCACTTTGTTATTGGCGATGATCGAATTCTTTAAATATACAATACCGCCATTGTAAATCCCACCCCCATTTTTCTCTCCCCGCCCTCCCCTGGTTGCATTATTTACCAGGGTAACGCTGTTCAATTCGGAACACCCGGAATTATACAGTCCCCCACCGTTCCCGTGGCTTTGATTACCACTAATAGTGCAATTGAGCAGCGAAAGAGATGAGGAATTAGAGATACCGCCGCCATAGCCGCCCCATGATGCGCTTGGGGAACCGGTAATATTATCGCTAACCGTACATCCCGACATGGTCAAATTACCATTATTGTAAATGCCACCACCCTCTCCGACCCTATTCAGCCTGGAACCATATCCAGTCTCATTGCGGCTAATGATACAATTGGAAATAACAGAAGTTCCTTTCATTATACATATTCCACCGCCATTCCCTGATTTAGAATTGGACCATGTTGAAAAATGAGTTCTACCGGATTTATTGGAATCAATCGTGGAATGAGTAATAGTCTGGTCTCCTTCATTATATATCCCTCCTCCATCGCCGCCATCCCCGCTAATTTCGTCATTACGGCACATCTTAGAAATAGCGGTAAGACCTTCGCCGGCGCAATTACGACTGATGGTACAATGGTCGATAACCTGGGTTCCCGTGTTATAAATCCCACCTCCTTTGCCACCATCACCATTAAAATATTGACAGTCCACATCCATTCCACCACTCCCGCCTCTATTATCCTTAATGGTACAATTTTTTAGGAATAACTTCCCTATGTTATAAATTCCTCCCCCAGTACCTGCATTACCACCATAATTTGCTGTAGTAACTCCATTGCCCGCCATATTTGCAATTATAAGGCACCGGGTCAACGTCAGATTTCCATGGTTATTAATCCCACCTCCATCTTCACCTACCATGTAAGTCCAGGTACCATCCGGGGCATGTCCATCCAGGATCGTTAAATCGCAGAGGGAAACCGCTCCATTTAAAATATGCAACACCCGGTCCACTCCATTTCCATTAATATTTGTCAGGGTCTTCCCTGTTCCGATAATGGTAAGAGCGTGATCGGTATCAATGTCCAGGTCACCGCTTTCATTTGTATCATCCCTGGCAGCTCCACTTAAAAAGTAGGTATCTGAATGTAAATAAATGGTATTGTCTTCTCCATTTGTGTTGGCCTCTGAAATCGCCGCCCTTAGAGACCCAGGTTTATTATCTTTCGTGGTAGTTACATTGATGACGGCTGCATTTGATATATGTGCAACTATTACCGACAGCACTAAAAATATTATAATTATAATCGATTTTTTACTCATGGTCCTTTCCTCCTCTCTGAGATTTAGGATTTATTTTAACGGTAATCGGTGTTTTCACTTTTTCACCGTTTCTTTCCCTGGAGAGAAAGATGAATTCGTAATCGCCGATAAACCCCGGTCCCGGCTGCCAATAAAAAATACCTCTTCCAACGTCAAGCGTTGAACCGATAGGCAGTGGGGAAATGTTCACAACCCCGGATGAAAAGTGAATCTTCACCCGTTCCAGTTCCCTGATTTCAATATGGATGACTCCTTCTTCATCCGGGTACATCTCGTTTGCCTCTTTATCGGCATTAAATCCTTTTTTAACCCGAACCGTGTCATATCGGTCAAAAACGGGCGAACACGCAGGTTCGCCCCTACAGGACTCATCTTTTTCCGCTCTTCCTTTTTTTCCCGACTCCTGATTCCCGGTGTTTTGAATGGTAAAATACCGACTGCCGATGCCTTCGGCGTTTCCCGCATTATCAGCGACTGTCCAGGCAATGGTATGAACCCCGTTTGAATACTTCGTAGTATCCAGGAAATAATACCCGACCGCGCCGTCGCTGTTGTTTAAACCGGGAAATAATGCTGCGATATCTTGCCGGTAATTATTGTACACAGGGTGTCCCAACGGAAGCCCATCCACCCATACGGTGATGGTGTAACCGTCTATTGGTATCGTATTGGGTAATGGCGTGAGTGTCCAACCGTAATTCACATACGACGCCCCGGAAGCCGTACCGCCCTGGCCCGGCGTATCGATGGCCCCAAACGGATTCTTCGCCGGCGCATTGTCGCAGGTAATAGTCTTTGTTCCCAGGATGACGGTATTTCCTTCTTTATCCATCGCTTTGGCGTAAAGCGTAAACGTTCCGTTACCCTGGCCGGGAAGCAAATTGGTGAGCAGCATATATCCCCATCCGGCGCGGTAATTGAACGGGAAACCCGGATAATTTTGTACCACGTCCGGCCTGGCCCCTTCCACCAATACCGCATCCCCGATATATACCTGACCGCTTGCTTCACCGCTTATTGCATCCCGGTATATCTTCACGGAACCCACTTCCACATCATCCAACGCCCAGCCGCTTACGGGAATACTGCCACTTACAGTGGTTCCATCCCCAGGTGAATCGAAAGACCCAAACGGCGGTTCACCTTGCGATGCGTTTTTTACCACCAGTTGAACGGCAACGGTCCGCGGGGAATTGCCGGCATTTAGCGACTGGATGATAATTTCGGCGGTATACGTCCCGGGTAAAAGACCTGCCGGGGAAACCGTTACCCATACTTCAGCGAAACCGGTCCCGGATGAAGGGGTACAATTAAGCCATTCCGCATTAGCGCCGACGCCGGCAGTCCAATTCAAAATACCCCCGCCGTTGTTGGATATTAAAAAGGATTGCGGACCTGTTTGGGTTCCGGACGTATCCGCCCCGAAGTATAATTGGATGCGATTTAAGGATATTAACGGCGGGGTAATCGATGCCGCGTTATAATCCTGGTCTGACAGGTTTGCGGTCACGGTAGTGTAATTTATGCTTGCCGGGGTAAATGTATATCCTTCATTTGTGGGTGTGACGGCGCCGGACCAGTTATAAAGAACAGGATGGGAGTAATGCCCATTGGAGTCGGTGACGGTGGAACCGCCATTATTGGAAAAAGTCAGGGTGACTCCGGGCATGCCTATGCCGCCATAAGTAATTGCCCCGGAAATAGAATAGGAATCATTAAATTCATAAGCGCCGATATCCGCGCCATCGCTTACATTGGCGACGCCGGGAATATCTACCGGCCTGGAATAACCGCGTTGGTCTGTGAAATAATCCGAACTATCCCCCGCATCGATGGCCGGACTTCCTGGAAGTAATGCATGGGTTTTGGTGGGGCCACCATTATTCTTAAGCAGCCCCAAAACCGGATCCTTCCCCAGTATGTTTGCCTTTTGAATTCCGTTTAATTTACAATCATTGGTATTTTTTATCAAGCTGTAACACACCCAATTGAAGATTCCGTAACAATCCGGACCATCTCCCGCTGAAGGCACCCGGTTATTTGCTATGATGGAGTTTTTTAGACTAATGTTACCGTTATTGTAAATGCCGCCCCCTTGCAAATGATGGTTGCACTTGCTTCCACCTGCAACATTATTGACAATGGCGACGCCAATCAATTGGGAATTCCCGATATTATAAAGCCCCCCACCATGTGCACCATAGATATCTGTTCCGGTTTGATTTCCGCTGATAGTACAATTGATCAGCGTGAGATTTGCATTAGCATAATTGCCGATACCTGCTCCCATGCCAGCAAGGCGCATCTCCCTAACATAACCGGTCATATTTTCGCTGACAGTACATCCCGACATGGTTAAATTACCGTTATTGCAAATTCCTCCACCGTCACCGCAAAATCCGGGAGGAAGACCGTCTCCGCCACTCCCTGCGATATTATGGGAAATGGTACAATTATCAATATTTGATTCCCCGGCATTATAAATTCCTCCGCCGCTACCGCCATTTCCACCATAACTACCACTATCACCTCCCATCCCTCCATAATTAAGTGAAATAGTACAATTATTAAGGGACAACTTCCCACTGTTATAAATTCCTCCTCCATGACCTCCTGAAAAACTAGGTTCAATACCCGAGTGTGATCCTTTTCCTGCTTCGTTTTCCGTTATAATACACTGAGTAAGCGTCAAGTTTCCACAGTTCAAAATTCCACCTCCTCTTACAAGGACAGGTTTCTTTGACGTTGGGGCTTTACCCTTCCGAATCGTTAAATCGGTGATAGAAACGGTTCCCTTTAAAATATGCAGTACGCGATCAAGCTCATTGCCATCAATAACTGTTTTGGTCGTGCCTCCTCCTTTAATGGTGAGTGTGCCATTGGTATTAATATCCAGGTCGCCGCCGACATTGGCGTCATCATCTGCGGCTCCGCTGAGAATATAGACGCCGGCAGGTAAATGGATGGTGTTATCCTTATTATTGGCGTTTGCCGTGGTGATTGCCGCCCTCAGTGAACCGGGCACATTGTCCTGCGTCGTGGTTACTGTGATAACGGCTGCTTCCGATATCTGTGCAACCATTACCGACAACACTGAAAATAAAATAATTAAAATCGTTTTTTTACTCATGGTTATTTCCTCCCCTTTGAAATTTAGGATTTATTTTAACGGCAATCGATGTTTTCACTGTTTCACCGTTTCTTTCCCTGGAGAGAAAGATGAATTCATAATCGCCAATAAATCCCGGTCCCGGCTGCCAGTAAAAAATTCCTCTTCCAACGTCAAGCGTTGAACCGATAGGCAGTGTAGAAATGTTCACAACCCCGGGGGAAAAGAGAATCTCCACCCGTTCCAGTTCCCGAATTTCGATGTGAGTTACTCCTTCTTCATCCGGGTACATCTCGTTTGCCTCTATACCGGCATTAAATCCTTTTTTAACCCGAACCGGGGAGTACCGGTCAGATACGGGCGAACACGCAGGTTCGCCCCTACAGGACTCATCTTTTTCCGCTCTTCCGCTCTTCCTCGCTTCCGCTCTTCCTTTTTTCCCCGCCCCCTGGTTTCCTGTGTTTTGAATGGTAAAATACCGGCTGCCGATGCCGTCGGCGTTGCCACCGTTATCGCTGACCGTCCAGGCGATTGTGTGCACGCCGTTTGGGTAGTTCGTGGTATTCAAGAGGAAATGCCCCCCGGCCCCGGCGCTGTTATTATAAGTAGGGAATAAGGCAGCCACATCCGGCCGGTTTTCATTATATGCCGGATGACCCAATGAAACTCCATCCACCCATACCGTTATGGTAGAACCATTGGTGGGGATGGTATTGGGTAAGGGGGTCAGCGCCCAGCCATTGTTCACATAATTGCCGCCCGAAGCCGTACCGCCCTGGGCCGGCGTATCGATGGAGCCAAAGGGTTTCACCGCATGCGCATTATCGCAGGCGATGGTCTTTGAACCTAAGGTAACGATATTCCCTTCTTTATCCGCGGCTTTGGCGTAAAGAGTAAAAGTTCCATTGCCTTGTTCGGGCAGGCCGTTGGTTAACATCAGGTAACCCCAGCCCGCTTTGTAATTGTTGGGGTAAGCCGGGTAAGCCGTTTCAATATCCGGCCGCGCCCCTTCCACCATGACGGCGTTGCCGATATAGATTAATCCGCTGCCCTCAGCGGCTAGCGGGTCCCGGTAGATTTTGACGTTCTCTATCCCGATATTATCGATGGCCCAACCGGTTAGCGGTATACTTCCCATCACCACTGCGCCATCGCTGGGGGTATCGAAAGACCCAAAGGGGAGGTTTGTTGAACCGGCATCGTATATGGTTAGCGTGACATAGACGGTCTGTGGAGAATTCATTGCATTGGGGTCTGCAGCCGTAATGGTTCCCTGATGAGTTCCCGGTAAAAGCCCTGATGGGCTAATGGAAACGGTAACCATAGCCGAACCGGTCCCGGAGGCAGGGTTACAGGTCAGCCAATTGTCGTCGGAAGTGGTGGCAACGGCTGTCCAGTTTAGAATACCGCCGCCGCTGTTGGAAATTAAAAAGGACTGCGGACCGGTTTGTTTTCCGGACGTATCGGCCCCGAAGTATAGTTGGGTGCGACTTAAGGATATTTGCGGCGGGAGAATCGATATGGCGGCAAAGTCCTGGTTGGGCCGGTCTGTGATCACGGCCGTATAATTTCGACTGGAAGGATTAAAAGTATATCCTTCTTTGGCGGGGGTGACCGTACCGGACCAACTGTAAGGTAGGGGATGGGAATAATTCCCATCGGCGCCGGCGGCGGCGGCGCCGCCATTATTGGAGAACACAAGGGTTACACCGGGTAAACCCATGCCGTAATATGTTATTTTACCGGAAAGGTTATAATAGGGTGACGGTAAAAATGATTCATATTCGTAGGCGCCGATGTCCGAGCCGTCATTAACATCAGGGATGCCCGGTATATCATGGGGTCTCACGAATCCCCTTTGATCATTCGTTATGCCAAAGCTGTTCCCGGCGTCGATGGCCGGGCTCCCCTGGCGTAATGCCTGGGTTTTGGTAGGACCCCCATTATCGTCAAGTCCCCGCAGCAGCGGATCCTTACCAGTGATATTTCCTATCTTGATTCCCATGATTTTACATTGGCCGGTATTTTGAATGAGATTGTATCCCTGGGAATTTAACGTTCCGTTGCAATCCGGTCCATCCCCGGTATTATTTGCAATGATGGTATTCTTTATTATTACTGAGCCATAATTACAAATACCACCCCCACGTCCATCGTCACCATCAGAGGGCCAACGACACATAGGATCATCGCCGGAATAAGATCCATGTACACCGGCGGAATTACTGCTGATGGTACAACTGGTGATAACTATCGAACCACCGGAATTATTGAATATGCCTCCACCATTGCCGCCATTCCCTCCATAACAGTCGTCATCACCGCCATTCCCATTCTTATTATCACATATGGTACAGTTTGTAAGAGTAAGAATTTTTTTGTTGTAGATTCCCCCCCCGTCCCCCCCACTCTTACCATAGTATCCGTCTCGAGTGGTATTATTGTAAATAGTGCAATTGGAGAGTACCAATGAGCCGTTATTGTAAATCCCGCCGCCGGCTTTAATATCGCTCCCAGTGCCGTTATTTCTGACCACGCAGTTAATGAGAGTTAATTCCCCGTTATTGTAGATTCCGCCCCCGTCATTGTCTCTGCTGTTTCCTCCCTGGAAAGTGACGCCGTATATCGATACGGCGCCATCCAGGATGTGAAGTACGCGATCTTGTGCGTTAGCATCGATAATAGTAGTCCTGGTATTTTCTCCGCGAATCGTAATGGTCTGGCTGGTGTTGATATCCAGGTCACCGCTGGCGTTGCGATTTTCGTTTGCTCCATGGCCCAGGAAATATCTGCCGGCAGGTATATTGATAATGTCATCCTGGCCATTGCGGTTTGACTCCGTGATGGCCGCCCGCAACGAACCGGGCACCTTGTCCAGCGTCGTGGTGACATCGATGACGGCGGCTTCCGATATCTGTGTCACTATTACCGACAGCACTGAAAGTAAGATAATTAAAATCGATTTTTTACTCATGGTTATTTCCTCCTTACGCTTTACACCATGAGTATAGTATAAATTGCCCGGCTTTTAGTCAATATTTATAAAAGTTTACCCTTTTTTTTTGAAGGCAGGATTAGCGGCAGTTTCGCCGTGTAAATATTTATAAATATTTACATTTTCTTCGGATGGGGAGAAACCGGGACTTCGCGTTCCTTTTTCACGTGCTTGCTTTAAGGATACGGATATAGTATAATTCAACCGGTATCGGAGGTACGCCCATGGCAAACAAACGCTTCGCAAAACATGAAAAACAATATCTGCCGCTCAGTAAATCCACCTTTTCAAAATTGGTCGAAGGCAATTGTATCTATGTCGATAAAACCCGGTATATTCACCCCCTTGTCAAGGCAGGGGGCGCTTATTTCTTGTCGCGCCCCCGGCGTTTCGGCAAATCCTTAATGGTTTCTATCCTGAAAGAAATTTACCAGGGCCGCCGGGAACTTTTTAAAGGTTATTGGATTTATGACCGCATCGCCTGGGAAAAGTACCCGGTTATCCACCTGGACTTCCTGAATATCGATTTCAGAACCCTGGGACTTGAAAAAGCCATCGATAACGAACTGGAAAGGATTTCCCAGGACTGCGACATCCAATGCAGCGGGGACAGCATCTCTGAAAAATTCGCCTCTTTAATCGGGAAACTAGCCCAGGACCGGCGTATCGCTGTCCTGGTGGACGAATATGACAAACCGGTCACGGAATATATCGAAGACATAGATACCGCGGTTAAAAATAGGGATATCCTCAGGAACTTTTATTCGGTTCTTAAAGGCAAGGAAGAAAAAATCGAATTCCTCTTTATGACCGGGATATCGCGCTTTACCCGCCTATCGATTTTCAGCGACCTGAACCACCTCACCGATATCACTTTCCATAAGGATTACTCAAACCTACTGGGCTATACCGGCGAAGAGTTAGAAAAATACTTCGACGCCTATATCCATGAATGGCTGCGGCTGCATAAATCCGGCGAAAGCACGAAAACCGGGCTAATGGAAAAATTAAAAGATTATTACAACGGTTATTCCTGGAATGGGAAAGATTTTGTCTATAATCCCTATTCCATCAACAACTTTTTCTACAATATGGAATTTAAAAATTATTGGTTCGCCAGCGGGACCACGACTTCCCTGGTGAAATTGGTCAAGGAAAAAAACATCGTCGTGGAAAATTGGGAGTACCTGGAGGTTCAAGAACAATTCTTCGATAAATTCGATATCGCCGACATTAATATAAATTTAATGCTTTTCCAGACCGGCTACTTAACGGTAAAGAAACGCCTTGAGGATACCTATGTCCTGTCGTACCCCAACCGGGAAGTCGAACATGCATTATTAAATAATTTAATGGAGGTGTATTCAGGGCACAACCAGGAAGATACGGAAAAGTTAATCAAAAATATAATGGAGTCACTGGAAAAAAAGCAAATGGACTCCTTTATCGATCAAATGAAAGCGTTATTCGCTTCTATTCCCTATAATCTTGTCGAAGCCGGTGCGGAAAGATTTTATCACCTGGTTTTTTATTTGGTCTTGAAATTATTGATTGGGAAAGTATACCCGGAAAAATATACCAACAAGGGCAGGATCGATGCCGTCGTAGAGACCGGCGGTTTTATTTATGTTATTGAATTCAAAATAGGCAGCGCCGCCGAAGCTCTAAAACAAATCCTGGAAAAGAAGTATTATGAACAATACCTGGCTCATCCCAAAACCATCGTTTTATTGGGAATAGGATTTAGCGTAAAGGATAGGAATATTTCCGGTTTTGAAACCATTGAGGGAAGCGGTAAGGATTTACCCGGGTATATAAATAAAATAAAGGCTGAGGAAACCGGGAAGCCAGGAGCGGGGGCGGTAAAACCGGCCGGGATATCCCCCGACGAAAGGAAAAAAGGTGGGATGGTTCGGCGCCTATGGCAGCGTATGAGGGAGCGTTGAGTGTTATTTGACTGGCGCGTAAATCTACCTTCTGCCCACGAATTACCCGAATGAACACGAAAAAATTAGCCGCTCTAATTTTCTCACCTTCTCTCTTTTAAATGACCACTCACCACTCACCACTCACCACTCACAAACTCATCCCGGACTTTTCAGATTAAAACCTGTAATGGTAAATTTGACCTAATATTTGTTTCCTCATTAAAACGGTTCGGACATAGATCAAAACAACCGGCAGCAATGTTCTATAAATGGCTAGATTGATCATATTCGCCGCGGTGATTTCAATCAATTGGTTGAACATTTCCTTTGGCATGGTATAACCCGTGGGGGTATTGGGAAAGTTGACTACGATGGGTTTGGTTTGCCGGGAGATATTCTCCTTGAGGAAATCCAGGTCCAGTTTCCAATTGTTTTGGGCATCCATGAACCATTCCGTGACTTTACAGCCGATGGCGTTGGCGACTTCGGAAAGGGATTGATAGCAGGGAGATTAGACAATTATATGATCATCGGGTTCCAGCAGCACGTTCATAAAAATAAATACACCTTCCTCAGCGCCAGCCAGCACGATAATGTCTTCGGGCGTCGCATTTGAGTAAAGCCTGGAGATTTCGAGGCGCAGTTCCGGGTTTCCCAGGGTTTCGGTGTAACCCTGGTGAAGTTTTTCAAATGCTTTCCTGGCATTTTTTTCTAAGGCTAAGAGTTCCGCTACGGTAAAAGATTCGCAGTCGGAAGTACAAAGAAGATAAGGCGCATTGAATTCAAACCTGGCAAAAAAACGTTCTAATTTAAAATCTCTTATTTTCATACTTTATTTTAAATACATTTTGTCCTTATAAGAAATCGGCAGGTAATTAATTGACTACACCCAGGTCTATCTCGTATTTATCATATTTTATGAAAGTTAATAAAACTTTGATTCTTTTGCCTGCTTCAAACTTGCCGATAACATCAAAATTATTGGGTAGCTTGAATGAAGGAATTATACCGAAGATGTTGGAGTCAAGACCGACATAAACCCCCCTGTTGGGATCGACGTGGATGATTTCACCTTCCAAGACCTCTTTGAGTTTATGGTGTTTTATAAAGCGTTCGAAGTTTTCAGGATTGTTCGGAGCAGGGCAAGATGATGCTATTGTTTTCTCTTCCCTCTTGCCTACGAGAAATTTTCCCAGTCCCACTCCAAAAGTCTTATCTGTGAATTTTTTGGAATAAAATTCAAATTTCCATTTATACACTTCATTGTTTTCGTCCAGTTTTACAGCCATGGTCATTTTATGCATGGCGTCCTGGTACTTACCCATACTATAATAGAAAAAGGCCCATCTTTCATACAAAACAGCATTGTCTCTATCTAAATTTTCTGCCTTTTCAAAAAAAACCAGAGCTTCACTTTGCATATTATTTTCTCGACATACGTCACCAAGTTCCGCAAATAACTCCGCCTTATGCTTATCCGTTTTAGCAAACTCCAGCGCTTCTTGCAGTTTTTTAAAAGCTTCATTATAGTTTTTAATTTCTTTATAAGTGATACCCCATTCCTTATAAATATACCAATTTCCCGGCTCCAACCTGTCCATACTTTCAAATAAGAGTAAGACCGTATCAAATTTTCCCTCTCTACGAAGCCCTAATACGTCATTCATCAATTTCAATACCCCTGGATCTTTGATTTTATATATCTCCTGGGGAATCATCTTCGCCAATACTAAGGAAAATTCATCCAGTTCATCGTACTCGAAGGATTCCACTCCCATTTTTCGAATATCAACCCGCAGCTCAAGTCTTTCATTTGTTTTCTTGCGATATACGATGTCCACCAACTTCGTGACAGCGTCTTTTCCTTCAAGGGCTTTTAGATTGATTTTCCCATCGCTATCAAAAAGCTTTAGGATGTGAATGATGTAGATGAGGATGTTTTCCAATATATTCCTCACAAGGCGATTTTTCAATATATATTGGGTCAGGTTAATTTGATCGGCGTCTTCATTCAATTTCAAACTTAAATATTCTTTGAATACCAGTTTAAAGAGAGGCGCAATGGCCAGGGCCAACAAGAAACGTACATCATGAAAATCCCATGAAATGGGTATACCCTCTTGCTTTTTTATAAGTTGGGGATGAATAAAATCCAGGATTTGTTCCACCACCAGGTAAGAGGCCAACATATCTTCGAACTTGACCCGTTCGGTAAAAATCGTCTCATACAAACCTTCGGGATCGATATCCCGTGAAATAAAAATGAAATCGTTTTTCAATACCGCCCCATGAACATCTTCCATGAAAAAAGCCAGGTAAGCGGCAGCCAGGGTAAGATTCTCGATAACATAAATGCCCGGCGGTACCTGGCGGAATTCCCCCCGGCGCTTTTCATACCAGTAAACGGTATCGAAGGATGAATTTTGCACCCGGACCTGTTCGTCATCATTGGCATGAAAATCCCGGTCTAACATGGGATTCTGGGAATTGGTGTAACGGGTAATTTCCCTGTTGATGGTTTCATTGCTGGAATCTACCAGGCGAAGCATAATCAAGGCATCCCGGTCCATTATTTCCCTTTCCGCAGGTGAGGCTTCTTCATAGGTACGATAGATAGAATAAACCGTCTGCGCTCCATTGATGACCTGCAAACCGGTAATTTCTATTTCCCGTGCTTCATTGCCGATCTCCGGGATAATCATCGAAATAGCGGTTATCCCGTTATTGAAATACCAGAACAAGTCAGGCTGCTTTTTGAGTGTCCTGGCAATCTGAGCATTGAAATTGGATTCCGGCAGCGGATTCCTGACATTCCGGTAAAACAACAAAAAACCGAAAGTTCTAAATAGCTCATAAATGACCGCGGGTTTCACCCTCACGATATAAGACCTGTAAGGCCTGCTGGTTTTAATAATATCACCCTTCCCGGCCACATCGCCAAACCGCTCGATCCTGAGGGTTATTTTATTGAAGTCGGGCGCCTCACGCATTTCCAGGGGACTCTCTTTTTTTATCTGTTTGTATTTCAGATCGATGTAGTCCCGCTTAATTCTCTCGATATCGATGACCTCCACGGCGCTATTGGGTCCATTGCTTTTGTTAAAACTAGCTACGTTATCCTTGTAGTCATCGTTCTCCCCGGCTAATGCCAGGAAAATAAATTTCACCTTACCATTTTTGTCCAGGTGGTCCAGGAGAGCCCGGTGGCTTTCATTAAATTTTTTATTCTGACTCTTTTGCTTATCTCCCCGTATGATGGTTTCAAAGTCGTTCAGGGATTTTCGTACATCGGTGGTGCTAATACTTCCCAGGGCATTCTTACTGTTAAACCACTTCACTTGCACCACGTAAAAGATTTTATTGCCTTGCGGGTTTAACCTGTCGAAAATAATATCGCAGGAGGCATCATCGCTCCCATTGGTAATATGATTCTTAAATTGGGAAACGTGGCCGTAAAATTCCAGGAACCATATCAGGAAGCCATACGCTTTTTTTTGGTTTATATTTTTATGCCTGGCAATTTCCGGGTAGTCTTTATAGCGGTCGATGATGGCATCGATTTCGCTGCCCAAAATATCATAAAACTTTTCCGTTAACATGATGAGAACTCCTGAGAATGATTTTAATGGAAATAGTAGTATTTTTCAATACACTCCCTTGTATTTTTATTTTTTTCCGGTTAAAATAAGGTATTGGAGAAACAGAAATGACCCATGGTATTGGAATCGAACGTGTCCTGGTATTGGCCCCGCATACGGACGACGGCGAGTTCGGCTGCGGCGGCAGCATCGCGAAATTCATCGAAGAAGGAAAAGAAGTCTACTACGTCGCCTTTTCCACCGCTGAAAAATCCCTGCCCAAAGGTTGGCCCAAAAATATCCTGGAAACGGAAGTCAAAGAAGCCACCAAACGCATCGGCATCCCGCCTACCCACCTCATTATCTATAAATACGAAGTCAGGAAACTAAACTACATCCGCCAGGAAATCCTCGAAGAACTGGTCAAAATTAAAAAAGAAATAAACCCGGACCTGGTATTCCTCCCCTCAAGCAACGACCTGCACCAGGACCATACCACCGTCGCCGCGGAAGGAATACGAGCCTTTAAACAAATCAGCATCCTGGGCTACGAACTACCCTGGAACAATATTACCTTTCATACCCAGGTTTTTATTAAACTGGACGAAACACATGTCCAAAAAAAAATCCACGCCATAAAAGCCTATAACTCCCAAAACCAGAAAGATTACGCTTCCGAAGATTTCATCCGGAGCTGGGCCAAAACCAGGGGAACCCAGATCGGGACCAAATTCGCCGAAAGTTTCGAAATTACCCGCTGGGTAATCGATTAACAAAAAGGAGAACAGCCATGCCCATTGTAACCATTCACATGTTAAAAGGAAGGGACAAAGAAAAAAGAAAGGAACTGATCAAAAATGTAACGGCTGCCGTTACAAAAACCCTGGATGTCGCCGAAGAAAGCGTCAGGGTCATTCTTAATGAAATGGAGAATGAAAATTTCGGCGTGGCCGGGCTCCCCATTATGGAGTACCGCTCGAAAAAAACAGGCGCAGGGGAAAAAGGTAAAAATTAACCATGAAATGCATTAAATGTGGGGTCGAAAATACAGCCCTGGCGCTATTATGTAAATCCTGCGGCGAAAAATTGGATCCCGAACCTTCAAAAGAAATTACAACCGTAAGCGATCGCTTAAAACCGGGTGAAATGTTCATCCGAAACCGTTTCAAAGTAGTCAAAATACTGGGCAAAGGCGGCATGGGTACGGTCCTACTGGCGGAAGACATTATTCTACAAAGGAAAGTCGCTATAAAAAGTATTTTAACCGGTACATTAGTCGATTCATCGGCCAAAGCCAGGTTCTTGCGCGAAGCCCAGACCGCCTCCCGGCTGGACCACCCCAATATATGCACCATCTATGAAGTCTATGAAGAAGACGACCATGACTATATCGTGATGCAATACGTGGACGGCGCCACCCTCGAGCAAATTATTAATATGAAACCCCCGGGCATCCGGCGCACACTGGATATCGCCCTCCAACTATGCAGCGGCATGATCGAAGCCCATGAGAACCGCGTCATCCACCGGGATATCAAACCCGGCAATATCATGGTGGATAAAAAAGGGGTAGTGAAAATACTGGATTTCGGCCTGGCAAAATTCGGCAAAGAATCCGCTTCAAAACAAGAAGATACCATGGATATGGATCTCACTGAAAAAGGCTTTGTCCTGGGCACCGTCTCCTACCTCTCACCCGAACAGGCCAGTGGAAAACCCCTGGACCACCAGACGGATATTTTCTCATTTGGAATCCTCATGTATGAAATGCTGGAGGGCAGCAACCCCTTTAAAGAAGAAGAACAAATCGAAACCCTGTATAATGTCCTGAATAAAAAAGTAGAATTTACCCGGGACATCCCTGGGGAACTCAAAGCAATTATCCTGAAAGCCCTTGAAAAAGATAAAAAGAATCGCTATGCCAGTTTTACCGAAATGAAAAATGCCCTGGAACAATTCCGCCTGGATTATGCCATATTAAACGGAAAACAAACGGTTAGCAATGGGACGGAAATCCTCGATCAACAGGAACAGGAAAAACTCCTGGAAGAGAGGCAGAAATCCTCGGATAACGAAGGACTGGGCGACCTGGTCTACAAGATAACAAAATATAAAGCCCCTACCGAACGTGTCCTTACCCTCGAACATCAAAAAGGCCGGCGGCTCCGGTGGATCGCCATCCTGGTTATTATTATCGCACTATTGGCGGCGGGTTTTTATATTATCGACAATATGGCCAAAAAAGAAAACGCCGGGCCGGAGCCGCCGGGAAAAAACGCGGGCCCCGGGTTCTATGTCTATCTCCAACCATTTGCAAACGATACCGGCGAAAAAGACCCGGCGGAAAAACTGGACTACCTCCTCACCGAATCCCTCAACCAATTCAAAGAATTTAAAGTCCTCCACCTGGAATCCACCGGCAAGTTTAAAGCAGACTATAAATTGACCGGCAAAATATCGGCCCTCAACGACCTTTACACCATCGAAGCGCTGCTGTCCCCCACCGATAAAAGCCAAAAAGAAAAACGATTAACCATTACCGGCAAAGGCAAAGACTCCCTCCTGGCCGACCAGGTGGATAATTTAAGCAAACGCATCTATACGACATTTTTCCCAACAGAAAACTTCCAAAAATTCCCCTTCAAAAAAATGTCCGGAATATTCGGCGCCGATTGGCAGACCTTTAGCGATTTTTACCAGGGGAATCTCTACAAGAACAGGCTGGAAGGCGATAAGGCCAAACGATTCCTGTTGAAAGCCGACGCCCTCTTAATCACCAAATACGTCCTGGCGGATTTATTGTACTTTGAAGGCAGCAGGAGCAATGCATTAAAACTGGTAAACGAAATGATGCCCCACATCGATCTCCTCGCCGAATCCATGAAAGACCGCGTCCTGGGACTGAAAGCGCGCCTGGATTTCGACTTCCGAAGCGAAATCGAAAACCTGGAAAAACTAAAAAATAATTTTCCCTTTTCAAAAGACACATTCTATGAACTGGGCAACGCCTATTTCCATCACGGCAGCGCGGAAAAAGCCCTGGAATATTATCGTGACGCCCTGGAATTGGACCGCAATTATTCCATTGCCCTGAACCGCATTGGATATTGTTACTCCTACGTGGGCAATCATGTCAAAGCCATCGAAGCCTTTGAAGAATACAACAAACTGGACCAGTCCGCCAACTCCTTCGATTCCCTCGGGGACGGTTATTTTTATGCGGGGGAACTGGGCTCCTCCCTGGGCATGAAAGAACTGGCCATTTCCACCGATGAAAAAAGTGTGCCCTGGGCTTATGAGACTTTAACGGATATCGAAATTTTGAAAGCACGCTATCAAGAAGCCGAAAGAATGCTGGCAAAATACCGACAACTCAGGCGGTCAAATATCGATCAGGCCACTGTGCTGCGAAAACAGGCCTATATGGATTACTTAAATAAAGATTATAAAACAGCGGCGCTTAAAATAAACCGGGCGCTGACCGCTTTCGATTCCGCCGAGATCAATGATAACAGCGCGGAAGCCCATTGGTTGAAAGGAATTATCCTGTCGGCCTCCGGCCAAACCAACGATAGTAAACTGGAACTGGACTGGCTGAAAAATTTTAAAGAGAAATACAAGCTGACGCAAGAAAATTTCCTGGCCCCCTACAAATATTATATCCACCTGGAAGCCCTGCTCAAAGAACAAGATAAGGACTTTGCCGGGTCCGAAGAAAATTATAAATCCCTGCTAACCATGAAACCCCGGCTCTCTTACTGGATCACCTATTATAATTACCAGTTCTTCCACAGCCAATACGCGGCGTTTTTAATGCGCCGGCAAAAATACCCGGAAGCCCTACAGGAAATCGACCGCTGCCTGGAGTTTAACGCCAATTATATACCGGCGCTGTGGTTAAAAGCAGAGACCCTGGAAAAAATGGGCGACCCCCAACGACTGGCGATCTATAATAAAATAGCCGAATTGTACGGCGAAGCCAGGGAAAAAAATTATTTAAGAGACCTATTGAAGGAAAAACTAAAATGAAAAAAAAGGCCCACGAATTACACGAAATGAAAGTAAAATCCGAAGCACGAAGCACGAAATTCGAAACAAATTCAAAATTCAAATGTTCAAAATTCCAAACAAAAGCAAGCCTCTACCGGGCGCACTTGTTTTTGTTTTGGTCATTTATTTTTTGGTCATTGGGATTTGTTTCGGATTTCGGATTTCGAATTTCGGATTTTAAACCTTCGCGTGTCTTCGCGTATTTCGCGGGCTCTTTTAATTGAGGTATGATATGAAAGACAATGTACTGGATATGTTTTACAAAAAAGGATTGCCGCCCCTTGAGCAATTACAAAGGATGATGGCGGAACCCTTAAAAAGCGCCGGCGATTTCAGTGAAATCTATATCGAAGACCTTGTCAGCCGAAGCTACCGGCTCAGCGAGCGGATTATCTCCGATATCTCTTCCACATATGTCACCGGCGCCGGGATACGGGTGCTGAGGGGTAACAATACCGGTTATTCCTATACCGAGGACCTCTCCCGCGAGAGCATATTAAAATGCCTCGGGGACGCCGCCGAAATCGCCGGTTCGGCAAAAACGTTCAAGGTTCACAATCCCGGCAAGAAACACAACCTTTACGATATTGCCGCTTCCGTATACGACCCCCCGGACGCTAAAATCGAGTTACTGAAACGGGCGGAAGCCAGCGCCTTTTCCATTTGCCCGTTGGTGGAGAAAGTCGAGGCCCACCTGTTGGAGAACAACAAAATCACCCTGGTCATAAACTCCCTGGGCGTTGTGGCCTGGGATATAAGACCCATGCTGACGTTCGGCGTAACCGTGATTTTAAAAAAGGGCGCCGCCAGGGAAGGGGCGTACGAAGGCGGCGGCGGACGGGTGTCCCTGGACTGGTTTAAAAAAAGAACCCCGGAACAAATCGCCGTGAAGGCCGTTCACCAGGCGCTGGTGCTGCTGGATGCCAAACCCGCCCCGGCCGGTGAAATGGAAGTCATACTGGGCGCCGGCGATTCCGGTATCCTATTGCACGAGTCCATCGGCCACCCCCTGGAAGCCGATTTCAATTACCGGGGCAGTTCCGCTTTTTCCGGCCGCATCGGCGAAAAAGTCGCCGCGGACCAATGCACCATCGTGGACCAGGGCGACCTGCCCAATGAACGCGGCTCCCTTAATATCGATGACGAAGGAAACGCTTCCGGCAGAAGCGTTCTCATCGAAAACGGGATTTTAAAAACCTACATGTACGACCTTATCACGGCCAACCATTTCCAACAGCCCTCTTTTAACGGTCGGCGGGAATCTTTCCGGGAGATACCCATGCCCCGCATGACCAATACCTTTATGATGGCCGGCAAATACAGCGAAGAAGAGATCATCAAAAGCGTGAAAAAAGGCGTATATGCCAAAAGCTTTTCCGGCGGCCAGGTCGATATCACTTCCGGCGATTTCGTATTTTCCATCACCGAAGGTTACCTGGTAGAGAACGGCAAGATCAGTTGCCCCATCAAAGGCGCCACCCTGATCGGCAACGGCCCCCAGATACTCAAGCGGGTCCAAATGGTGGGCAATACCCTGGTCATCAGCGAAGGCAAATGGACCTGCGGGAAAGAAGGACAAAGCGTGGCCGTGGGCGTCGGCCTGCCCACCGTGAAATTATCACATATTACAGTCGGAGGTACCCAGAATGGTTAATGTAAATGCTCAAGGAATAGCCGAAACGATTTTAAATATCGCCAAAAAGCACCGGTGCGGCGCACAGGTGACCATGTCCGAACGGGATTCCAAAGATATCGCCGTCAGGCAAGGCAAGATCGAGCGGTTGCTCACTTCCGTGGCCATCTCCACCGGCATCCGCTTGTTCAAAGGCAAAAAAAGCGCCATTATCGCATTTTCCGGTAATGATTTCCAGGACATGGAACCCAGGATAAAAACAGCCGTCGATACACTCGATTACCTGGGTGAGGAGGACGCCAAACGGCTTTTAACAGGTGCGGAATTCGGGGCCGGCGTTAAGGAACTGCAACTGGATGACAATCATTTCGAAGACCTTAAAATCCCGGCAATCGTGGACGCCTTAAAAAATATCGAAGCCGGCGGGTTGGCTGTCGATAATAAGTTAATCCCTTCCGAAATGGCGGAGTTTTCCGCTTCCCGGGCCCGGGTGCATCTCTTTTCCACCGAAGGTTTGGCCAAATCGTTTTCCAGGTCCTATTATTCCTTTTCCTATAATGCCGTGGCCGAAAGCCAGGATAAGCGCCAGAAAGAGGTAGATTCCTGGTATGAGAACAAACGGTTTTTCAAGGAACTGCCTGCCGAGTTGGTGGGTAATATCGGCAAAAAAGCAGCGGAAATGGCGTTGAAACGCCTGGGTGGGAAAAAGATAAGGTCGGGTGAAAAACCCGTGGTTTTTTCTTCCAGGACGGCGGCTGCGCTGCTCAAATTACTCTTCGATGCCATGAACGGCGAAGATGTTCTATTGCGAAATTCTTTCCTGGTGGATAAACTGGGTAAAAAACTATTCCCGGATAAAATAACCGTCATGGACGATCCGTTTATGTCCGGGTATATCGGTTCCTATCCCTTTGACGGCGAAGGCATGAACGGCATGACCAAGGCGGCCATAGAAAAAGGAAAATTAATGACCTATTTACACAATTCCTATTCCGCCGGGAAATTGAATATGGCCTTGACCGGGAATGCCTCCCGTGAGATAAGCGCCGCGCCCGGGGTTACCTGCGGCAACTTTTACTTACAGCCGGGCCGGGGAACAATGACGGACCTGCTGCTGGAAATGAAAAAAGGGTTATTGGTGGAAGACCTTTTTACCAGCGGCATGAATGATGTGACCGGCAATTTCTCCTTCGGTTGTTCCGGTTTCCTGGTGGAAAAGGGAAAGATCGGCGCGCCGGTTAAGGAAATCACCGTTGCCGGGAACATCCTGGAGCTTTTTAAAAACGTCCTGGAAATTGCCGACGATAATGAGTACAAAACTTCAATATCGTCGCCTTCGTTCCTGGTTTCCCAATTGGCCGTAGCCGGGACATGAAAAAAATTTGCCACGGACTTACACGGACGAAACAGACACACGGACGAAAATGAATTTAGTGGATGTTTTTTTTCCCGTGACGCCGCAGCCGGTGTGGGCGTTCCGAAGCTACACCGACGAGCAACTGGCAAAGGTTACCGAGCGGTTGAAACAAGAGCACAAAGAGCAAAAGAAAGAAAAGGAATTTCTTCTATGCGCCAACTGTTCATTCATTATCACATCGTTGGATTATAAGATCGAGATCGACGGCTTGTACAGGCATACCTTTAAGAATCCCGCGGGTATTGTTTACACCATCGGGTGTTTTTCAAAAGCCGTCGGTTGTTTTAATTTCGGGGACCCCACGGAGCAGTTTTCCTGGTTTCCTGGGTTTGCCTGGCGTTACGCCAATTGTTTGAATTGTTTTATGCATTTGGGCTGGTTTTACCAGTCGGGAGAGCGGCATTTTTACGGGTTGATCCTGGATCACCTGACCGCCGGCCCCGCGGCGCGGGGTGCCTATTAGAAGTTTTAGGAAGTCCAGAAACACTTTTTCAAAAGGGTTTCTGGCCGTCGGAGACAAAATGGAGTTAAAATTAAAAGTCAAACTGATCGCTGAAAAAGCAATTTTGCCGTGTTATGCCCATCCCGGGGACGCTGGCCTGGATTTATTTTCCGTAGAAAGAAAAACCATTCAACCCGGTGAAAGCGCCCTAATCGGGACCGGGATTATTATCCAGTTGCCGGCCAATACTGAGGCGCAGGTCCGGCCGCGGAGCGGGTTGGCGTTAAACCACCGGGTGACGGTATTAAATACCCCCGGCACCATCGATCACGGGTACAGGGGCGAAGTCAAGGTCATACTCATCAATCATGGTAACGCCCCTTTCGTGGTAGAAGAGGGCATGAAAATCGCCCAATTGGTTATCCAACCCGTGCTGACGGTTGAAGTCACTGCCGTTGATGAGTTATCCGAAACCCGGAGGGGAGAAGGCGGCTTCGGTTCCACCGGGATTTAATCTGTTGCGCCTCGCGCTTCACTTCAAGGTAAACGGTTTAGTAACGCTGACCTTGTCATCGGCGATTTTATCGTAGACAGAGAGGGTCATATAATAAGTACCCGGTGCCATTTCCAGCGTGGAGTAAAAGATGCCGTAAGGGGAATCGGCGATATCGTTTTCAAGTAGAATATGGCCTTTTTCTCCCAGCATTTTGTCCTGCTTCAGGACCTGTTTTCCTTCCGAATTTTTCACATCCATATCGATATCGAAGAAGTGTTTCCCGGAGGCATCCTTTTTGAATTTTCCCACACTGATGAGAACCATATTCACTACTTCGCCCCTGGAAAAGGCTGCGTCATTGATCGGGTTCAGACTGCCGTCACTTCCTTGTTTGGCAAAGATCGTTTTTTGGTATGACAGGCCCGGGGAGAGGGTGAAAGGTTGGGTAGTAGATAGCCTGGCGCCGCTTATTATATCGCGAATCGTGAGAATCATTTGATATTGGCCCGGTTCCAGGCCCACGTGGCTCTCGAAAATACCGTAGGGAGAGGAAGCGATCCCGTCTTTTAGTTCAATGTGACCGTCTTCACCCAGCAGGTTTTTTTTGTCGAGGATAATGGTCCCGGTTGGATTTTTTACCAACAGGTCGATATCGAACCGGCATTTCCCGTCCTTACCCAATTGAAAGGTTTTCACCTGGAGTAGCACCAGGTTCACCACTTCGCCTCTACGGAACACCCCTTCGGGGGCCGCCACCATTCGGCCGGTCTCATCGTTTCTAGCCCAGAGGGCTTCTTCAAAGGTTAGTTGTTGGGCCGATAAGGTTTCACCGGCCAGCAATGAAGCAGCCACAATGAAAATAGCCACAAAGGCACGAAGGCACAAAGGTACACCAAGAGGTTTATTATTAAAAAAAGCCAATAATTTAATTACAGAATGTTTCATATTTTCCTCCGATTGTTTCTTACGGTTTCAGGTTACCATATTTAGAATAGAATTGCAAGGCCGTGGCGCGGCCACCCGATGAAGGCCCTGCGGGCCATATCTCGGCGCACTTATTGGTGCGCCGCGAAGGTCCCGGCGGGACTGTAGGGGTTTGATTCATCAAACCCAACAGCGAACGAAAGGGCTGTTACGAAACGGTTTTAAGATAGTTTATTATCTCCTTTACTATTTTTGAAACCCGGTCCCGGTCAGTTTCGTAAAGTCGTTTGAAAGATCGCATACAATTGGTATGACTGCTTTTTCCAGATATTAGACAGCTTATCGCCTGTTGAGCCAACTCTTTGTGCAAATTACTGGGCGGATTATAGAAGCTTTCCAGGTAAGCTTGTTCGGATTTTAGATTCCTGGGGTCATCCTTTTCAATATCCCGGGCGCCGCGGATGGGGAAATAACTATTTTTGAAGTAAGTATTGCATGGTTTACAGGCAACGGTATAATTGAAGGGATGATAGGGGAGAAGATAATAACCATTATAGCGAATCATCTTTTCTAAGCCCGGCGTCCTCTCCCTCAGCGAGGTATTTTAAAAGCTTTAGCGATGCATCTTTATCGCCTTCCATGGCTTTTATGTTAAGTTCGCGCATCTTCCTTCTAATTCCCGGGGCCCGTGTCGAATCAAGACCGAAATATTCGCTGAGCAATACCTGGTCCGCATTTAATCCATATACACTCCTGGACAACTTAAGTAATTGGGATTGTGAGCCTTCCATTTCCAACACAATGATATTTTGAGATTGTAATCCGCCGGTTACAATGGGACTGTGAGTGGTAAATATGAATTGAAGATTAGGAAAGGTCCCGGAGATTATTGGTATCACATCTCGCTGCCATGCAGGATGAAGATGAAGATCGATTTCATCTACCATGACAATACCCCTGCAATCCACCAATCGTTTGTTCTCCGGGCAGCCCGTGGAAATATGGTATAATAAATCGGTGATCCACCCGATATAAGACCGGTAACCGTCGGACAGCGCATCGAAAGGAATCTTTATTTTTTCCTGGATGAATAAGTATTCACGGTTTTCAAAATGGCCATGAAAAGAAAAAGGTTCAGGCAGCAGTCGATCGATCAAATGGATAACTTCCTGGTACTGATCCGGGTTGGCCTTTTCCAATTCCGGCAGCCAGCTACCCAGGGGGATCAGGGAGTAGGAATCTTCGAAAAGCCCCTGGACTCTCTGGTATCGCAAAGAACGGCGTTGTCGTGATCCGAAATCAAAGTTTTCCCGCGTCTCTACCCGGCGAGTGGCGCCGTAACCTACCATTAAAAACGCCGGGGATTTATTCTCATACATATTCGACCATAATGAGAGATCAACCGGTATAGACGATTGAATCTCCTCCAGGTCGCCTCTCCGTAAAATAACGACCTGGTTGGTGTGAACATGTTCACTGCTGCCAAACTTGTTTTTAATATATTGGGGAGCCACATCTTCATCATCAAGTAAGAAACCGCCGGTCAAAACCGCAGTCCCGTTATCGATGTTATGTTGGGCTTTGGTAGTTTTAGATTCATCGGGTTCGGTTTTACTCACCAGGCAATAAGGTACAAAACCGGAACTCTTGATGATGGGGGAAAGTGCACTGAGGGCAATGGCTTTTAGTATCGTTGTCTTGCCAGACCCGTTACTTCCCAATAATAGATTAATATTTTTAAATTTAGCGATATTATCGCTGTCGGTGCTTGCCGCAATATCAGGATAAAGGAACTCCGCACTGCTATTAACAAAAGTGCGAAAGTTTTTCATTTGAAGCGAACGTATATACATATATTAATTTTACAGGAAATCGTTTGAGATTTCAATAGTTCGGCCATAATTTCAAGTGAGGTTAAGCGCCTGGTAAACCCGCCACCCCATTTCCCATTTCCCATTAACCATTAACAATTGACAATTAATAATTATTCCAGGAAATTAGCCGCGAAGGTCCCGGCAGGGCAGGCGACGCCCATAAAGAGCGAAGGGGCGCGAAGAAAAAGATTCGTGTAATTAGTGGGCCTGTTTCCACATTTTTTCGGGGGTGAGACTTGACATTTTGTTGTTTTTTAGGTATTAAATTAGTCTGTAATGTAATATTAATAACCGCCAAAGGCCAAAGGAGGCAAAGTCGTGGCTATACTTCGAAGAGTAATGCTTAATGGGTTTAAGTCCATTAAGACGATGGATATCGAGTTGCATAACCTGAATGTTTTGATTGGAGCAAACGGCGCGGGCAAAAGCAATCTCGTCTCGTTCTTCAAAATGCTTAACGAGATGATGGCCGGCCGACTCCAGGAGTATATCGCCGGTTCGGGGCGCGCTCAATCTCTCCTGCACTTCGGCCCAAAGGTGACGCCACAGATAACGGCTAAATTGGAGTTCGAAGCGGATAACGGTATGGATACCTATGACATGCGTCTGGTTCATGCGTCGGTGGATACGCTCTTTTTTGCGGAAGAAACGTTAAGTTTCTTGCAAACAGGCTGGCCATCTCCCAAGACTGTTTCATTGGATGCAGGGCATTGGGAGACACGAATCGGAGAAAAGGCGGTGGCTGGGGAGAAAACTGCCGGGGTGTTTAAGAATTTACTCAACCATTGCCGTGTCTATCATTTCCACGATACGTCGCCTACGGCGCGGGTTCGCCAATACTGCTACGTTGGCGATAATCGCTGGTTGATGCCTGACGCGGGCAACCTGGCCGCGCTGCTCTACCGGTTACGAAATGAAAATAACGGTTCTGCGTATCAGCCGATCGTCGCCACAATTCGCTTGATTGCCCCATTTTTCGATGATTTCGAACTGGAGCCGTCCGGCCCTATGAAAAAGGACATTATTTTGAATTGGCGGGGAAAGAAATCAGACCAGGTGTTTGGCCCACATCAATTTTCAGACGGCACCTTGCGCGCCATTTGCCTTATCACGCTGCTCCTACAACCGGAAGATGAACTGCCGGGGCTCGTCATTGTCGATGAACCGGAACTTGGGCTTCATCCGTATGCGCTCATCGTTATCGCTTCGTTGTTCAGCAAAGCTTCACACCATACCCAGGTGCTCATCGGTACACAATCCAGCACCTTTCTAAACAACTTTAACCCAGAAGATGTGATTGTAGTGAATCGCGATGACAGGGAGTCGCAATTTGAGCGACCTGATCCGTCAAAGTTAGCTGATTGGCTCGAAGATTATAACCTTGGCGAAGTTTGGGAGAAGAATATCATCGGCGGAGGGCCGCATTAATGGCTCACCTCTACTTATTCGCCGAAGGATACACAGAACAAACATTTGCAGCCAACATACTCAAACCACACCTTGCAAACATGGGCGTCTTCCTGGAGCATTTGATACTTATCGCCCATGCCAGGAAGGGAGGTATTACGCACCGAGGCGGTGGACGAAGCTACATCCCGATGAAGAATGACATCCGGAGAATACTTAAACAGGAAACAGGGCGGGATGTGTTTTTCACTACCATGATCGATCTATATGCTATTCACACCGACTTCCCAGGGCGAGACAATGCCGAAAAATTACGTCAATCACCCGGCAAGCGCGTCGAAGCGCTTGAGCGATCTTTTGCCGAAGACATAGGCGATCAGCGTTTCATTCCATATATTCAATTGCATGAGTTTGAGGCTTATTTATTCTCCGACCCAACAAAGCTTAAGTTCTTCTACAATCGCCATGAAAAAGCAATTTCAGATCTTCAAGCTATAGCGGACGGCGTAAAAACACCGGAATTGATAAACGATGGGGAACATTCGGCTCCAAGTAAGCGTATCATTGCCAAACTTCCTGATTATAAGGACGCGAAGCGTGTTTATGGACCGCAAGTGGCTGCACTGATCGGTTTGGAAGTAATTCGAAGTAAATGTCCCCACTTTGATGCGTGGCTTTCACGGCTTGAGCAACTTGACAAAGTGCGGTGAGAGAGTGGGGACAGGCGGAAAATGTCCTGCTTTACTATGATGGCAACCAATTCCTGATTTCCGGGTATTGGCGCATGGTTTGGACGCATTCAGTATCTATCCAAAGTTCTGCATCGGGGCTGTCAATTATATCCAGGAGTTCAATAAATACACTGGAATGTGGAAAACGGCAAATCACTTCTTCAATACGCTGCGATTTTTCCAGGTTACCATTATCGCGACAGCGGCCATATTGGATAATATGCACCTGTGTACTGACCCAGGCGTCACGCCGCCCCAGGGTCAGGTTATTGCGATTGAGACCGTAAACGCGGATGCTTTCGAATCCTTTATCGGTAAGTTTTGAATACTTTCCTGTCGAAGGTGAAAATGCAATATGATGCCGCGGCTCTTCTTCCACCGGGTTTATTAATAAAGGCTGGTCTGAGGAGTCCAGGGGGAATTCGGTGCGTTTGTAATTACTATTGCAGGAACTACATGCCAGCAAATAATTTTCCCATTGGAACGCTTTTAGAGGATAAGTACCTTTGGGCCAAAAGTGTTCTATGTCGGTTCCGGCGCTGTCCTCACAGTACATGCACCTTTCGATTCCCGACGCCATTAAACATAAGGTTTCTCTAATCTCTTTAAAGGCTTTATTTTTTTTAAAATCCCACAATCGTTTGGCTTCCTCAACTCTTTCGGCAGGGAGTGCTTTCGTGGAGATTTTTTCAGTGCGACGTTCCAAAAAGGAGTGGGCGCCCTGGCTAAGATCCAGACGTTTTAATTTCCTCATGTGTTTTTTTGCAATGTGCGCAGCGCCTGCTGCACCAGTTGCCGCTGGGTGTGCGGCAGTTGCCCGGATAATTCTTTGTATTGTTTTTTCTGGGTTGGGGTGGCTTTACCCCTGATGACCAGCACTTCCAATTTGGCCAATTCTTCTTGTATTTTTTCGGAAGCCAGGGAATGGGACGTTTCCAGGCCGAAAAGTTCTGTTAAAACCGATTCATCGATGCTGCCGTTCTTGACAATTTTAAACAACTCTTCGGACACGTGTTCCACCGTTCTCCCTTCTCCGGCTGTAGGAAGTCGCAGCAGCCCCCTGGGGTCTGCCGCCTGGCATATAAAAGGACTATGGGTAGAAACAATGAATTGCAGGGCCGGGAAATGGTTTTTTAGCCAGGTCCCGATTTGCTGCTGCCAGCTAATGTGTAAATGGGCGTCGATTTCGTCGATTAAGACAACGCCGGGATAAGGGACCTGGATATTGCAGTTGTTTTTGGATATTTTGAATTCCCCGTAAGTTTCGAACAGTTGGCGGGCCAGGTCTACCACCAGGGCAGCGACTGTCCGGTACCCGTCACTCAATTCAGTTAAAGGAAGCACTTGCCCATTTAAAGTTACCCATAGTCCATCCGAGTCCACTTTTTGAACTTTCATTCCTCCCGGCAGCAGACCGTCATCAAGCAAGGTAAGGATGCCTTCTTCAATTTCTTGTGCCCCCTGCCGATTCTCAAGGCGGCGGAGATAGACCTCTTTAAGCCATGAGATCGCTTCAGAAAGAGGGATAGCTTCCCCGAAAAGGCTGGCCAATTGATCGGACCGACGGGGTCTATTAGTAGCCATGTACACACCTGTACCCTGGGCCGGTAGGTGACGGAAGGGACCATAGCCGGCAATAAACCATCCTACCGGATTTTCAGACCAGGGGCCGTAAAGCATCCATTCTGCGGTTTTGTCTTCGCCATGGGGTATAATGAGCGAGCTAATTTTAGGTTCGGTTTTATTGCCGGCAGAATACCATTTTAAGCCTGTTTTAATACTAACTTTATTCGGCAGGGTGTTGGATTCAAAGGAATCCACTTTTATGTCGAAGATTAATTCGGTAGACACCTGGCTTTCTTTTTCGTTGGAGGTTATCCATCCGCTGTAGGATTTCTGGAGTGAGCGATCCATCCTGAGTCCGGCAACAGCCAACGCGATGGCGCGCAGCAGGGTTGATTTCCCTGAACCGTTGCGACCGGCCAGGACCGTTAACCCGGCATAACTGCCGTCAGGTCTTTGGAGGTCGATATCTACGGCGTTTTCGCCTTTACCGAAGCATTTAATATTTTCAATACAAATTCTCTTAATGTACATTTTACCGCCTAAGAGGCCCATTTTACGGAAATTTTGCGCTGCGAATAAACACAATCCCTTAAGTACAGGTTAATCAGGTTATGGTAAGGTATCCCGGATTCTTCCGCTAATTTTTTAAAGTAGTCGATTATATCAACACCCATACGTATGGTGATTTGTTTTTTCAATTCTTTGGCATAAGGGTTCTTATGCCCTTTCATTTTTAAAAAATCATATTCTTTCCTCATAGTTATCTGTGACATACTTATATTATAGATATGCCGTTGATATAAGTCAAGTATGTTCCTTAAAATAAGCAGGGACAGTTTTTTGGTCCACGGATTACCCGGATTTTCACTGATTGTTTTTGCCGCTCTTCCGCTCTTCCGCTCTTCCTAACTTCCTGTTTTTTCTCACCTTCTCACCTTCTCACCCTCTTACCTTCTGTTTTTGCCGCTCTTCCGCTCTTCCTAACTTCCTGTTTTTTCTCACCTTCTACGGGGGCATCTGAGACTTGGGAAGTCTGTTAAATATGTAGAAGATGTATAGTACAACTCAATTATTGGCCGCAAACTGTCGCAAAAACAAGGCTTTCTGGA
>Ga0315278_10000567_pt1 | contig 32759 bp, 27 predicted proteins | sample YL17G06_0_MG_FD_203880 | JGI IMG/M metagenome (GOLD analysis project Ga0315278, IMG submission 203880) | Sediment microbial communities from Yellowstone Lake, YNP, Wyoming, USA - YL17G06_0 | ecosystem: Environmental > Aquatic > Freshwater > Lake > Sediment | place: USA: Wyoming | collected... | reverse complement strand
CTCCTTACCTATTCCCGATAGGTGCGTCGAAATCGTCAACATCTGTCCTCGCTCTCCCACCGTTTCGCTTTCGAACCCCTAAGTCCGACAGGCTCCTAGCTCCGGTAGTCCGCGTTGATGCTGACGTAGTCGTGCGAGAAATCGCAGGTCCACACCGTCACCTTCGCTCGGCCGCGGCCGAGCGCGACGCGCACCGTGATCTCGTCGCCCTTCATCACCCGCTGCCCGTCCTCCTCGCGATAGGAACGCGCGCGGCCGCCGGCTTCGACCACCAGGACGTCGTCCAGCCAGAACGACACGCCGGCCGGATCGAGGTCGGGCGCGGCGGCGTTGCCGATCGCGCAGACGATGCGGCCGAGGTTCGGATCGGAGGCGAAGAACGCGGTCTTGACGAGCGGCGAATGGGCGATGGAGAAGGCGATCTTCCGGCATTCGGCGACGTCGCGGCCGCCCTCGACCGCGATGGTCATGAACTTGGTCGCGCCTTCGCCGTCGCGGACGATGGCCTGCGCGAGCATCATGGCGACCTCCGTCAGCGCCGCACGGATCGACGCGAGACGCGGGTCGTCGATGCGCGCGATCGGCGCCATCGCGGCCTTGCCCGTGGCGGCGATGACGAAGCTGTCGTTGGTGGACGTGTCGCCGTCGACCGTCGCGCAGTTGAACGACACGTCGGCGATCTCGCGGGCAAGAACGCGCAGCACGCCGGCGGCGATCGGTGCGTCCGTCGCCGCGAACGACAGCATGGTCGCCATGTCGGGGTGGATCATGCCTGACCCCTTCGCGATGCCGGTGACCGTCACCGGAACGCCATCGACGACGATCTGCCGCGACGCGCCCTTGGGCACGGTGTCCGTGGTCATGATCGCCGAGACCGCGGCGAACCAGTGGTCTCCGGCAAGCGCCGCCTGTGCCGCGTGCAGCGCCGCCTCGATCTTCGCGACCGGCAGCGGCTCCATGATGACGCCGGTGGAGAACGGCAGGATCTCGTGCGCGGCGCAGCCGACCAGCCGGGCGACGGCGGCGCAGGTGGCCTTCGCGTCGGCGATGCCGGGCTCGCCGGTGCCGGCATTGGCGTTGCCCGCGTTGACGATCAGCGCGCGCACGCGCCCGCCGGCGTTGACCTCGGTCGCGAGGTGGCGGCGGCACACGGTGACCGGCGCCGCGCAGAAGCGGTTCTGCGTGAATACGCCGGCGGCGACGGTTCCCGGCTCGAACACGACGAGGAGAACGTCGTCGCGCTGCCAGTTCTTGATGCGGCCGGCAGCCGTGCCGAGCAGCACGCCCGGGACGGGCAGCAGCTTGGCGGGCGTGGGGGGGTTATAGCGGACGGGCATGGCAGACCGGTTCGTACTCCTGTCTTGTAGCCCGGCGTTGAGCGAATGCGAAACTCGGGTGGTTCTCCGATCGACCGCCGGCCCCGGGTTTCGCTGCGCTCAACGCCGGGCTACACATGGCCGGGCTGTCTACGCGCGGCCGGGGTACACATGGCCGGGTCACATCAGATCCGGCCGTGGCACTGCTTGTACTTCTTGCCCGATCCGCACGGGCAGGGGTCGTTGCGGCCGACCTTTTCGCCGCCGCGCACGAACGGCGCGGGCGCCGGCTTCTCGGGCTCGTCGGCGGGGATGGCGGCGAGCGCCTCTTCGTAGTCGGCGTGCTGGTACCGGACGTTGGTGACCGCGGGGGCTTCCTCCACCGCCTGCACGTCTTCCTGGGAGCGGACCTGGACCGTCAGGATGATCTTGACGACTTCATGCTTGATCCGGTCGAGCATGTCCGAAAAGAGCTCGAACGACTCGCGCTTGTATTCCTGCTTCGGGTTCTTCTGCGCGTAGCCGCGAAGGTGGATGCCCTGCCGCAGGTGATCGAGGGCGGCCAGATGGTCGCGCCACTGCGCATCGAGGGTCTGCAGCATGAGGCTGCGCTCGAACTGGCGCATGAGTTCGGGACCGACCTGCGTTTCCTTGTCCGCGTATTGCTCCAGCGCCATGGCCACCAGCCGCGAGCGCAGCGCCTCGTCGGTCAGCTCCGCGTCGGCCTTCAGCCAATCGCCGGCCGGCGCCTGCATCTGGAAGTCGGAGTGGAGCGCGGTCTCGAGCCCGCGCAGGTCCCACTGCTCCTCGACGGTTTCCGGCGGCACGTGGCGCTTCGCCATCTCGTCGATCAGCCCCGAGATCATCCCGCGGATGGTGTCGGCGATGTCCGCGCTTTCCAGCAATTCATTGCGCTGCTGGTAGATCACCCGCCGCTGGTCGTTGGCGACGTCGTCGTATTCCAGCAGCTGCTTGCGGATGTCGAAGTTGCGCGTCTCGACCCGGTTCTGCGCCTTGGCGATCGAGCGGTTGACGATCGGGTGCTCGATGGGCTCGCCTTCCGGCATCTTGAGCCGCTGCATGATCGCGCCCAGCCGCTCGCCGCCGAAGATCCGCAGCAGCGGGTCCTCGAGCGACATGTAGAAACGCGACGAACCAGGGTCGCCCTGCCGCCCGGACCGCCCGCGCAGCTGGTTGTCGATGCGCCGCGACTCGTGCCGCTCGGTGCCGATGATGTGCAGGCCGCCGGCGGCGATCACCGCGTCATGGCGCCCCTGCCATTCCGCGCGCAGTTGGGTGATCTGCGCGTCCTTCTGCTCGGACGTGAGCTCGGCGTTGTCGCGCAGCACGAGGATCGACGGCTCGATGCTGCCGCCCAGCACGATGTCGGTGCCGCGCCCCGCCATGTTGGTGGCGATCGTGATGATGGTCGGCCGGCCCGCCTGCGCGACGATCTCGGCCTCGCGGGCGTGCTGCTTGGCGTTGAGCACCTGATGCGGCAGCTGCTCCTTTTCGAGGTACTGCGACAGCAGCTCCGAGTTTTCGATCGACGTCGTGCCGACCAGCACCGGCTGGCCCCGGCCGAAGCATTCCTTGATGTCGGCGAGGATGGCGTCGACCTTCTCCTGGAAGGTGCGGAACACGAGGTCGTTTTCGTCCTTGCGCACCATCGACTGGTGCGTGGGGATGACCACGGTCTCGAGATGGTAGATCTGCTGGAACTCGAACGCCTCGGTGTCCGCCGTCCCCGTCATGCCGGCAAGCTTGCCGTACATGCGGAAATAGTTCTGGAAGGTGATCGAGGCGAGCGTCTGGTTCTCGCGCTGGATCGGCACGCCTTCCTTCGCCTCCACGGCCTGGTGCAGCCCGTCGGACCAGCGGCGCCCCGGCATCAGGCGGCCGGTGAATTCGTCGACGATGATCACCTCGCCGTTCTGCACCACGTACTGCTGGTCGCGCAGGAACAGGTTGTGCCCTTTGAGCGCCGCATGGAGGTGATGCAGCAGCGAGATGCTGTGGGCGTCGTAGAGGCTCGTCCCGGGCGGCAGCAGGCCCGCCGCGGCGAGGATCTCCTCGGAGTGCTCGTGGCCTTCCTCCGACAGCAGCACCTGCCGCCCCTTCTCGTCGACCCAGAAATCGCCGGGCGCCTTTTCGTCGGCCTGACGCGTGAGCTTGGGCACGAGGTCGTTGAGACGGTAGTACAGCGTGACGTCGTCCTCGGCCTGGCCCGAGATGATCAGCGGCGTCCGCGCCTCGTCGATCAGGATCGAGTCGACCTCGTCGACGATCGCATACGACAGGCCGCGCTCGACACGCTCGCTCGCCTGGTAGACCATGTTGTCGCGCAGGTAGTCGAAGCCGAACTCGTTGTTGGTGCCGTAGGTGATGTCGGCGGCGTAGGCCACCTGCTTCTCGTCGTGCGACATCTGCGACAGGTTGACGCCGACGGTGAGCCCCAGGAAGCGGTAGATCCGTCCCATCCAGTCGGCGTCGCGCTGGGCGAGGTAGTCGTTGACCGTCACCACGTGCACGCCCTTGCCGCCGAGCGCGTTGAGATACGCCGGCAGCGTGGCGACCAGCGTCTTGCCTTCGCCGGTGCGCATTTCCGCGATCTTGCCGTTGTGCAGCACCATCCCGCCGATCAGCTGGACGTCGAAGTGGCGCATCTGCAGAACCCGCTTGCCGGCCTCGCGGACGACGGCGAACGCCTCGGGGAGCAGCGCGTCCAGCGCTTCGCCGCGCTCGATCCGCTCCCTGAACACGGGGGTCTTCGCCTTCAGCTCGTCGTCGGACAGCGCGGCGATCGCGGGCTCGAGGGCGTTGACCTGCCGGACCGCCTGTGCGTACTGCTTCAACAGGCGTTCGTTGCGGCTGCCGAAAATGCGGGTGAGGATATTGGAAATCATCTTGGTGTCAGGTATGGGCGCCAGCGCACAAAAAACAAGGGGTGAGGACCGCCTCACCCCTCATTCTTGCTGCGCCTCGCCCGTTGCGGCCGGTGCGACCTAGTTCGCTGATTGCAGGAATCGCGCGGGATTCTGCGGAACGCCGTTCAGCCGCACCTCGAAGTGCAGGTGCGGGCCGGTCGAACGGCCGGTCGAGCCCACGGTGGCCACGCGCTGGCCGCGCATCACGAAATCGCCTTCCTTCACCACAATCTGCGCGGTGTGCGCGTAGCGGCTGACGAGGCCATTGCCGTGATCGATTTCGAGCATTTTACCATACTGGGGATGCAGCTCCGCCGTCACCACCTTGCCGCTCGCCGCCGCGACGATCGGCGTGCCGGAATCGGCCGGGAAGTCGATGCCTTCGTGGAACGAATTCTGGCCGTTGAACGGGTCGATGCGGTAGCCGAAGTTCGACGAGTACCAGCCGTCGATGATCGGCGCCAGCGTGGGCAGGAACTTGCGGTTGACCGAATTCTGCACCAGCAGGGCCTCGAGCACGCTGAGCTGGTCGGAGCGCTCGTCGACCTGGCGCGATAGCTTCTCCATCAGCTCGGTGAATTCCGGCACCGACAGGGGTCGCGAGGGGACCGACGATTCGGCGCCGCCGCGGCCCGGCGTCGCGCCCGTGCGCAGCGACGGCAGCTCCTGCGGCTTCAGGCCGGCGATCCCGGCCAGGCGCTCGCCGAGCCCGTCCAGCCGCAGCATCTGCGCTTGCAGCTCCCCCAGCCGGATCGCCATGGCGCTGAGATGGCCCTGGACGATCTCCTGGGTCTTGATCGCTTCCTGCCGCTGGTCGGCGAGGACGATCGCCTGGAGCCAGGGGTGCTTGATCGCCGCCGCGTAGCGCAGCGTGATGAAATTGAAAAGGAGCGTGAAGCCGACGAAAAAGACGAGGATCCCGCAACTGCCTGCCGCCGCGTGGCGCCAGTCCAGCGTGAGCGTTCTTGCGCGCGCCGTGGCGCCCGAGACCAGAATGATGTTCAAATGTACTCCCTCCACCGCGCGCCCGACCCGGATGCCCGGACGCGCCCATCTTCGGATCCCGCGCCATGGCGCGTTCGCCCCAACCTCTTTCCAGCATTCTCGCCGCCGACCCCACCGTTGCCGGCTGGCAGGCCCGCCGGCGCCGGGAAGAGGCGCTGGCCGCCATCGTGCGACGGCACCTGCCGCGACCTCTGGCGGACCGCGTGCGGGTGGTCAATGCGGAGGGCGGCGAACTGGAACTGGCCGTCGATGCAGGTGCAATTGCTGCCATCGTGAGGCAACGCACGCCCGACCTTGTCGCCGCGCTGGTCCGCGAACATTGGCAATTTACTGGAATCCGGGTGCGGGTGCAAGTCAGGGTCGATCCGGCCGTTCCGCCTAAAGCGCCTTTAAATCAACCGGATAGGGACTCATTACGACCTATGGCCGACCTCGCTCGCCGCCTGCCGCCCGGCCCATTGAAGGCCTCGCTGGCGCGCCTGCTGCGGCGGCTGGGGTGATCTGCCGAAACCCGTAGCCTCCGTTCGTCGGGTTTCGTGCCCCGGGATTTCGCTTGCGCTCAACCCGGCCTGCGCCGGTCACAGCATCGGCGCGACGATCCGTTCGAAAAAGAAGAACAGCAGCACGACCACAAGAAGGATGATCGTGAACTTGATGGTCTGGCCGATGAAGCGCAGGTACCGCCGATCCTTGCTGTAGAGATACAGCACCCCAGCCACCGCGACGGCACCGATGGCAAGGAAGAACAGCAGCCGGACGAGAATCACGCGGTCTCCTGCGGAAAATAGGGTCAGACCCTATTTTCCGTTCAGGCCGGCGCGAGCTGCCAGCCCTGAAAGGCCGACGGCACGTCGTCGGCCCGCGCAAAGGTTGTGAGTTCGAACGCCTCCGGGTGCGCGAGCAGGCTGCGCGCCAGCGCGTTGTTGAGGCCGTGCCCGGACTTGTACGCCGTGTACTGGCCGATCAGCGGGTGGCCGAGGAGGTACAGATCGCCGATCGCGTCCAGCACCTTGTGCTTGACGAACTCGTTGTCGTAGCGAAGACCTTCCGCGTTGAGCACGCGGAATTCGTCCAGCACCACGGCGTTCTGCAGGCTGCCGCCGAGTGCCAGCCCCGCGGCGCGCATCGCTTCGACGTCCTGCATGAAGCCGAAGGTCCGGGCACGCGCCACCTCCTTCACGTACGAGTGCTCGGCAAAGTCGATGACCACGTGCCGGTTCTCCGACCCGAACACCGGGTGCGGAAAATCGATCGTAAAGTCCAGCTTGAAGCCGTTGAACGGATCGAAACGCGCCCATTTGTCGCCGTCCTTGACCTCGATCGGGGCGACGATCCGCAAGTACCGCTTGGGGGCGTCCTGCTCGACGATCCCGGCCGAATGCAGCAGGAACACGAACGGCGCCGCGCTGCCGTCCATGATCGGGATCTCCGGGCCCGCGATGTCGATGTGCAGGTTGTCGATGCCGAGGCCGGCCAGCGCCGACAGAATGTGTTCGACCGTCGATATGCTGGCGCCTTGATGCTTCAGCGTCGACGACAGCCGGGTGTCCCCGACATGCCGCGCGTCGGCCGGAACCGCGACCGGCGGCGCGAGATCGACGCGATGAAAGACGACGCCGGTGTCCGGTGCGGCCGGGCGCAGGACGAGCTCTACCCGCACTCCGGTATGGAGGCCGACGCCGGTGGTCTTGATCGCCGTTTTCAGCGTGCGTTGCAGGAGCATGGCTTGCATCGTGGTCCTTTGCGCCGCGGCAGGCCCGCGGAGCCCGGCGTGAATCCCGCGCCGGTTCAAGGGCTTACAAGGGCGTATCGTAACATAACGACGGCGGCGGGGTTGCGCGCGGGCAGCACCCGCCCGCAACCCCGGGGGCATCCGGTCAGTCCGCCTGCTTGCGCAGGAAGGCCGGGATCTCCGAGGTGTCGTAGGCGGGCGACGACGAGCCGACGCTCGGGGTGCCCCGCCCGCGCCGCACCACGGCCGGCTGGTCGAGGTCCTCGTAATTGATCTGCGCCATCGCCAACCCGACCCCGTCGGTGCCGGTGCGCGCAATCACCGGCTCGACCAGCTGGATGTTCGGGGCACGCTGCTGCCGGGCCGCCGCGCCACCCAGCCCCGTCGCCACCATGGTCACGCGCAGGCGGTCCTCCATCGCGTCGTCGATCACGGTGCCGACGATCACCATCGCATCCTCGGCCGTGAACTCCTTGATCGTGTTCATCACCTCGTGGTACTCGCGCATCTTGAGCCCGGCCGACGCGGTGATGTTGACCAGCACGCCGCGCGCGCCGAGCAGGTTGACGTCCTCGAGCAGCGGGCTCTTGACCGCCTGCTGTGCCGCCAGCCGGGCCCGCTCGGTGCCGGCCGCGGTCGCCGACCCCATCATCGCCATGCCGACTTCGCCCATCACGGTGCGGACGTCGGCGAAGTCGACGTTGACGAGACCGGCGTTGTTGATGACTTCGGCAATCCCGGACACCGCGCTGTGGAGCACGTCGTTGGCAGCGGCATAGGCGTCGAGCAGCGACACATCGTCACCCAGCACCTCCATCAGCTTGTTGTTGGGGATGATGATCAGCGAGTCCACTTTCTTCGCCAGCTCCTCGATCCCCGCCTGCGCCACGCGCTGGCGCTTGCCTTCGAACAGGAACGGCCGGGTGACCACGGCGACGGTCAGGATGCCCATGCTCTTCGCGATGTCGGCGATGACCGGCGCGGCCCCGGTGCCCGTGCCGCCGCCCATCCCGGCGGTGATGAAGAGCATGTCGGCGCCGTCGATCATCTCGCTGATGCGGTCGCGGTCCTCCATCGCCGCGTCGCGGCCGATCTCGGGCTTGGCGCCGGCGCCGAGGCCCCGCGTCAGGTTGCTGCCGAGTTGCAGCTGTATCTGCGCGGTCGAGCGCTTCAACGCCTGCGCATCGGTATTGGCGCAGATGAACTCGACGCCGCCCAAGCCCCTCACAATCATGTGCTCGACGGCGTTGCCGCCGCACCCGCCCACGCCGATGACCTTGATGACTGCGCCTTCCTGCGTGGTCTGCTCGATGATTTCAAACATGGTCTTCTCCTGTCTCCTGTCCTGGTTGCCGACGCTGTTGGCGAGACGAATCCGCCGTTTGCCTACAAGACTCCAATGCACTCCCGCGATGCCTGCGAACCTTCAGTTCCTTCCCTCCCCCGCTCGTTGCCGTTCCGGTTGCCACGATCAGAAATTCGCCTTGAACCATTGCTTCATCCGTTCCGCGACGCCGCCGAGGCCGGCGTTCTGCCCGCGCGACTGCACGGCGCGCAGGTACTGGTCACGGCCCTCGATCAGGAGTCCCACCGCGGTCGCGTAGCGGGGGCTGCGCACCACGTCGGCGAGCGCGCCCGTGTAGGCCGGCACGCCGACGCGCACCGGCAGGTGGAAGACTTCCTCGCCCAGCTCGGTCATCCCCTGCATCAGCGCCGACCCGCCGGTCAGCACGATGCCCGACGACAGGAGCTCCTCGAATCCGCTGCGGCGCAGCTCGCCCTGGACGAGCTTGTAGAGCTCCTCGATGCGCGGCTCGATCACTTCGGCGAGCGTCTGCCGCGACAGCTTGCGCGGCGCGCGCTCGCCCACCCCCGGCACCTCCACCACGTCCTTGGCGTTGGCCAGCTGGCGCAAGGCACAGCCGAAACGCAGCTTCAGCTCCTCCGCCTCCTTGGTCGGCGTGCGCAGTGTCATCGCGATGTCGTTGGTGACCTGGTCGCCGGCGATCGGTATCACCGCGGTGTGGCGGATCGCGCCGCCGGTGAACACCGCGATGTCGGTGGTGCCGCCGCCGATGTCCATCAGGCACACCCCGAGCTCCTTCTCGTCGTCGTTCAGCACCGCGATCGCCGACGCGAGCGGCTGCAGGATGATGTCCTTTACCTCGAGCCCGCAGCGGCGGACGCACTTGGTGATGTTTTCCACCGCGGACACGGCGCCGGTGACGATGTGGACCTTCACCTCCAGCCGGACCCCGCTCATGCCGAGCGGCTCGCGCACGTCCTCCTGCCCGTCGATGATGAATTCCTGGGGCACGATGTGCAGGATCTGCTGGTCGTTCGGGATCGCGATCGCCTTCGCCGTCTCGACCACGCGGTCGATGTCGGCCTGCGTGACCTCCTTTTCCTTGATCGCGACCATCCCGCTCGAGTTGAGGCTGCGGATGTGGCTCCCGGCGATCCCGGTGTAGACCTCGGTGATCCGGCAGTCGGCCATCACTTCGGCTTCCTCGAGCACCCGCTGGATCGACGCCATCGTCGCCTCGATGTTGACGACGACCCCCTTCTTGAGGCCGCGCGAGGGCTGCGACCCCAGTCCGATGACGTTGAAGGTCCCTTCGGGCGTCACCTCGGCGACGATCGCGACGATCTTCGACGTGCCGATGTCGAGGCCCACGATCAGATTCTTGCTCTCTTTCACCATCCGTTCACCATCTCCTGGCTGCGCCGCGGGCGCCGCGTCACGCCGCGGCCTCCACGAACTGGCGGAGGATCACGGCAAGCCGTTCGTCGGCCGCGCCCCACATCGGGGGGCGACGCGCCCTTCGGGCACGCTCTGCTCCGCCCTCGTGTTCGCACACAACAGTCGTCGCGTGCCGCTCTCGGACGCAGCCGCGCGCTTCGCGCCTTGGCTTCGCCCTGCTCGCTCGGGCGTCCTTGGCTTCGCCCGCCGCCCTCATGTCGCCTTCCTCGGCGGTTTCTCCTTGAATCCGGGAACCCGCGCCGCGAAGCCGTTGCGGTAGCGCAAGTCGACGTGGTCGATCCGGGTCCCGCCGCGGCCGAGCACCGCCACGGTCCGGCCGTACACCGCGATGAACCGGGCGAGCCGCGCTCCGGGTTCATCGCGTCCCATCTCGATCGCCAGCGGCCCATCGCCGGAGGCCGCGACGAGGCGCCAGGCCCCGCGCGGCGACAGCCGCAGCTCCTGCACGGCGAGGCCGAGCGCATGCAACGCGGCGCTCCATTCGCGGTAGCGTCCCGTGATCTCGACCGACCGTCCCTCGGGGCCGGAGAACAGCGGCAGCTCGCCGTCGTAATCGGCAACGAAACCCTCGCCCTCGACGTTGACGAGGCCGGCCTCGTTCCAGCGCGCGAGCGGAACGTGTTCGTCGATCGTGACTTCCAGCCGCCGCGGCCACTGGCGGCGCAGCGCCACCTTGCGCACCCACGGCACGCTGCCGAGCGCCGCGCGGCTCTTGTCCAGATTCATCGTGAAGAACGTGCCGGAAAGCTCGCTCCGGACGACCGCCTCGAGATGGCCGGCATTGACGCGAGCGAGCGAGCCGCGGATCACGACCTCCTGCACGGCGAACGCGGGTTGCCGCACGAGCCACGCCAGCGCGCCGGCCAGCACCAGCACCGCGGCGAGCAGCACGAGACCCGCGGCCATCGCGTTCATCCGCCGCGCGTCATCCCACATGGGCGCCCCGCAGGATCTCGACGCACAGTTCGGGAAACGAGATCCCCGCCTGGCGTGCCGCCATCGGCACCAGCGAATGGCCGGTCATGCCCGGCGACGTGTTCACTTCGAGGAACTGGAACGAGCCGTCGGCCTGCAGAATGAGGTCGAGGCGGCCCCACCCGGCGCACCCGACGATGCGAAAAGCGTCGAGCGCGCTCGCCTGGATCGCGCGCTCGGTGGCCTCCGGCAAGCCGCAGGGACAGTAGTACTTCGTCTCGTCGGAGAAATACTTGTTGTGATAGTCGTAGTTGCCTTGCGGGGCCTCGATGCGGATCAGCGGCAGCGCCCGGTCGTTCAGGATGGCCGCCGTCAGCTCCTGGCCGACGACGAACTCCTCGACCAGCACGAGATCGTCATGCTTCGCCGCCGCGGCATAGGCGAGCGGCAGCTTGTCGTGATCGCCGGCGCTCACTTTCGAGAGGCCGATCGTCGATCCTTCGCGCGCGGGCTTCACGATCAGCGGCAGGCCGAGCTCGTCGACGAGGCGCGTCCAGTCGGTTTTCGCATTGACCATGCGATAGCGCGGCGTCGGAATGCCGCTGGCGAGCCAGACGAGCTTGGTGCGCCACTTGTCCATCGCCAGCGCCGAGGCCATCACGCCGCTGCCGGTGTAGGGAATGCCCATGACTTCCAGCGCGCCCTGCACGGTGCCGTCCTCGCCGAAGCGGCCGTGCAGCGCGATGAACACGCGGTCGAACCGTTGGGTCTTCAGGTCGGAAACCGGGCGTTCCCGGGGATCGAACGCGTGGGCGTCGACACCCTTCTCACGCAGCGCCGCGAGCACCGCATTGCCCGAAAGGAACGAGATCTCCCGTTCGGACGATGGGCCGCCCATCAGCACGGCCACCTTGCCGAATTCGCTCATGTGTTTTCCGTCCACACGGCGCCGGCACCGAGTCGATGGGCGGCAGCTTCGCCCTCCCGCACCGGCTGCTCCGCAGCACCGTGTCGGGCTCGCCCCATCAGCACGGCCACCTTGCCGAATTCACGCATCGGGCATCGCCCTTTCGCCGATGATCTGGATTTCGGGGGAGAGATCGACACCCGTCCGGTCCCGCACGATCGTGCGCACGCGGCCGATCAGCGTCTCGATGTCGGCCGCCGTCGCGCGCCCGCCGGGATTGACAATGAAGTTGGCGTGCTTCTCCGAAACGCGCGCGGCGCCGACCGCGTGCCCCTTGAGACCGCAGCTCTCGATCAGCCGCGCGGCATGGTCGTTGGGCGGATTGCGGAACACGCTCCCGGCGTTCGGGAGGTCGAGCGGTTGCGTCGCGAGACGCCGCTCCAGGAGCTGCTTGATTCGTGCCCGCGCAGCTTTCCCGTCGCCCGGCGGAAACGCGAACCAGGCGGCGGTGTACAGGTCTTCCGCCCCCCGCCCGTCGGCGCGCCGCACGCTGCGGTACCCGATGACGTAGTCCGAGGGCAGCCGGCGCTCGAAGGTTCCGGCGCGGGTCAGGAGCTCCACCTGCGCGACATGGCGCCAGGTCTCGCCGCCATAGCAGCCGGCGTTCATCGCCAGCGCGCCGCCCGTGGTGCCCGGTATGCCCGACAGAAACTCGGCCTCGGTGCGATCGTGGAGCGCGGCGAACCGGGCGACCTTGGGGCTGACGACGCCGGCCTCGGCGTAGATCAACCCGTCGCGCAGCTCGAGCACGGAGAGTCCCGTATGCAGCACGACGACGTTGCCGCGCACGCCACCGTCGCGCACCAGCAGGTTGCTGCCGAGGCCGATCGCCGTCAGCGCTTCGGTCGCGGGAAGCCGGCGCACGAACTCCGCCAGATCCGCACGGTCGGCCGGGATGTAGAGGCGGTCGGCGCGCCCGCCGCAACGCCAGCTCGTGTAGCGCGCAAGGGAGGCGCCGCGCCAGTCCTGCCCACGAAGCGGCTGCGACAACGGTGGCGCAGTCGCGATCATCCAGCGGCCTCCATGACCTTCACGAAGGCACCGTGGGCTTCGCCCGCCGCGCTCATGCGTCCTCCAGCTGGGTGGCGACCTGCCCGATCGAGCCGGCACCCATCGTCAGCACGACATCGCCATCGCGCACGATGGCCGCGATGGCCGTGGGGACGTCAGCGACCTGCTCGACAAAGACGGGCTCGACCCTGCCGGCGACGCGGACCGCGCGCGCGAGCGCCCGCCCGTCGGCGGCGACCAGCGGCGGCTCACCCGCGGGATAGACATCGGCCAGCACCAGCGCATCGACCGTCGACAGCACGCTGACGAAGTCCTCGAACAGGTCGCGGGTGCGCGAGTAGCGGTGCGGCTGAAACGCCAGCACGAGCCGCCGGCCGGGAAAGCTCGCGCGCGCCGCCGCGATGGTCGCCGCCATCTCGACCGGATGGTGGCCGTAATCGTCGATCAGCGTGTACGTGCCGCCACCTTCCAGCGCGACGTCCGGGTGCCGCTGGAACCGGCGGGCGACGCCGCGGAACTCGGCCAGCGCACGCGCAATCGCGGCGTCGGCGACGCCCGCCTCGCGGCCGACCGCGATCGCGGCGAGCGCGTTCTGCACGTTGTGAACGCCGGGGAGATTGAGCTCGACCGCAAGGTCGTTCATCTGGGCGGACCGCGCGACAAAACGCATCCGGCCGCCGATGTTCAGGACGTCGATGGCGCGCAGCTGCGCGTCGGCGGCGAGGCCGTAGGTCACGATCGGCTTGGCGATCGCGGCGGCGATCTCGCGCACGTTGGCGTCGTCGACGCACAGCACCGCCACGCCGTAGAACGGGAGCCGCTGCGCAAAGTCCACGAAGGCACGCTTCAGCTTCGCGAAATCGTGATCGTAGGTCTCCATGTGATCGGCGTCGATGTTGGTGATCACGGCGAGCACCGGCTGCAGGTAGAGGAACGACGCGTCGGACTCGTCGGCTTCGGCGACCAGGAAATCGCCCATGCCGAGCCGCGCATTCGCGTCGGCCGACAGGAGCCGCCCGCCGATGACGAACGTCGGGTCGAGCCCGCCCTCGGCCAGCACCGACGCGATCAGGCTGGTCGTGGTCGTCTTGCCGTGGGTGCCCGCCACGGCGATGCCCTGCTTCAGCCGCATCAGCTCGGCCAGCATCAGCGCGCGCGGCACCACCGGGATGCCCTTCGCGCGCGCCGCGGCGACCTCGGGATTGGCGGTGGCGACCGCGGTCGAGACGACGACGGCGTCGGCCCCGGCGATGTTCGCCGCGACGTGGCCGATCGCGATGGTCACGCCGAGTCCCGCGAGGCGTTGCGTCACCGCGCTCGCCGCGAGATCGGAGCCCGAGACCTGGTACCCCTGCGTCGCGAGCACCTCGGCGATCCCGCTCATGCCGGCGCCGCCGATGCCGACGAAATGGATGCGCTTGACCTTGTGCTTCATGGTTTCCGCATCAGCGTGACGCACGCGTCGGCGACGCGGTCGGCGGCGTCGCGGCGCCCGACCGTGCGCGCGGCCGCCGCCATCGCCGCCAGCCGGGCGCGCGTGAGGGTCGGCAGCAGTTCGGCGAGCTGCTCGGGCGAGAATTCGACCTGCGGAATCATCACGGCGGCGCCGGCGGCGACCAGAAACGCTCCGTTGGCACTCTGTTCGTCAGCGATGGCGCCGGGCAGCGGCACGATGATCGAACCCACGCCGACCGCCGCCAGCTCCGCGACGGTGATCGCCCCGCCGCGGCAGATCACGACATCGGCGTCGGCGTAGCGCGCCGCCATGTCGGCGATGAAGGGCACGCAGTCGGCGGCGACGCCCGCGCGTGCGTACGCGGCGCGCAGCACCTCGATGTGCTTCTCGCCGGCCTGGTGGACGACGCGCGGGCGCGCCGCCGCGGGGAGCCGTGCCAGTGCGGCGGGGACGCGTTCGTTGAGCGCGGCGGCACCCAGGCTGCCGCCGACGACGAGGATCCGCAATGGCCCCGAGCGGCCGGCGAAGCGCGCCTGCGGCTCGGCGACGGCGGCGATCGCTTCGCGCAACGGATTGCCGGCCCACTCGACCTTTGCGGCGTGCCGGCCGCGGAAGGCGTTCGGGAAGCCGACGAGAATGCGGTCGGCGCCGTACGCCAGCACGCGGTTGGCGAGGCCGGCGACGGCGTTGGCTTCGTGGATCACCAGCGGCTTCCCGCGCGCCACGCCCATCAGCGCGCCGGGAAACGACGCGAAGCCGCCGAAGCCCAGCACGACATCCGGCGCCCGCCGCCCGATGATCCGCAGGCTCGCCCAGCAGGCTTTGAGCAGCGCATACGGGCCGAGCAGCGCCAGCTTCCAGCCCTTGCCGCGCACGCCGGCGAACGAGATCGCCTCGAACTCGACCCCGTGCCGCGGAACCAGTGTCGCCTCCATGCCGTCGTTGGTGCCCAGCCAGAACACGCGAGCGCCGCGCGCCACGAGCTTCGCCGCGACCGCAAGCCCCGGAAACACATGGCCGCCGGTGCCGCCCGTCGTGATCATCACCGTGCCGGTCATACCGGGAAGCCCCGCAGCAGCCGGCGATTCTCGAAATCGACGCGCAACAGGATCGCGAGCGCGATGCAGTTCGCGACGATGCCGCTGCCGCCGAACGACAGCAGCGGCAGCGTCAGGCCCTTGGTCGGCAACACGCCCATGTTCACGCCGATGTTGATGAACGCCTGCGCGCCGATCCAGATGCCGATGCCGTGCGCGGTCAGCGCGGCGAACGGCCGGGCGAGGCGCGCCGCCTGCCGGCCGATCGCGTACGAGCGGAAGATCAGCCAGACGAAGAGCGCGATCACGACGAGCACGCCGGCGAACCCCAGTTCCTCGGCGATCACCGCGAGCAGGAAGTCGGTGTGCGCTTCCGGCAGGTAGAGGAGCTTCTCGACGCTCGAGCCGAGTCCCACGCCGAGCCACTCGCCGCGGCCGAACGCCATCAGCGAATGCGAGAGCTGGTAGCCCTTGCCGAACGGATCGGACCACGGATCGAGAAAGGCGACCAGCCGCTGCATCCGGTAGGGAGCCGCGACCAGCAAGCCACCGAGTGCCAGCGGGAGCATCAGCACGAGAGCGAGGAACAGCCGCCAGTCCAGCCCGCCGAGGAACAGGATGCCGAAAGCGATGGCCACGATCACGACCAGCGCGCCGAAGTCGGGTTCGAGCAGCAGCAGTGCGCCGATGGCGGCCATCACCGCGGACAGCGGCAGGAATCCCTTGACCAGCGTCTGGGAGAGCGGCTGTTGCGCGTGCAGAAACGCCGCCTTGCGCACTGCGTAGCTGGCCGCGTAGAGCACGACCACGAGCTTCATGAATTCGGATGGCTGCAGATTCACGACCACGAGCGACAGCCAGCGGCGCGACCCGTTGACCGCCTTGCCGATGCCGGGCACCAGCACGAGCACGAGCAGCAGCGCGCCCGCCGCGAACAGCCACCCCGCGAACCGCTCCCAGCCCTTCATCGGCACCTGGAAGGCGATCGCGGCCGCGCCGAGGCCGGCGATCACGAACACGAGGTGACGGGCAAGGAAATACCATGCCCGGTACCCGGTGTGGCCGGACGCCTCTGCCATGGCGATCGACGCCGAATAGACCATGACGAGCCCGATCGCTAGCAGCAGCAGCGCCGACCACGCGAGCGTCCCGTCGTAGCTCGGCATCGTCCGCGGATTGCGCGGCACCGCGCCGATCGAGCCGACGGCCCGCAGCATGCCGAACGGCCCGAGCGTCGCGGTCGCGGCGATTGCCTTACGCATGGGCGGCGGTCCTTCCGAGCCGGTCACTCACCTGCGCGGCGAACCGCTGGCCGCGCTCGACGTAGTTCGCGAACTGGTCGAGGCTCGCGCACGCGGGCGACAGCACTACGGCGTCGCCGGGCTGCGCGAGCGCAATGGCCCTCGTTACGGCGGCATCCAGCGTGCCCGGCATCTCGACCGGTGTGGTGCTTCCGGCCAGCGCCTCCGCGATCCGCGGTGCATCGCGGCCGATCAGCAGCACGGCGCGGCAGTGCCGGTCGACGATCGCTTGCAACGGCGCAAAGGCCTGCCCCTTGCCGTCGCCGCCGGCGATCAGCACGACCGGACGATCGAGACCTTCGAGCGCGGCCCGGGTCGCGGCGACGGTCGTCGCCTTCGAATCGTCGACGAAGAGCACGCCGCCCGCCTCGGCGATCCGGCGCATCCGGTGCGGCAAGCCCTCGAACCGGGTCAGCGCGAGCAGCACGGGGCGCGCGATCTTCGCCACCGCGGAGGTGAGCGCCAGCGCGGCCAGCGCATTCAGCGCGTTGTGGCGGCCGACGAGCGCCAAGTCGGCGGCCGGGACGAGCAACGCGCCGCCGCGGGCGAGCCACAGGCCGCTGCCGTCGCCCCGGCGCGTGACGAGCCCCCATTCGCCTTCCGCGTACGGAACGGTGGCGCCGAAGGTCTCCACCACGCGCCCGGGAATCGCCATCGCGAGCGAGCGCGGATCGTCGCGGTTCAGCACCTGCAGGCCGCCCCCCGCGAAGATCCGGCACTTGGCCGCGGCGTAGTCGTCGATTCCCGCGTAGCGGTCGAGGTGGTTGTCGGTCACGTTGAGCACGGCAGCCGCAGTGGCCGCAAGGCTTGCGGTCGTCTCCAGCTGGAAGCTCGAGAGCTCCAGCACCAGCACGTCGGGCCACGCCCGGCTGTGGGCGTCCGGTCCGATCCGTTCCAGCACGTCCAGCACCGCGTCGCCGATGTTGCCGGCGACGATCGTGGACAGCCCCGCCGCGCGGCACAGCGCGCCGGTGAGCGCGGCGACGGTCGTCTTGCCGTTCGAACCCGTGACGGCGAGCACCTTTTGTTCCGGCGGCAACTCCCGCGCGAACAACTCGACGTCGCCGACGAGCTCGACGCCGCGCGCGACGGCGGCCGCCACCGGCGCGTTGTCCTTCGCCACGCCGGGACTGATCGCGATGAGATCGGCATCCGCCAGCATCGCGTCGGTGAGCGGGCCGGTGAGGAGCGGAACGTCCGGCAGCAGCGCATGGAGCGCGGCGGCAAAGGGCGGCGCGGGGCGCGTGTCGGCCACCGTCACCCGGGCGCCGCGCGCGACCAGGTAACGCGCCAGCGAAAACCCGGTGAGCCCGAGGCCCAGCACGACGGCGTTGCGTCCGGTGCAGGCGGTCCGCATCAGCGCAGCTTCAACGTCGACAGTCCGAACAGTACGAGCAGCATCGTGATGATCCAGAAGCGCACGACGACCTGGTTCTCCTTCCAGCCCTTCAGCTCGTAGTGGTGATGGATCGGCGCCATCCGGAACACGCGGCGTCCGGTGAGCTTGAACGACGCCACCTGGATCACCACCGACAGCGTTTCGACGACGAACACGCCGCCCATGATGAAGAGCACGATCTCCTGGCGGACGATGACGGCGATCGTCCCGAGCGTCGCGCCGAGGGCGAGCGCGCCGACGTCGCCCATGAACACCTCGGCGGGATAGGCGTTGAACCACAGGAAGCCGAGCCCGGCGCCGGCCAGCGCGCCGCAGATGACCGCCAGCTCGCCGGCGCCCGCGATGTACGGAAACTGCAGGTAGCGCGCGAAGATCGTGTTCCCGCTCACGTACGCGAACACGCCCAGCGCCGCGGCGATCATCACCGCCGGCATGATCGCGAGGCCGTCGAGGCCGTCGGTGAGGTTGACCGCGTTGCTGGTGCCCACGATCACGCAGTAGGTCAGCGCGATGAAGCCCCAGACGCCGAGCGGATACGTCACGGTCTTGAAGAACGGCACGATCAGGTCCGCTTTCGGCGGCAGGTCGAGGTTGAACCCGCTGCCGACCCAGGCAAAGAACATCTGGACGAAGCGCGCGTTGTCGGGGGCGGAAACCGAGAAGGCGAGGTACACGGCGGCGATCAGCCCGATCACGGACTGGGCGCCGAGTTTCGCGCGCGCGGAGAGCCCTTTCGGATTGCGGTAGACGACCTTGCGGTAATCGTCGACCCAACCGATGGCGCCGAAGCCGGCCGTCACCAGCAGCACGACCCAGACGAACCGGTTCGACAGGTCGCCCCACAGCAGCGTGGTGACGACGATCGAGACGAGGATCAGCGCGCCGCCCATCGTCGGCGTGCCCGCCTTGGCCAGGTGCGTCTGCGGACCGTCGTCGCGCACCGACTGGCCGATCTTCATCCGCGTGAGCCAGCTGATCATCCGCGGGCCGACCACGAACGAGATGAGGAGCGCCGTCATCGTCGCCAGCACCGCGCGCAGCGTGAGGTAGCCGAAGACGTTGAACGCGCGAATCTCCTTCGCCAGCAGTTCGGTGAGCCAGAGCAGCATCAGCGCGGCCCTCCGTCCGGCGCTTCGCCGGCGAGCGCGGCGACGACGCGCTCCATCCGCATGAAGCGCGAGCCTTTGACCAGCACCGTCGTGCCGCGATCGATGGTCGCCGCCGCGTGCTGCGCGAGCGCCTCCACCGACATGAAGTGGAGCGCGCCGGCGCCGAACGCCGCCACGGTGGCTGCGGCGAGCGCGCCCACGGCGAGGAGGCGGTCGATGCCCTGCGCACGCGCGAATTCGCCGATTTCCTCGTGAAACGCCGGACCCTGCGCGCCGACCTCGCCCATGTCGCCCAGCACCAGGCATTTCGGTCCCGGCATCCCGGCGAGCACCGCGATCGCCGCGCGCACCGAGTCGGGATTCGCGTTGTAGGTGTCGTCGATCACCACCGCGCCGCTTCCCGCCATGCGCGGCACGAGCCTGCCAGCCACCGGGCGAAAGGCTTCGAGCCCGCGCACGACGGCAGCCAGCGAAACCCCCGCCGCGAGCGCCGCCGCGGTCGCAGCCAGCGCATTGGCGGCGTTGTGGCGGCCCGGCGCCGCCAGCCGCACCGTCGCCTTGCCGGCACGGGTCGACAGTTCGAGCGTGCCGGCGGCAGCGGCGGGCACGAAGCGGCCGGCAACGGCCGCCGGATGATCGAGCGCGAAATCCACGACGGCCGCCGCGCGCTCGCGCGCCGCGTCGCGCCACACGCCGATGTGGGCGTCGTCGGCATTCAGCACTGCGGTGCCGCCGGCGGCGAGCGCCCGGATCAGTGCGGCGTGCTCCTCCGCGACGGCCGCGGTGCCGTGCATGAACTCCTGATGCTCGCGCTGCGCGTTGTTGACGATCGCGACCGTCGGCTGCGCGATCGCCGCGAGCTCCGCGGTCTCGCCGGGATGGTTCATGCCGAGCTCGATCGCCGCCGCCCTGTGGGGCGCGCGCAGGCCGAGCACCGTCAGCGGCAGGCCGATCGCGTTGTTCAGGTTGCCGCGCGTCGCGTGCACGGCGCCGGCACCGAATTCCGCGCGCAGGATCGACGCCACCATCTCCTTCACCGTCGTCTTGCCGTTGCTGCCGGCGATGACGACCACGGGAAGCGTGAACTGCGCCCGCCAGTGGCGGGCGAGCTGTCCGAGCGCCGCCAGAGGATCGGCGACCGCGATCAGTTCGCCGGCAAGCGCGTCGGCGCGATCGGCAGCGACCAGCGCGGCGACCGCGCCGCGCGCGAATGCCGCGGGGACGAAATCGTGCCCGTCGAACTGCTCGCCCTTCAACGCGACGAACAAGTCGCCCGGGGCGAGCGCGCGGGTGTCGGTGGTCACGCGGGCAAAGCGCACGTTGCCGCCGTACAGGCGTCCGCGCACGACGCCGGCAGCGGTTGCCGTGTCCATCATGCACCGCTCCATGTGGCGAGCGCTGCGGCCGCGACACGCGCATCGGAGAACGGGTGGCGGACCCCGCCGCGCTCCTGATAGTCCTCGTGGCCCTTGCCGGCGATCAGGACGACATCGCCGGCCCGGGCCCCGGCGATCGCCGTGCCGATCGCGGTCGCGCGATCCAGCTCGACGCTCCAGCGCCGGTGGGTCGTGGCGCGGATGCCCTGCACCACTGCGGCGGCGATGGCGACGGGGTCTTCCGTGCGCGGGTTGTCGCTGGTGACGATCAGGCGGTCGGCGACCTCGGCGGCGACCTGCCCCATCTCCGGCCGCTTGCCGGTGTCGCGATCGCCGCCGCAGCCGAACACGCAGACGAGCTCGCGCGCGGGAGCGACCCAGGGCCGCAACGCCGTCAGCACCTTCATCAGCGCGTCGGCCGAGTGGGCGTAATCGACCACCACCAGCGGCAGGCCCTCACCCCCCAGCCGTTGCATCCGCCCGGGCGGGGAATCGACGCGCGCCAGCGCCGCCAGCGCCGCCGCCAGCGGCACGTCGCTCGCGAGCAGGACACCGAGCACCGCGAGCGCGTTCGCCGCGTTGAACGCGCCGATCACGGGCGCGCGGACCTCGCCCTCGCCCCAGGGGGTCGCGACCGCCAGCGCAATGCCGGCGGGTGTCGACGCGAACGACATCGCCCGGATGTCGCCGCTGGCCAATCCGTAGCTCAGCACCTTGACACCGCTCGCCCGCGCAGCGTCGATCAGGTGCCGCCCGAACGGGTCGTCGGTGTTGATGACGCAGGTCGCGAGCCCGGGCCAGGCGAAGAGCTTCGCCTTCGCCGCGCCGTAGGCCGCCATCGTCATGTGGTAGTCGAGGTGATCGCGGGTGAGGTTGGTGAACACCGCGACGTCGAACGCGACCGCATTGACGCGCCCTTGGTCGAGGCCGTGCGACGAGACCTCCATCGCCACCGCGGCCGCGCCGGACGCCCGGAATTTCGCCAGGGTCTCGTGCACCAGCGCCGCATCGGGCGTCGTGTGGAGCGCGGGGGCGAGGGCGCCGACGAGACCGTTGCCCAGCGTGCCGATCACCGCGGCGCGCCGGCCGCAGCGGTCGAGGCACTGTGCGATCCACTGCGTGCAGGTCGTCTTGCCGTTGGTGCCGGTGACGCCGACGATCCACAGCGCCTGCGACGGGTGGCCGTAGATCGCGTCGGCGATCGCGCCCAGCTGCGCGCGGAGGCCGCCGACCGGGCGGTTCGCCACGTGCCACGCCGGATTCCACTCGAATCCGGCGTTGTCCCAGAGCACGACACCCGCGCCGCGGCCGATCGCGTCGGCGATGAAAGCGCGCCCGTCGGCCTGCGTGCCCGGGAACGCGGCGAAGGCGTCGCCGGGGCCGACCTGCCGGCTATCGGCGGTGATGCGCGCCGGCGGCGCGCCGATCCCGGCGACGAGCGCGGCGGGATCGATCGTTGCGGCGCGGGCGGCAGCCATCATGATTCCTCGCGGACCTCGGCGCCGGGCGGCGGCAGGATGATGTTGCCCACCGGCGCATCGGGCGGCACGCCCAACATCTGCAGCGACGCGCCCATGACGCGCGAGAACACCGGCGCCGCGACGGTGCCACCGTAGTACTGGCCGGCGGTCGGCTCGTCGATCATCACTGCGACCACCAGCCGCGGCTCCGACGCCGGCGCGAAGCCGACGAACGACGACACGTACTTGTTCGCGTACCCGCGGCCTTCGAGCTTGTGCGCCGTGCCGGTCTTGCCGCCGACGCGATAGCCGGGAACCTGCGCCTGCGGCGCGGTACCGCCCGCCCCCACCGCCAGTTCCAGCATCCGTCGCACCGCGCGCGCCGTCTCCGGCTTCAGCACCGGCCGGCCGGCGACGGGGCCGTTGGCCTTGAGCAGCGTGGCCTGCTTCAGTTCGCCGTCGGTGGCGAACACCGTGTACGCGCGCGCCAGCTGCACGAGATTCACGGAAATGCCGTGGCCGTACGCCATCGTCGCCTGCTCGATCGGTTTCCACGTCTTCGCCGGGCGCAGGCGGCCGGCGACTTCGCCGGGGAATCCGGTCCTGGGCGGCGTGCCGAAACCCGCGTCCGCGAACATTCGCCACACGGTCTCCGACGGCAGCGACAGCGCGATCTTCGCCGCACCGACGTTCGACGATTTCTGGATCACCTGCTCGACCGTCAGCGCGCCGTGCCGGTGCGCGTCGTGGATCGTGTTCGGGCCGATCGTCAGCGTGCCGGGCGCGGTCTCGATGATCGTATCCGGTCGCACCTTGCCGGCGTCGAGCGCGCTCGCGATCGTGAACGGCTTCATCGTCGAGCCGGGCTCGAAGACATCGGTCAGCGCGCGATTGCGCATCTTTTCCCGCGCCACGCGGTTGCGCGCGTTGGGGTTGTACGTGGGCCAGTTGGCGAGCGCGAGGATCTCGCCGCTCTCGACGTCGAGAATCACGAGCCCGCCCGCCTTCGCCTTGTTGAGCTCGACAGCGGCCTTCAATTCGCGAAACGCGAGGTACTGCAGCCGCGAGTCGATGGCGAGCGCCAGGTCGCGCCCGGCCTGCGGCGCGCGTATCGCCTCGACGTCCTCGACCGCGTCGCCGCGGCGATTGATGATGACGCGCCTGCTTCCCGGCTTGCCGCCCAGCCACTCCTGCTGCGCCAGCTCGATGCCTTCCTGGCCTGCGTCCTGGTCGCCGGTGAAGCCGAGGATGTGGCTCACTGTCTCGCCACCCGGGTAGAACCGCCGGTACTCGTTCTGGTCGTGAATCCCCTTGATCCTCAGTTGGGCGATGCGCTCGGCCACCTCGGGCGGCACCTGCCGCGCAAGAAAGACGAAATCGCCGCCGCCGAGCTTCCGCGCGAGCGCCTGCGGCGAGGTCTCGAGCAGGTTCGCGAGCGCCGCCAGCTCTGCCGGCGCCGCCTCCACCTTGGCCGGAAACGCCCAGATCGATTTCACCGGCGTCGAAATGGCGAGCGCCTCGCCGTAGCGGTCGACGATGCGGCCGCGGTGTGCCGGCAGCTCGATCTCGCGGCTGTAGCGCGAGCTGCCCTGCTCCTGCAGGAATTCGTTGTCGATCCACTGCAGGTAGAGCGAGCGAACGGCGAGTCCGCCGAAGAGCAGCGCGATGAACGCGAACATGAGCGGCGCCCGGAAGCGCGGCAACGCGGGCAGCGGCGCCGCGCCGCGCCGCGCGCCTGCCATAGCCCCCCCCGCGCCGCCTCTCATCGCGCGCCGCCCGGCACCATCTCGACCCGGCCCGGGCCGGGCAACTGCATCTTCAGCTGGTCGCGCGCGATCTTCTCGGTGCGGGCCGGCATGGCCCAGGTCGACTGCTCGAGCTGCAGCTGGCCGTATTCGGTTTCATACCCGCGCGCGGCCGAGCGTTCGCGCTCCAGCTCGACGAACAGCTTGCGCGCCTGGTGCCGCGACGTGACCAGCGACAGCGCGCAGGCGACGAGCACGGCGAGCAGGAGGAGATTGAGGCGCACCATCGCCGGCTTAGTGCTTCGTCATGCCGCCGGCAGCGGCGGGCGCGAACTCCGGCGGCACCGGGTGCCCGGTGCGCTCGGCCACGCGCAGCGTTGCGCTGCGGGCGCGGGGATTCGCCGCGATTTCCCGGTCGGAGGGCCGGATCGAGCGGCCGACGACCTTGAGCGGCGCACCCGGCAGCACGTCGGCGCGGATGGCCAAACGCGCGAGGCGCGGATCGCCGCCCCAGGGCTGCGAGCCTTGCCGGAAGAAGCGCTTCACGATCCGGTCCTCGAGCGAATGGAAGCTGATCACCGCAAGCCGGCCGCCGGCATTCATCAATGGCACGATCCGCGGCAGCGTCAGCGCGAGCTCCGCGAGCTCCCGATTGACGAAAATGCGGAGAGCCTGGAAGGTCCGCGTGGCCGGATCCTGACCCCAATCACCCCGCGGGCGCGCGCGGACGGCTTGGGCCACGACCGCCGCCAGCTGCCGGGTCCGGATGACGGGTGCGAGCGCGCGAGCCGCAACAATCGCTCCTGCAATCGATTGAGCAAACCGTTCTTCACCATAGTCGCGTAGTACCTCCGTCAGTTCGCGTGCGCCGGCACGCGCGAGAAACTCGGCGGCCGACTCGCCGCGCGTGGGATCCATCCGCATGTCGAGCGGCCCGTCGGCGCGGAAGGAGAATCCACGCTCCGCGTCGTCGATCTGGGGCGACGAGATGCCGAGATCGAGCAGGACGCCATCGACGTGCGCGATGGCGAGCCCCGCGAGCGCCTCCGGAAGCTCCGAGAACCACGCGCGGCGAAAAGTGAAACGCGAGTCGGCGAGGGCGCGCGCCGCCGCTTCGGCCGCGGGATCGCGGTCGAGCCCGACCAGGCGGCCGGACGGACCGAGCGCGGCAAGAATGGCGCGCGCGTGGCCGCCGCGGCCGTAGGTGCCGTCGACATAGATGCCGCCCGGCCGGATGGAGAGTGCGGCCACGGCTTCTTCGACCAGGACGGGGACGTGGCCATCTTCGTCCATCAAAGCGAGAAGCCGTCGAGTTCCGGCGGCAGGTTGCCGGCGGAGAACGTGATCGCCTGCGCGGTCTGCTCCTGCCACCGCGCGTCGTCCCACAGCTCGAACTTGTTGCCCTGGCCCACGAGCACGACCCGGTGGTCGAGGCCCGCATACTGGCGCAGCGCCGGAGACACGAGGATGCGTCCGGCGTTGTCCATGTCGACGTCGTCGGCGTGACCGACGAGCAGCCGCTGCAGCCGGCGGATTTCGCTATTGAAAGACGACAGCGCCATCAGGCGCGCCTGGATCGGCTCCCACGCGAGGCGCAGATAGAGGAGCAGGCAGCCGCTGGGATCGACGGTGAGGATCAGTCCGCTGCCGCCGGCTTCGGCCGGCGCCGCGCCGCCCGCCGCCAGCGTTTCGCGGTAGCGGGCGGGAACCGCGAGACGGCCTTTGGCGTCGAGCGCGAGATGGGTCACGCCCCGAAACACCGTCCCGCTGGCCGTCGATGCTGCCGCTCCCTGCGCCACTGCCGTCCCCTCCGCGCCGCGGGAAAGGTGAGCGCTCAGTCACCGGATTGGCCGACCGGCATCGAACGCGCGCACATTACCCCACTTTTACCCACTTCCTACCACCCCTGCGGACTATAAGGGAATCCTCGGACATTGGTCAACGCTTTTTCCGTTGTTCCATCAAGCACTTAGTCTCGATGTTGCACAAAACTCTTCTGCGATTGTAAACATATACTTAGCGCGTAAACCAAAAGTAAAACACTAAGATTTAAGCGATTTGTGCGCCGCCTTCGTACGATCGTTCGATAGCTACGGACAACCGGTAGGCGCAACGTCGCCGGCCGGCGCGATTCGATACCAGGACGTGGCGTGGCGCCGCTCGGGGGGCAGCCGCAGCCGACGGCCGGAAGAGTTCCCGCTCCCTGCCGATGGAATAATGGATGCCGGGACCACCGGGAACAAAGCAGGGCATGCGAATGATCGAGGCATTGCGCAATCGACGGATGACGCTCGCCGCAGCGACGGCCGTGGCCAGGCTGATCGAGGCGCAGGCGGCCACCGGCGCGAAACGGCAGATCTTCTTCGTCTCGCTCTGCGGCTTCGACACCCGCAACAACGAGCTCGCGACGCAGCAGACGCTGTTCGGGCAGCTGTCGCCTGCGCTGCAGGCGTTCTGCGATGCGACGGCGGCGCTGGGCATGGCCGGCGAGGTGACGACGTTCACCCTGTCCGATTTCGACCGCACCATGCAACCGGCGGCCGGCGGCGGCAGCGATCACGCGTGGGGCAACCATCATCTGATCATGGGCGGGGCCGTGAAGGGCGGGAAGCTCTACGGTCAGTATCCGCAACTGGTGCTGGGCGGCACCGACGACGCGGAAAGGGAGGGCCGCTGGATTCCGACGACCGCGGTGGGCCAGTACGGCGCGACGCCCGACGACCTGGCGACGGTATTCCCGAATCTCGCGCAGTTTTCCCCCGGAGATCTCGGATTCCTTGGCTGATGAATGCGGACAGACCCCAATCGGGGACAGACCACGGTTGCCGCTTGAGATTTGACTCGCGAGCGGCATCGGTGGTCTGTCCCCGCTTGGGATCTGTCCGCATTTCTTGCGCGCGCTGCGTCGCGCTCGGCGCACTGCTGGCGCTCGCGAGCCTCGCGGGTTGCGCCGTCCGCCAGGACGCCAGCGGCGTCTCGCGCGTGGGCATCGGCCTGTGGGGCTTCGGCGATCCTCCGGGCGTCAACTGGAATCTCGACTGGCCGCGGCGCGACCCACCGGAACTGCCGCCGGCGCGCCGTCCCGAGCTTCCCCCGTTGCCGCCGGCGACCGCCGCCAGGCCGGAATCCGCGATGGACGATAATCGCATCTGTGACCATCGCTGTATCCCTGCTCCGCCACCCGTCGTTCCGTAAGGTCGCCTGCCTGCTCGCCTTCTGCGCGACGGCGGCAACGCCGGGCGCAGGCGGCGCCGCCACCGACGCCGTACCGGCGGCACCGCCGGCCGCCGTGCGCTATCGCGTGGTCGTCGACGCGCCGCCGTCCGTCGGCGAAACGGTCGCCGGCAGCGTCGACCTCATCCGCTGGCAGGACTACGCCGACATGACGCGGGACCTGCTGGACCGCCTGATCGCCGAATCGATCGAGCAGGCGCGCGAGGCCGCGGCGGCCGAAGGCTATTTTTCCGCGGTCGTGACCGTTGGCCTCGGAGAAGCCGCGACCGACGACGATGGCCGGCTGATCGTGCGCATGACCGTCGATCCGGGCGAGCCGACACGCGTGACCGCCGTCCAAGTCAAGATCACCGGCCCCGCAGAGAACGACGTGGCCGACGGGACGGCGGCCATCGCCAGGGTCGAGAGCGAGTGGCTGCTTCCCGTCGGCACCATCTTCCGGCAGACCGCGTGGGATGCGACCAAGCGGCGGGCCGTCGCCACCCTCGCGGCCAGTCCTTTCGCCAGCGCGAAGCTCGTGCGGAGCGAGGCCCGCATCGATCCGCAGCAAAGCGCGGCCGTGCTCGAGGTCGAGATCGCGAGCGGGCCCGCGTTCCGGATCGGCACCATCGACGTCACTGGTCTGGCGAAATACGACGCCGCGATGGTGCGCCATTTCAGCACGCTCGCCCCCGGCGACCTCTATTCGGAGGCGCGTCTCGACCAGTTCGTGCGCCGGCTCACCGCCTCCGGGTATTTCGCGAGCGTGCAGGCGCGCATCGAACCCGATACAGGCGCCGCCAACGCAGCCACGATCACGGTCACCGTGATCGAGGCGCCGCCGAAACGCCTCGAAGGCGGCATCAGCTATTCGACCGACACCGAGATCCGTGGCAGCTTTCGTTATTCCGACATGAATTTCGACCAGCGCGCGCTGCAGATGTCGGTCGAAGGCGGCGCCGACGTCAAGATCCAGAACCTGTCGCTGCGCTTCGTCCGCCCGCCGACCGCCGGCGGCCATCTCGACACCTTCGGCGCGAAGGTCGAGCACACCGACATCGAAGGCCTCGAAACGCGCACCGCCGCCGTCGGCGCTCGCCGGCAGACGCTCGACGAACGCAACCACACCGAGTACGGCGTCGCGTACTACGAAGACGACCAGCACCCCTCCGGCGCGCCTGCGCAGCGATCGCACGCGCTGTATTTCGACGTCGGGCGGACATGGCGGATCGTCGACGACCTGATCGACCCTGCCCGCGGCTACGTGCTGAATGCGCAACTGGGCGCCGCGCCGCCGGGGGTCTCCACGCAGTCGCTCGGCCGCGCGATCGCCAAGTTCTCGGCGTGGGTTCCGCTCGACGCGGCGAGCTCGATCGCAGTCCGCGCCGAAGCGGGCGCCGTGATCGCGCCGTCGAGAAACGGCATTCCCTCCGTGCTCCTGTTCCGCACCGGCGGCGATACGACGGTGCGCGGCTACGCATTCGACAGCCTCGGCGTGCAGCAAGGCGACGCGACGGTCGGCGGCCGGTACTATGCGCTGGCGAGCATCGAGGCCGTCCGCTGGCTCGCGCAGAGCTGGGGCCTCGCCGCCTTCGTCGACGCGGGCAACGCGAACGACGATCTCGCGCAATGGCGGCCGGTGCTCGGCTACGGCGCCGGCTTGCGGGTGAGAAGCCCGATCGGGCCGTTCCGCGTGGACGTGGCCTACGGACAGGAGACGGCGCAGGTGCGCCTGCATCTCTCGGTCGGACTTTCCTTCTGAAACCCGCGAACGCCATGCCCGATCCGACCCCCATGCGCGATGCTTCCCCGGCCGGCAACGAGGCGCCGCTCCCGGGTCGGCGCCGCCGCCTCCGCCGCGTGGTATTCGCCACCGTGGCGGCGCTCGTTCTCGCGCTGGTCGCGGGCGGCGCCTGGCTCGGCACCCAGTCGGCGCTCGAGTTCGGTGTCGCCCAACTCGCCGCGCGCAGCGGCGGTCGCATCGTGGTCACGGGTGCGAGCGGCTCGCTGCTGTCGACGATGCAGGCGCAACGCATCGTCTATCGCGCCGACGACCTCGTCGTCACCCTCGACGACGTGGCGCTGACGTGGTCGCCGGCCGCGCTCTGGTCGCGCGCGATCGAAATCAACCGTTTGCAGGCACGGCGAGTCCTGGTCGACACGGGGACGAGCACGGCGGGCGGGCTGCCCGCATCGCTGGCGCTGCCGATCGCAGTGGCCGTGAATCGCGCCGCCATCGCGGAGTTCGTGTTCGGCGACGGCGGCACGGCACGCGCGGTGACGGACATCGCCTTCGGTTATCGGGGCGGCGCCGCGTCGCACGCGTTCTCGGGCATCGCGATGGCCGCCGCGATGGGCAGGCTGTCCGGGGACATCACGCTGTCCGCACTGCCGCCGTTCGCCGTCGACGGCACGCTGGCATTGGCTGGCAGCGATCTCGTCCGCCAGGCAACCGCGAACGTCACCCTCGCCGGCGATCTCGCGGCGCTGGACGTCAAGGCACAGGGCCGCGCGCTCGGCGCGGCGCTGGAGGGCACCGCCACGATCGCGCCGTTTTCCGCGCAGCCGCTGTCCCGCGTCGCGCTCGATGCGACCGGGCTCGATCTCGCCGCGTTCGCGCCCGCGCTGCCGACCACCGCACTCGACGTCACGCTGACGGCAACCACGCACGCCGACGGGCGGCTCGAAGGAAACCTGGTCGCGAGCAACGCCGTGCCCGGACCCATCGACACCGGCCGGCTGCCCCTCGCGCGGTTGGCCACGCGCTTCGTCGCCGATGACGCGGCCATCGACCTCTCCGGGTTCGTCGCCAACCTCGGCGCGGCGGGAGCGGCCAACGGCAGCGGACGCCTGCCGATCGCCGGCGACGGGCTCCCCGACCTCGCGGCCAGCGAATGGCAGCTCGCGGTCCGCGATCTCGATCTCGCGCGCGTCCACCGGCAACTCGCGCCGACGCGCCTTTCCGGCAGCCTCCGGGCAACGCTCGCCGCGGCGAAGCAGCGCATCGAGGTCGAGCTGACGCAAAGCGGAATCGCGCTCGGCGCGGTCGCGGAAATCGCCGGCGGCGCGGTCGCCATTCGCCAGTTCCGCGCGCGCGCTGAAGGGGGCGAGTTGAGGGGCAGCGGGCGCCTGCAGCTCGACGGCGCGCGCCATTTCGACGCCACCGCCACCGCCGCGCGGCTCGATCCGTCGCGGTTCGGCGCCTTTCCGCAAGCCTCGCTCGACGGCGACATCGCGGTCACCGGCGCGCTGCTTCCCGCCTGGACGGCGAACGTCACGCTCGCCGTCGCGCCGACGGCGCGGCTCGCCGGCGCGCCGGTCGCCGGCAGCGCGCGCTTCACGCTCGACGCAACCGCGGTGCGCGATGCGGCGGTCGACGCCACGCTCGCCGGCGCCGCGCTGCACGCGACGGGCGGCTACGGACGCGCCGGCGATCGCCTTGATTTTTCCGTCGACGTGCCCAAGGTCGCCGACGTGATCGCCGCTGCCGGCGACAGCGTGCCCGCAGCGCTGCGCGCAGCGACGGGCCGCCTGCAAGCGCGCGGCCATGTCGACGGCGAGCCCGCGCGTCCGGGCCTCGCGTTCGTGGCTCACGCTGAAGCGCTGAAGCTCGGCGCCTGGGTGCTGGGCACAGTGGACGCCCGCGGCGATTTCCCCGCGCCGGCGCGGACTGCCGCGGACGCAGCGAAAGCGCTCTTCGACCGCGCGGTCACGCTCGACGTCGCCGCGACAGCGCTGACCACACCGACGGGCAAGTATGCCGCCGCCGGTGCGCGCGTCACCGGAACGCTGGCCCGGCACGAAGCGGGCGTGACGCTCGCCGGTGACGAAATCGATCTGCAGGCGAAGTTCGCAGGGGGGTTGGCCGCAGGCGGTTTCGCCGCCGGTGGCGAGACGACCGCCGCGGCGGGGTGGGCCTGGTCGGGGTTGGTGCAGGAATTCGAGAATCGCGGCACCTATGCGTTACGCCTCGCCGCACCGGCCCGACTCGCCGTCGAGCGCGAGCAGGTGCGCCTCGGCGCCGCGGAGCTGCGGGTCGCCGAAGGGATGTTTCGCGTCGATGCGTTCGCGTGGGAACAGGGGCGCGTGACCACGCAGGGCGCGTTCACCGACCTGCCGCTGGCGACGGTGGCGCGACTGTCCGGAACCACGCTGCCGTTGCGCTCGACCGTCATGCTCGCCGGCGCCTGGAACGTCGCCGCCGCGCCGCGTCTCAATGGCAAGATCGCCGTCCGGCGCGAGCGTGGCGAGCTCTACGCGACGGCGCCCGGCACGCGCGATGCGGGCGAGGTCGCGCTCGGCGTCGACAGTTTCGAGGCCATGGCAACCTTCGCGGACGACGCGGTGTCGGCGCGGGTGACGTTCGCCGCTTCCCGGCTCGGCCGTGGCGAGGCAACGCTTGCCCTCGGCGCCACCCCCGGCGGCGCCCCCGGCCGCATCGCCGCCGATGCCCCGCTTGCGGCAACCCTCAAAGCCGACCTCGCCTCACTGCGGGCGCTGCAACCGTGGATCGGAACCACTGCGTCGCTCGGCGGCCAGGCCCGCCTCGATCTCGCTGCCAGCGGCACGCGCGCACGCGCGTCGATCACCGGCACGATCACCGCGGAAAACCTGACCGTCTCCGCGCCCCAGTACGGGATCCACTGGAGCGGCGGCGCCGTGCGCGCGCGCGTCGCCGACAACATGATCACGCTCGACGAATTGACGTTCGCGGCGGGCGAGGGTCGCTTCACGGTCGCCGGCACGCTGCAGGCGCCGAAGCCCGGCGCCAACGGCGGGGCGGCCGCCGATTCGGGTGCGCGCCTCGCGTGGCGCGCAGACAGGTTCCGCGCGTTCAATCAGCCGGATCTGCGGCTCGTCGTCGACGGAGAGGGCACCATCGCCTACGCCGGGCGCGCGCTCGCGCTGACGGGCTCCCTCCGGGCCGTCGAAGGCCGCATAGAGTTTGCGCCGAGCCGCCCGGGGCGCCTCGGCGACGACGTGATCGTCGCGGGTTGGGTGAAGCCGGGCGAACGCGGCGGCGGCACGGCAGCGCCCGTCGCGCTCGCCCTTGACCTCGAACTCGATGCCGGCACCAACCTGACGGTGCTCGCGCAGGGACTCGAGACGGCCCTCGAAGGCCGCGTGCGCGTCACCACCGCCGCCGACGGCACGCTGATCGCCAGAGGTACGATCGCGGCGGTGCGCGGCATCTACCAGGCCTTCGGGCAACGACTGGTGATCACCCGCGGCCGCCTCATTTTCGACGGGCCGGTCGACAATCCCGCGCTCGATGTTGTCGCGCTGCGCAAGAATCTCGCCGTCGAAGCCGGGGTGGAAGTCACCGGGACGGTCCGGGTGCCGCGCGTGCGCCTCACCTCGGAGCCGCCGGTGCCGGAGAACGAGATACTGGCGTGGCTGGTGCTGGGTCGCGGCCTCGGTCGCGCATCGGGCGCGGATGTCGCGGCACTGCAGGCGGCCGCGGCTGCGCTGTTCGGCCAGGATGGCGCGCCGCTGGGATCGAACATCGCGCGGCGCGTCGGCCTCGACGATGTCACGTTCAGGAGCGGCGCCGCGCCGCGGGGCGCGGCCGGCGGCACGGGAACGTCCGGCGGCGTCAGCGGAGGCGTCGTCGCCTTCGGCAAGCGGCTTTCGGACCGGCTCTATATCGTCTACGAGCAAGGTTTGAGCGTCGCCAACAACGCGCTCAAGATCGAGTATGCGCTGACGCCCACCATCACGCTGCGCGCCGAAGCCGGCATCATCAGCGGCTTCGGCATCTACTACACCCGCTCGTTCGAATGAGGCGCGGCGGCCGGGCGGCGCCGCGCCGCCGGCTCAGTACCCGCGCGGCCGCCCGAAGGGCACTGTGCACCCCCTTGGGGGGCAGCGAACGAAGTGAGCGTGGGGGCTGTTCATATCAGAGGCTGAGAGTTTTTCGAGCGTGCCCGAGCAGCGCGCCAGAAGGCGGCCGATCGAGGCGCAAAGCGCAGCCATAGCTCGGGCTATGGCGAGCATTGGCAACGACGAGCGGGCGTCTTCTGGCG
>Ga0315278_10000563_pt1 | contig 32884 bp, 26 predicted proteins | sample YL17G06_0_MG_FD_203880 | JGI IMG/M metagenome (GOLD analysis project Ga0315278, IMG submission 203880) | Sediment microbial communities from Yellowstone Lake, YNP, Wyoming, USA - YL17G06_0 | ecosystem: Environmental > Aquatic > Freshwater > Lake > Sediment | place: USA: Wyoming | collected... | reverse complement strand
GGTCATTCGCCGAATAAAATTTAAATTGTGATGTTGGCATAATTTAATTTGTTTCTACAGTGTTGGATACTTCCAATCCCCAAAATCCACCACTATTTCCTCCAACTGTAATAACCATAAAAGTTTTTCCTGCATATGTGCCAGACCCATCAAGTTTTTGACCTACTGTAAAAGTGGTTGCGGGATGACAAATCTGATACAACCCTCTATATCTACCTCTTATATTAATAGAAGGTGGTTCTACTACCCATAAAGGAGAAATGTAATACGAACCATCATATGCATTTGGGGATGCCATAATTCCATCAATTATACTTGCTTGATTTGATGTTGCAGAAACTCCTGACGTAGATGATAACCCTTGATCGCCTTTAACGGCGTTAAACACACTTCCTCCTGTTCCTGATGCATTAGCCGCAAGATAATGTCCATTCAGTCCCACGGTTAAAGAATTTATATTGCTTTGTCTTCCTGCGTCCTGTGAACCGGCACTCATTGTATCACACCAATTATTTGCCGCGCCGGTGGCATGTCCACCATAAATAAAACATCGCCATAAATCTGTTGGTCCTTTTAATGAATAAAACTCACCAAATCCAAAGTGCCAATATCTTGAACCATTGTCGCCGGTTTGAATCCACATATACATTGTACTGGCATCAGCCGCAAGAATCCATTGTCTAGCAACGGAACTAGCGGTTACACTTTTTCTAATTACAAGATGTCCAAATGTTAGTAATTGTATAGGTGTAGGGAACTGTCCATAGCCTGTTCCCACAGAGCCAGTATTCAATATTCCAGCAGGAGGAATACTAGAACTTAAATATTGCCAACCTACAAGACTTGCTTCAGTAGCCGTAAGTCCAGTAGTAGGTGCGCTATCATTTACAAACATTGAAAACTGAGAACCAGATGCTTGTTTAAATCCACCAGCAGTACTAGCTGAGTCGGGACAAGGTTTACTCCATCCTGCTGCGGGTTTAAAATAAGACCCTGTTCCATATCCATTAATCAAACATGCGTTTAATATTCTTAATAAAGACCCTGTTAATCCATTGCAAGCACCCGGACCGTCACGGTCTTCTGAGGTATAAATTGTAAATGATGACGTTGTAGGCATAAAACTTAATTAGTTTCTACTGTATTTGAGGTTTCTAACAACCAAAGTCCAAGACCGTCAGTTGTCGGTTTAATTACCATCAACGTTTTTCCAGAATAATCACCACCCGCGGTGATATTTTGTCCATCAGTAAAATTAGCAATTGGATGATTAATTTGATATATTCCTCTCATTCTTCCACGATAACATATACCACTTGGTTCTATTATTTGTAATGGTGTGATGTATATTGAATTATCTGACCCGTTCGGTGTTTGCAACACTCCCGTCATAGATGTGGTATCTGCTGTTGTCTGGTCCACCGCGCTCGAAGTGGTTGGATCTCCTTTTTTAGTTATTCCGGTGCTTCCTCCTGTTCCTGACATACTTCTAGCTATCCAACATCCGGGCTGTGCGGTACCTATACTGGTTCCACCAACACTGCCAGCACCAATGGACGCACCAGTAGCAATCAAACCAGTCATATCGTTGTTAAGAGTTACACTAGTATTTTCCGTAAAACGACCCATTACTAAACACCTGTATATGTCATTTGTGCCTCTTAATGAAAAGATATCACCAAACATTCCATGATAATATGCCGTGGTATCCAATGTAAGTACCCAAAGATACATTGTGCTAGAATCGGCTGCAATAATCCATTGTCTAGGGGTTGTATCAGCAGCAGAAGATTTTCTCCAAACAACGTGTCCACTATTTAATTGTTGACCGGGAAATGGAAATTGTCCAAATCCAAATCCATTGCCATAAGAACCTGAATAAACAAATCCTGAACCACTTGTTGGATTTGTTAAACTTGTTATAAGTTCAAATCCACAAATCCAAGCTTCTTTTCCCAAAGAAGTAGCATTTGCTCCTGCATCATTTACAAACAAAGATAATTTAGACCCCGATGCTTGTTTATAGGCAGCCAATAATGACGGCCCGTTAAGAGTTCCAGATACGTTTGTTAATGGTTTACTCCAACCGGCTCCCTGTTTAAAATACGACCCGGTTCCATATCCACCGACCAATACATAATCAAGGACGTTTATCAAAGACCCTGTAGCACCGTTCATTGGACCCGGTCCTTGTGGGTCAGATGAAGTGTAAATTGTAAATTGTGATGATGGCATATTATCTTATCTTTTGGTTATACATATTCTGTTATAAAAAGTTTTAGATTTTTTATTTTCATTAAGCATTGGATAATTCTGCAATAACCGTCCAATTTTGTGCAGTTCCTAGAGTTGTTACATTGAATCTCAATTTATCTCCGCTTACGGTAGTTGTAAAGGTTCCTGTCGCATAATTTTCATAAGAACTACTAGGCAATGAAACCGAACCAATCAACGAAGCAGAAAAAGCACCCACAACCGATGATTTTTCTATATTGATGGATGATGTAATGGATTCTACGGATTGTGCTCTAATAGACAATCGTTTTACACTCCATGATATTACAGTGTTATTTTGTGGATTAAACGGAACTATAACTTCCGCCGCGTCGCCGCCGGTTGTGGTTGGTGAAAATGCTGAACATAATACCACAGACCTACCAATAGGCACCCAAGAAGCCGTAACTGCATAACTTGATGAAAGTGCTACTGATGAGAATGATGAACTAATTGACCGTGAAGCGAACGATGCTGACGTGGCCCAGAATGATTCTGAGGCAAATGATGCTGATATAGCATAGTCACTCGGAACTGGTGGTGCCCACGATGCGCTGATGGATTGACTTGCAAACGAAGCACTTATTGCAAATGATGCAAATAATGAAGCCGACGCCCAAGAAGCAGATATTGATGATGTAGCTATAAAAGCTAATTGAGCAAAAGAAGCATAACTTGCACTTACAGCTTGAAGAACATTCAAAGTATTCAATGCCCATGACGCCGTTCCAAATAAACTCGAAGAAACCGCTGGAACAGTTATAGCATCCGTTGCTGGATTATATGTAAGATTACTTCCACTATCAATATAAAGTCTCTGAAATCCACTACCAGTTACAAATGGAATGTAGTAAATGCTAGAACCTGTTGCTAAATTGATATTTACAAACAATGACATGGAAGAGTTTACGGCCCATGATGCAGACATTGATTGTGTAATAGATGGCAAGAAATAATTGGCCGCGTAAGACCACGACATGTTTTGAAACACTGTTGTTTCATCAGCAAGTGCTTGAACACCTAAATCAAGAATTGATGCGGATTGAATTCTATTTGTTGCAATACTTCCCGTCGAAGTAAATCCACCATACAACAACAGTTTACTTCCTGATACAATAGCTACTTGTGAATGGTCATTAAATGAGTTACTAAACAGTGTACTTGCATATCCACCCGGATTACTTATTTGTGCTCTATTGATTTTTGAAGAAATTATACTTCCGTTATATCCACCAAAATTGTAGTAATAATTTCCAATTACAACACCACTGTTGTTTATGTAAGCACATCCCGGATTAATACCAATATTAGCCACACCCCACGCTGACGGATTTTGAACGGATGATGTATAAACCGATGTATTTACGTTATTGAATCCAGACCCGTTAAACCCACCAAACGCACAAATTTTATCACCAAGAACGGCGGCATTACCTGCAATCGTTGACTGATATCCTCCACCACCAAACCAAGTTACAGGAACAATAGACCATGATAAAGGATTACTAGCCGTAGCATACAACGACGCTGAAAATACTGCACTTCCCGAAGAAGTAAGACCACCGAAAATCCACAATTCTTGATTGTCATTAATAACAACCGTGTTATGATTACTTAGATTAAATGGCAACGAACCGGTAGCAACCCAAGTAGTAGGATCATCTAAAGATGCGGTTTGAATTGAAGATGTTGGAGTTCCTACGTTATCAATAGCACCACCGAAAAGATAAAGACTATTACCCAAACGAATACAATTGGTTTGTAAAACTGGTATAGGTAAAGTTTTGCCTGTAGCTACGGTAATTTGACCACCATCACCGACTGATGAAGTCCAAATTGTACCAAGTGCCGCTGCGCCACTATAACCACCAAAAACATACACCGTTCCACTCACCATTGCACCAGCCGCACCATAAAAAGTTGATGATGCGGTTCTAGCGGTAGCACCCAATCGTGATTCCGAAAGTTGAAGTTGATACCAACCCGGAATAGGCCAAGTAATCGTAGTATTGTTGGAAAATGATGCGCTAGTAGAATAACTTGATGTAATATTCCATACACCCGAACCTGTAACTACCGTCAATCTTCCATTGGTTGTAGTAACAACAACCGAACCAGAAGGCATCGTTATATCATTTATAGCAAATTCTTTTCTAGCTGTACCTGTATTAATTGTACAAAACCACTTATCAGTATTGAATTCTACAACACCTGCTTCTGGAACAGTTAATAGAGTACTTGAATCCCACTTCATCTGACCTCTTGTTGCAGTTCCATCGCCACCCGCCAAATGTAATAAAGCAGTAGGAGTATCACTAACAACGTTTTGTCCAATTCTAATACCACCAATGGTTATTTTTGCTTTTGTCGAACCAACATCCGTATCACCATTTACAAGAAAATAATGACCAGCACTTACAGCATTAGCATATGAAACATATACTACTTGTTTTAGATAATCGGTTCTCCATCTACCAGCCAAACTGTTTGAACCGCTGATGATGGATGTGATATGTGTTTGACCAGTAAGACTTGGATTAACCAATGTTATATGGTCTGTTGCTGTAGTAAAGGCATTTGTATTACTTAAAAATATGGTTAAACTGCCTGATGGGGCTATAGTTCCAAGACCCACTTTACTTCCTGTTTCATACAAAGAACTTGTATCCGACAATGAACCACTTGTAACCCACGTTGTAAAATACTTTGGTGTACCCGGTCCTATAGCTATTAAAGCATAAGAAGCCGTCACAGCATAACTTGAACTTAAAGATTGACTGGCCCAAGAGGATGATATTGAAAACGCCGTTACACCTGATGGAGGCGCCCATGATGCGGATGTAGAATTATACGCCCAACTAGCTGTACCAAAATATAGACCACTACTACTGACAAAAGCAACGGTATCAGATGTAAAATTTTTCCAAGATTGAATTGTACTAGAATCTAAAACATAAGGAGCAACGTTTATGTATTGGTGGTCAAGTGGTAAACTTGAAGTTAGTGCATATTTCCAAGCCAAATAACCTTCCATTTTACGTTGTTCATCAGAACTAATGTTTTGGTTCGTAATAATGATTTCAGCAATTTCTCCACTAAATGGTTGCCCGAAGTTAGGTTCAAATCCAACAAACAAATCACGAAGATCCATGTCATTTGAACCATTAACAACACCAGAACTTGTAGCAGCATTATTTATGTAAACGGTTAGAATTGAATTATTAGAATTAACATTACCGTTGACAATATACCAAGAACGAGAAATATTTGCCAAAGCATTTATGTCATAAGTTGTAGTTCCTGATTCATTATACATATTCCATTCAGGAACACCACTGAAAATTCTTGGTCCTAATGTAAAATCTCTGGAATTACCAGAATGTCCATTAGCAATCACGGTGCCGTTTGAAAAAGCTGACGGTGAAACTGGAAATGTTTGTGGCTTGACTACAGCAAATACACACAACGATGATTGAGATATTGATGTACTTCCTGATATAGCACTCAACCTATCATTTGTACCATCAAAGTGAACAACACTGTGTCCGTTGATTGATGATGTGTATAAAGCCGGTTGATTACCAGCCGTAGATTGAGTAAAGTAATTTCCATAAGAACCTGTATCAGGCCATAGAGATACGGATGAACTTTGTGACCCTGTTATATCATCACCACGCAACCATACTCTCATTGGAACGGTTGCGTAAAACGGACTCCAAAGAATGTTACTAGATGATGAAAATGCTTTGACAGTCAATGTTGCATCTATTTGTGACCCTGTAGCACGAATGCCTACGCCTACTCCTGTATCAAATACAGAACTGGTTTCAGTAAGACTGTTATTCTGCCATTTTGGAAGATAGTTGTTAGTTCCAACAATTCCAAAGGTAGGTGCCCATGATGCACTCAATGAAAAACTTGCCCACGAAGCAGATTCAGCAAAGCTATTAAACTGTGGTGGCGACCAAGAAGCACTTATTGCAAATGATGCACTTAAAGAACGTGATGCCCAAGAGGCTGAATCAGCAGCGAACGATTTACTAGCAAATGATGATGTTACTGATATAAAAGATTTACTAGCAAATGACGCGGTGGTAGCCCAAAAAGACTCTGAGGCCCAAGATGCTGATACAGCAAAATCACTTGGTATTGGCGGCGCCCACGATGCACTAATTGATACAGAAGCAAAAGACGCAGATGTAGAAAAGAATGACCGTGAAGCAAAAGATGCCGATGTGGCAACAAATGATGCGCTTGCCCAAGATGCGGAAAGAGCATTAGGATTTACATTCAATGAGAAAGATGCAGTAATAGCGAAACTTGAACTCAACGATTGACTTGCCCAAGATGCAGATACAGCATTAGGATTCAAATTGGTGGCGAAAGAAGCCGTCAATGCAAATGATGACGTTAAAGAATTGCTTGAACTTAATGATTGACTTGCCCATGATGCTGTATCGGCAGAAAAAGATTTACTAGCCCACGATGCAGAACGTGCAAATAACGATGATGATGCAAAGGATGCCGATGAGGCCCAGAACGATTCTGAGGCCCAAGAAGCTGATATAGCATAGTCACTTGGGAGTGGTGGTGCCCAACTTGCAGATACGGCCTGATAAGCATTTACCGCACTTGAGGCGGTCAAAGCATATGAAGATGATATAGCTTGACTCGAACTCAACGATTGACTTGCCCAAGATGCAGAGGTTGATGAGCCTGCTGAGCCGGGTGCCCACGAAGCACTAATAGCAAAAGAAGATGTGGCGTATAGTATTCCACTACCACTAAAGAATCCTACAACATTTCTGTTTATATCTTTCCATACTTGAATATTGCCGCCACCAAGAGGTATAGGCATGGATGTTTTATAGGTATGTGCTGTAGGCAAACTTTGCACCAATCCATACTTCCAAGCCAAATATCCTTCAACCCTTGATTGGTCGCCAGCTGATATGGATGAAGTTATGATAATGATTTCAGCTATATCACCATTAAACGGTTGATTAGATGAAGATTCCCAACCAATACACAAATCTTTCAAATCTAAGTTTGTAGATTGGGCTGATACTCCTGAACCAGAAGCAGAACCGCTCAAATAAATTGTTGTTGAACTTGCACCGCCATTTACAATTACGGTATTGATATACCATTCACCTGTTTTAGCGTTGTATGGATTAATGGGAGTTTCCGTATCAAAACTTGAAACTGCATCTTCGGTGTGAAGAGTCCAAGTAAATCTTGAAGTTCCACCATCAAAACGTTCACCAACTACAATGTCTCTATTATTACCAACGTGACTATTACCAAAAATTGTTCCTACATTTGCGTTTGTAACAGTAGGAGCATAAGACGTTACCTTGGCTACCACGAACGCTGTCAATGCACTACAACTTACAGAAGTAGGAACAAGACAACGCATCTGGTCATTTGTTCCGTCAAATCTAACGGCGGGATAACCATTAAGAACATTGTAAACCAACACCGGCCTTGAAGTAGCAGCAGACGCGGTAGCATGGTTTAAGTTTGGTGTGGAATCGGGCCATAAGTTTAAAAGACTGGCAGAAATGTCTGTAATAGCATCAGCTCTATACCACAATCTAGGACTATCACTACCCAAAAGCGTAGGCGTCCATAAAACATTTGAATTACTTACTTCTGTAATTGTAAATGTATCATTCGCTATAGGATTTGGTGTATTTATGCCTACATTGTCATCGTTTACATAAATCAAACTGCCAGTAGTAGGCACATTATTCCACCAATACCCTACGTAATTGTTACTTCCCACCAAATTAGAACCTCCGCCGCCGCCATTTAAAGCGTGAGAGGCTGTCACGGAAAAATATGAATTTTGAGCAAAGCTAGCAGAAATTGGAGTTTGTTGCCAAAATGCGTTGTTTGTTCCACCAATTAGAGTGTATTCTTTACTGTCATTTGTAACCCAAACTCTCAATCCAAGGTATCTATCACCAAGAGGAATTGCATCACGAGCCGTAGTATCTACCACAACCGTTCTTTGGTCAACTGGCAAAGGATTGTCGGTTGTTATAAAGAAAGATGTACTAAGTGATTGACTAGCCCAAGATGCTGATATTGCTGCATTAGCGAATGTGGTTGGTGGTGGATAAAGAGTATAAAAAGACGCAGATTTATCGGCATTTAAATTTCCCGAAGCATCAATATGAAGAATTACTTCGGATGCCGAAATGTGAGTTTCACCATAATACGTATTTGTGGCATCACGTTGTAAAATTACAACATCTTTCGGCTGTGGATTTGTATTAGTAATCGGCATCTATTTACCTTTATTGTCCCCTATAAATATAGGAACATTAAGATTTATGGTTAGATAGAGCCAGATGTATTCAAAGGATTTCCTAATACAACTGGTGTCGCTGGTATTATTTCATCCGCCGGCAAGTTTGGATATCGTTGACTTCTCCATTTTTCTCTATTTTTATCCAACGCATTAAGGTCAAATGAAGACGCAACAACTTCTGTTCCCATAACTATTTTCTTTGGACTAAACCATTTCTGAGTGGTCATTTTACCGTCAGCAAGATTGTAATTCATGTCAGGCAATAAATAACCGTTAACCATCAAGTCAAACTCCGTTTTAACCATTCTATCTTGTTCTACTTGAAGTTCTATCGTGTGAGAAAAAGACTCAATCTTAGTTCTAAACCTAAGACCTCTGGCATTTCCCCAATAATCTTCCGTTTCAAAATTAAATCGTTCTATTATAGTGTTCATCTGTTCTACATATTCCGTCCATACGATGAAATGATATGTGAACAACATATGGTCAGGCATAACTACATCATAAACTTCACGAACAGGAATATTTTGACCAACTAAATTACTAAATCTTGTGTAACGATTCTTTTCGGAATATTGTCTCATTACAGGATAATTCAAATAACGATTGAACATCAACATAGTTGCATCTTTTTCTGATGAAGTTCTTTGAAATACTATGGCAGGTAAAATCAATTTACCATTATAATCACGAATAACACCATCACTTTGTATAGATTTCCATTTTTCTGGAGAAGCATAATATGATGGAACGATGATTTTATTTCCTTCGTCTATTACAGTAAATTGAAGTTTTTCCAACTGCGTCATTATGGCAGTGTCAATATCAAGCAATGTAACCGTATTGTTTTTATTTTTGTCGGTGTCACGACGCACCTGTTCAGCACGATTAACATTAGCCTTCTTCTCACTGAGATTATCCGACTGTTGTACAACCGTCTGACTTAAATCGGTTTTTACATTTCCGATATTAGGAACTGGATTTTTTGGGTCGCCTGTCCATGCCATATGTTTTACTTTTTATACACCAGCGAACCTTCATATTCTGGATGTTCAACAAATCCATTCTTCTTGTAGAAGTTGATTTGTTCTTCGGTGTTACCGTCGTATCCACCCGGTTCAACTAAAATATTTGCGTCAGCGTCTTGTTTAAGAACTTCCGCCACAGCTTTTTGTAATAGATAACTTCCAATGCCTTGCCCCCTAGAATTTCTATCACCAACCAATGCTCTTGCCACCCACCACCTATTACCGTCAATCCTATCTATACTTACAACCGAATTTCTTGTGGGACCAAGACCCAATCTATGCATAATAGATACACTTTGAGAGGTAGATAATACAGTTATATCTTTTTCTTCAATTGTTTCAAAAATTAACTGTTTAAGTTTAATCATGTTCCCCAATTTGCTAGAGCATTTTTCAATTCGTTACTATTCATTGGTTCAAATTCATCGCCTTGTATATGTGCATACCATTGACCATGTTCATCATTATAATAAATTGAATCATCCATTCTTTTTTTATTGGCCAACATCCACGTATTTTTTGCATTAAGCGGCGACATTCCAACGACTGATATTCCAGTACCTCCATGATGAATTGATACAATATCTTTTGGGTCTTCGTTGCGTTTCATGGCTGTAGCACTAAGATAATGAAGAACTCTAATAACATCATCTGGAGTACCTGATTTTGAATGCCAACGATACGTAGGGATTCTTGCTTCTATTAAAGTCTTTAGTTTAATCATACTTGTCTTTCTACAAGACTCAATTTACTCAATCTTGCGTAATGAGTGTTTACAATTATTGAAAGAGATTTATCAGAAATACCTCCAAGAAATTGTTCTTGAACTACATTATCAATCTCATGATATCGTTTATTAAATTCTACGATATCACCAACCTCCGGATACAAATTGACAAGTTTCAAGTTATCTTCTCTAAATTTGAATACAACAGTTTGATTTCTGTCTGGACCAAATTCATCAAAGTTAGTATCAATATCAGCGCGGTCAATAAGACAGGTGCATTCAACTCCGGGATAAAATACTTTACCAGATTTTGGGTCTGATTCACCATAAATATTGATTCTGGTTTGGTCTGCACAAATCTTATAGATAAAGACTTCTGTTTGAATGATATCGCCCATCAACTCTGCATTTATGGAGTTGATGAACTTTACATCCCTATCTGAAAAATATCTTCCTAGTTTTCCCATAAAATTATCGGTCAAAGTCTCTATCATCATCCCTATCTTCGTCATAATCTGGCTCAGCATCAAAATCAATGGAATTCAATATTTTATCTTCTATATCAGATTGATTTTTGTTCACATACTGTTCTACATAGACTCGCAAAGGTAATAGTTGTTCTGGTGTCAATTTGGCTACATCCCACTCTACTTCTTGTCCCCTTTCATCTGTGACTTTCATTGAAACAGGATATTGTTCAATAATATCTACCGATGCTCCCTCTCCCGGATAACAATTCTCAGGCGGTCCATAAGTTTTTCCCTCACAACCACCATCAGCTTCATATCCAATGGTTATATTGATTAATACATAATCACCCATATTTACAATGCCCGGAATTGCTAAGTCATCTACTTCAATTTCGTAGTCTTCGTATTCACCACTAGCACCACTTTGTCTTTTACGAATTTCTTGTACAATTTCTTTTATTAGTGATTTTTTTCTTTTCATATTATCCTATGTAAATGAATAATGGAACCCGTTTCAATGTTTCCATCATTTGTTCTGATTGTAAGGCTTGATTTTCCATTTGTTGTTTTTGACTTGTAGCTAGAAGCGATTCTCTGAGTTGTGTAATCAAATCGGTTTTTTCTTGTTGGGCTTCGCTTCTTAATTCTGCACCATCCAAAGTAACATCACCACCCGGGATAGGAAGAGTTTGATACTTTTGACGAATAGCACCAAGAAGTTCCTTACATACAGCCAAGAAATATTTACGAATCCATTGCCTACCAACAGAGTTTAATGTATTGTAAACAACGTTATTATAGGGAATGTTAGCATAGTCAGCAACGTAACTACCTGTGTAGTGTGGGTCGCCGCCTGAGTTCAATGAACCACTTAATCTATCTTCCCTCAACATATAGTCAAAATAAACATTAAATCCATACGTTGGAATTGGAAACAATTTCAATTTGTTATTTACCAACTCAAATGAATATGCGCTTTTACGAACCATGTCATTAAACTCAATTGCTTGCATACGAAGCAAATCTTCAAAAATCGGAGTCATGAGAAATTGAACCGCAGGAGAATATGCACCAAATCCTAATTCATTCAATACATTTGAATAACTCATACCCGTCATAGAAAAGGGGTCATAGACACGGGCGGAAGCAGGAGCCCGTTCATGGAATATCCTCATTACTTCAATTCTATTACAATTTTCCACTTTATCCCCCCACAAAGCTTGTAAATCATACGTTTGTTGATGAGGATACGTCGTAATGAAACCTTTTTTCCAATCTGCATATCCACCAACACCAACTTCTCTACCATATCCCTTGGCAAGTTCTATTATGTATGGTAGTGTAGTTCCGGTTACGGCTTTACCTGTAAGATTTCCCAATGCTGTAACTTTTTGTCCTTGAAATACTTGAAGGTAATTTTGAATATTCATCTGATTGACTTGAGCTGAATATTCATTTACCGATTCTTCATAGGCAGCATAGAAATTTACATCTAAAAGTTCAATGTCAATGACAGGATACCCAAGTCTGTATGCAGCCCAAATGGCCGCCGCTTGTGCATCGGCCTGAAACATGAAATCGTTGTCGTAAAAGCCGAATGGCGTTTTACCTACCACCGACGAACCGCTGCCGGGCCATCTTACACGGTCTTGGTCAACTAAAGTAGTTGGATTGGTTATTGGTTGTGTTACGTCGCTCATAAAAATCACATGTATCTATCTGAATAAATATAGAAACTGATAGTGTTTATGCTTATATTTATGTCCATGATTAGCCTTAAAAGAATTATAAATGAAATTATGGAAGCATTACCTCCGATACCTCCTGCACCGCCGGCTATAATACAACAAGTTCCTTCCGTCAACACAAATGCTATTGCCGATGCTATTTATGTGGCAGAAGGCGGTAAGAAAACAAGGTTTCCATACGGAATATCTTTGAAAAAGTCAGGAATTCAAACGGCAGATGAAGCCGACGCTAGAAAAATTTGTCTAAATACGATATCACACGCACTTAATGATTGGAGGGTTAGTGGTTCAAAAGGAAACTTCATAGATTTTTTATCACTGAGGTATTGTCATGAAAATCATAAGAACTGGGCAAAAATGGTAAAATCCATCATGATAAAACAGAAAAAAGAAAAAGAAGCCAAGAAGTAATATGTTAAAGGAAACCGAAAAAAAGATAAAACTCGGACTTAAGAAATTACAAGCCATCACAGGATTTGTAAACGATTCTTTTGATATAATAGCATCCGATGAACTTTCTCGTCACGATGATGTTTTGAGTCGTGGTCAGGGTTATGGTATTACTGCCAATGATAATAGATGGCGTTATCATTATGACGATGAGATTGTAAGATGGTGGGAACTCATCCCATCTGAAAAACAGAGATTTGTAGTTGAAGAATTCCTAAAATACCAGTATAATGTTAAGGTGAAACGCCATGTTTTATACGGACAGTCACAACCGGAAGACTTTGGCGGAAACAAACTTATGGAAGAAATTAAACAGTTGATTAAAGAAGGCGTCAAAGAAAAAGCGTTGGAAGACTTTATCAGTAAGACTATTCGGGGAACTGAATGGCACGGTAAGGTATTCATCGCCGGTGGATATGTCCGTGATGAGTTCATGGGCAAAGACCCAAAAGACCTTGACTTGTTGGTAAACGCTCCAAATGGCGGAATCGAATTTGCCAAGTGGATTACCAAAAAAGTAGGAGCTTACAGAGGCGGGGCTAACGAAGAAGACCCCGGCTCTAATCCTGTAATCTTCCCAAGATTTGGCACAGCGAAGTTTAATCTTCGTGGTGTTGTTCACAATGGTATTGACTTATCCGATATGGATATTGAGTCTGTAATGCCACGTAAAGAGGAATACACAGCAGGTTCAAGAAAGCCTACCGTAACAGGTGGAGAATTGAAAGATGACGTTGAACGTAGAGACTTTACCGTTAATAGTCTATTGAAAGACTTATCAACGGGAGAAATCCTAGACCTTACAGGAATGGGCAAGGCTGACATTCAAGCTGGAATCGTCAGAACCCCTCTCAATCCTGACAAAATTTTCACGGATGACCCACTTCGTATGTTGCGAGCAATTCGATTTGCTGTCAAATACAATTGGAAACTTCCAATGTTTATGTTGAGGGGATTGAAGAAGAATGCTAATCAACTTCCAAACATTTCTCAGGAAAGAATTCGTGATGAATTGAATAAGATGTTGGTTACAGGCCATCCATCAAAGGCAATCAAAATGATGAAGGTTACAGGTTTGTTACCATTTGTCATTCCAGAACTTTTGCCTGCCGTCAAGATGGTTCAGAACAAATATCACAAAGCTGATGTGTTTCAACACACTCTTGATGTTCTTGGTAAAACCGAACCTGTATTGGTTCAACGTTTGATGGGATTGTTTCATGATATCGGCAAGACGGTTACACGTTCTGTTGAACCTGAGACAGGCGGCGTTCATTTCTACGGTCATGAAATGGAAGGTGAGAAAATGGTTGAAGAAATCATGGCTCGTCTAAAATACCCAAGAGAATTGATTGACGCCGTTAAGTTGGGCGTTCGTAACCATATGCGTCTAAAGCAGGCAGGTGATGTTGGAATTAAACTAAAAGACAAGACTCTGTTGAAGTTTCGTAATGAAATGGGCGAACAGTTGGAAAACGTCTTGAACTTGATGCATGCTGATAACATTGCTCACGCCGAAGCGTCATCTATGCCACATCAGATTGCTGGTATTCGTAAACGTTTGGAGACATTGAAAGATGTTCCTACCAAACCGAAGATGCCTATTTCTGGCTTTGACCTACAAAAAATGGGATTGAAACCCGGACCACTGTTCAAGGAAATCATTACTGCGGTTACTGATGCTTGGTATGAAAATCCCGGATTAACAAGAGAAGAAGCTTTGGACATTGCTAAAAAAGTAGCAAATATATCATGATTAATCTCAAATCCATAGTTTTAGAAAATACTCGTATCAATACCTTTAAAAAGGAATTGACCGACCTTATTAAACGGTGGCGTAAATCGCCGGAAGGTGGGTATGATAAAAAACATCTGATGGATTTAATCAAACTAGCTTTAATAGAAATAGAAAAAGAAAAACACAAATCTCCATCACAAAGAGAATACGAACAAGACAAAGAAGAGTTCTTTAATCATCACTACACAGGATTTATTGGGTCTGATGCGTATAAGAATTATGAGAAGGAAGGTGGATTGTCTTGGTTGGGAAGTAAATCTAAATACCCAAAACTTTTAGATAGGGGAACATACGGAAATTATGAAGTTGAGTTTAGACAAACAGGAGAAAAAAACCAATATACTCAACACGATGCTAATGGTGAAATCGTTCGATACCCAAATGGAGATATAGGATACATGACTCCGGACGAAATTAAAAAAGCAAACCTGCCAGAATATAATACTAGCATTGTAGCTTTTGTTGGTGATAAACCAATTGGTTTTGCTGGTGATGAGTTTGGAGCTGTTGGAGTGTGGGTTGAAGGTCCATATCAAAAATTGGGAATAGGCACAGATTTGTTGGATAAACATATTGAACAAAGACCAACGGTAAAAAGTGGCAGGGGAAAAATAGGTCAGATGACTAATAAAGGTATTTCCATGACCAAAAAATATTACGATTTGATGGCAAAAAGACATGGAGTAAATTGGTTTCAAAAACTAAAACAAAAACAACAAAATATAAAGGAAAGTTTTGAAGACCGAACGCCACTCCAAATTGATACGGAGAAGTTTAGGAAATCCTTAATTCAAAAATATCCACAGTTGGAGGATTTGTATTTTTACATTTCTGCTGACCGTTCATTATATCTAAGTTCTATTAGAGTTAAATTAGAAGACCGACATATGGGAGTCGGAGGGTCAGTAATAAGAGACATTAAGAAATTTGCAGATGACAGAGATTTAGTCATTACTTTATCACCAGAAGCAAAAAGAGGTTATACAAAAAAGTTGGATAGATTTTACAAAGATTTGGGATTTGTGAATAATAAAGGAAGAAAAAAAGATTATAGCCTTGGTGGTTTTTCCGGTCGTATAATGTATAGAAGACCTAAAATAAACGAATCATTCAAACTTGCTCCTAACGTTGACAGTCAATCTGAGATATTAGCTAAATTTATCGCATCGTTCTTTTTGAAATATTTTGAAACGAGAGTGCAAAACTCCAAGACAAAAACTGACCATGCGATTGTAAAATATAATGAGTATTACAAGTTAGCTAAACAATATAGAGATGAAGGAAAGAAATTATTCAAAACTATGAGATGTGAAGAAGATACCAATTGGGGTCAGGCTTCTCTACGAGTATATCCAACGTCTGGTGTAGATGGAAAATTTATAATGCCTGATGTAATTTTGAAAATTACAAATGGATATACAACATCAAATGGTGGATATGTGGTCCATTCAAAATCTCCACAAGATATTTACATTTTGGTCAATAGACACAGTTTTATACATTCATTTAAGAAATCTACAGAAGAATTAACGGATACAATAAAACATGAAATTAGACACGTACAACAATTTAGTGATAATATTGGATTTCCTAAAACTAAAGTATTAAGTAAGACGGCGGATGTTTTGGGATTTAGAAATATTCATGGATATAATGCTAGAGAAAGGCATCATATGCGTGATGTTGAATTTAAGACCAATCTTTACAGTTATAAATTTCACATTGAAAAGTTTTTGAATCGAAGTTTTCCATACAAACAATGGAAGGAAAAATTCAATGATATAGTTACAGGTAAACCAATTTACACAGGCATTGATACTTTGGAAACTATCATTGATAATTTAGAACACATGAAAAATAAAGACTTCCCACGGTGGAAATTATTCACCAAGGAATTATACAAACTAATTTTTCCAAATGGATAAACTAATAAACATACTATTTGAGAGTTTAGAGGATAGAGAGAAAAATATCCAAAAATGGCTCGATAATTTAATAGATAATGCGCCCGGTAAAGATAGGGGTGAGAAACTTCAATATCTGTGGGATAAAGACCCACGGTGGGGTAAAGTTGTTAAGGCTTTGCGTAATTTCAATAGATACAAGCCACCACATCCAGAAGCTTACAAGGCAAAATTTCAAGCCGACCATTACTATGTTCGATTTGGCGACATTCCAAAAAGTGGTAAATCTTCAAATCATGTAACCGGTGGATTTGAAAAAGGAATAAGTGCGTATCCTGTGAAGTGGAATACTAAACGTGGTATGTGGGAATTGGATACAAGTCAGTTAAGTGATATAGGATTGAATACTTTGGATAGTTTGATAGGAGACTTTTTTGATAAAAAAGGAAGACCCATTTATTTGATACAAGGTCAATCGTTGGAAGATTTGGGTATTCATGATGATGAACCACTTTTGGACTTGAATAAAATCAAAGTCATCAAAAAATTGAATCCAGAAGAAATTTGGATTGAACATTATGGAGGCAATGATTGGGGTAACATTGATGAAGTAGTTGGTAAGGTGTTTCTAAGAGAAAATATTGAGTTTGATAAAGGAGACACAGTAATGAGGATACAAACACCAAAGGGTGAGTATCGTGTCAGAGTTTTTAAGTTTGTAAGGGATGGGATTGTCAAATACAACTATGATATCAACTCTCCACCCGACCATTATGCAGACTATCATGGCAAAAAGATTGGTGTAGGTGGAACGGTTCATTTGGGGCCAGCTAGCACAAACGCAGAACAGATATATGCTGCGTTAGCAGAACAGTTGAAAAAACTAGGCCTTCCTTATACTCAGGCCTTGAAATTGAAGGTGGTTGATACCAATACTCCTGAGAATAAGGCGTTCTTGGATAAATTGGGCACTGTAATAGATGATTTCAAGAAAGAAATGCAAAAGCCAGAAAACCAACCGAAACCATTTGGCGCTGGCCCACCAGAATACAGTCAATGGATTCGTGGTGAAGATATTAAGAATGGTAGAGTAAAATGGGTAATAGAGAACTATGGCGACTTCTGGATAGTCATTAAATGGTCGGCGTCTCCAAGAGAAACCATGAAAGCTAGTGAGTTTTTGAAGAATTACGAACAAATTATATCTGGTAAGAAAGCGAAGGGTGACTATGCTATGGAAGTATTTATAAGAAACGAACCATTCAGAGGAATATGATGATTAACTTAAAAAAAATGTTGACTGAAAATAGAGACGTATCGGCACGTAAGGGGTGTTTGATGGCCATGTTATCAGAAGAAGATACGGCCAAAATTCTTAAATTCAGTAAACAATTGATTAACGATGAAGACCTGTATCTTGAAGGTAATGAATATGGTAGAGAAATGGAATCTCATGTTACTATTCGTTATGGATTTTTAAAAGATTTGAATGAACTTGATATACGTCAATTGATTCAAGGACAAAAACCATTCATGATGGAAATTTTTGGGTTGGATAAATTTGCACCACATCCAAGTTATGATGTGGCTGTATTTAAAGTAAACAGTCCTGTATTGAAAAAATTAAACGAATTATCAGGAGCCCATCTGAATGAAAGTGATTATCCTGATTATATTCCACATCTTACTTTGGCTTATGTTAAAAAAGGAAAATTCAATCGTCTTAAAGAAGGGTTGAGATTAAATGTTCCTATTAAGCGGTTGTGTTATTCACCTATTAGTGGTGGTAAATCATATTTTGATTTGACCGAAGGTAATATCCATCACGACATAGATGGTAAAATTGCACGACTTGAACAAGAGTGGGATAGATTGGACTCTACGGGTACAGGCACAGCTAGACAACAACAGATTCAACAGGAATTAGGAATGCTTAGAGCCGAAAAAGAAAAACAACCATTATCCCCAAGCGACCCTAAATCTAAAGAACTTTGGTCAAAAGTAAAAAAATCCACGTCATGATTAAATTAAAGTCATTACTTAAAGAAATAGAATATCCTCTTGCTGGAAAAGAAGACCTTCAATCCTATGGTGGTAATGAAGGTTGGAAAGGAAAGGTTGTGTGGATGACTCCTGATAAATTTTTAAGTCTAGTCCATCCTCTTCCTGACAGTGAAAATGATGATGAATCCATGAAAAATTTGGAACATAGAATGAGAAATGGTCTTCCTCTTGATTTTTTAGTATTGACGGTTGATGTGGCAAAAAAGAAAGTTACTGGTCACGAAGGAAGACACCGAGCAACCGTTGCCAAAAAACTTGGTATTGAAAAAGTTCCTGTATTGATATTTACTGGTAGTATGTTTAAGAGAGTTCCAAAGTGGAGTCCAGAAGACCATGAGATGATAGATAAATCAGAATTTAAACCTGAATATGATAAAACTTAAAGAAATTATTGAATCGTTTAATGAACCGATACCGCCTGTTTTGTATCATGCAACGTTTAACGCTCTGGTTCCTAGCATCCAAAAACACGGTCTTATTCCTCATGGAACTACTATTAGAAATTTTGATGGTGCGGAGTGGGGAGTGTATTTAAGCGATAATGAATCTTTTGCGGGAAGTATGGTTCAAGCGGGAACAGAAAATGAAGATATTCCAGATGAATGGTTGGATGAAGTAGTAATTTGTGTTATTGACACAGGAAAATTTGATACATCAAATCTTGATAAAGACCCACATGTTAATATGTCGGCAGTAGAAGATGAAGAGTTACCAAAATCATATATCTACAAAGGAACAATCCCAGCATCAGCAATAACAGAAATAAAGGACTTCGTAGAATAATCGAAGATATTTATACCTATAATGAAATTAAAGACCTTAATCAAAATCAATGAGTGGATTAGTCACGGCCCGGCGGTCAATGGTAATCCTGACTCCAAACTCCGTCCTATGCCCGGAGGATGGAATGATGATTCACCAAATTGGGATGGTATTGTTGAGGGTAAAGACTGGTTTTGTTACATGGAAGGTAATGATTGGCAAACTAAACGTTCTGGCGCCACGGTTTATATCAACGAAGATGATAAACCCCACAAGATTTGGATTAAAATAAAGACGCATAATCTTCGTAAACCCAACGATACCAATGAGTCTTACAAGGAAAGAGTCCGTAAACACACAAATAAAGTGGCTAGAACGTGGATGACTGCAGCAAAGAAAATCCATAACAATCCAGATATCAATGAAGCGGGTAATCCTGTCCCTATAACGTGGAAACAAGCCTTTCGTGAGTCTTTGAAGGATGCAAAGCTTAAAGCGCATCTGGCCGACTGTGGCGAACAAGAAACATCATCTTTGGCAGACCCAGTGAATTTTACACCAAGACTTCAAGAATCCATGCCATACAAAAAAGTTAGTTATTCTGCTGTAGTTTTAGATGATGTTGACCAAAAGAAGCTTTTAGAATTTTTCAAGGATAAAATGGATTCAAATTGGAAAGAATTTGCCCATCACATGACTATTAAAATGGGCGAACTTCCACAAGATAAAAAACAAGATATTGGTAAGAAAGTTCAATTAACCGCTTACGAGTTTGGTAAGTCTGATAAAGCTGTCGCTGTAAAAGTAAGAGGGTATTGGACAACCAACGAAGTTGCTCATATCACATTATCAGTAAATACTGCCGACGGCGGCAAACCTGTAGATTCCAATAAAATTGAAAACTGGGAACCACTTCCAAATACAATTCCTCTAAGTGGAACGGTTACTGAAATTCCTTTCAAATAACTCACTTCTTATAGAGCATCAATTGCTGCTGCTAGAATTGTGTATGTTCCGACTGAACATGTAGCAGATACATTAATAAACCAGTTAGCGGTTGTAACTACAGCGGCAGTAGTTGGTGCGGCAACAAGAGTTCCCAATCCCAAAGCACCAGCATGGGCTTGTGCTTCTGCGCAAACTAATCCCGACGCACCGATAGCTCTTACATATAATAGACCATCAAATCCAGCCCTTGCATTAGCTACCTGAGCCGCACTTGTTGTATTAATCCAAGCTTGATTGTCAGCGGTTGTTCCGTTAGCACCAACACGAACACGGAAAATCAATGTACCGGTGGATGAAGAGAAGCCAATTACTCTGATACGATAGTATTGACCGACCCTAACAGAGTTGGCTGGTACACGATAATTGAACAACAACACTTCACTTGCACCTGACGTTGCCGACCCCGTTGTAGGTAGTGATCTAACTGAGACGCCTGATGATTCATCACCTATATTATCAGATATAATTACGCTGCCGGTCATTACACCAAAGTTAATGAATGGAGGAATGACGTTCGCCGATAAATTGTTGTGAGCAACTTTAAGGTTCATGCTACCTGATGAATCTGGAACAAGAATGGCATGTCTTTGAGTATTGGTTGCCGTGCCGGCTTGACCAATTCTGTTGCCTGTAAGCATTATACTACCGGTCACATTTTTGTCAATTTCGAAGGCACTCCATTGGCTGGAACTTTGTTGTGAGTTACCAGCAATTGTACAATCGTGAAAACCAATGTTTCCTGTAGAACCACTGTTAGAAATGTAAACACCCTGACGGTAGTTATTCAATACTCTACAACCGATGAATTTGTAATCATCAATGATTGGACTATTAATACCACCAGCATTGGCATCACCAGAAATGGTTATACCTGAACCTGACAAAGTTCCAGCAAACCAAGAATTGACAAACACACCACTACGAACTCTTGCGCTACCTGATGCGACAGGATTGATAAAGAGAGAATTTGATATACAAGAGTCAAACAAAGTGTGGTCACAGAACACATAAGTAACATCCTGTGAAGATGATGGATTCATATACAATCCATACTGGGCCGATGTTATGTTATTTCTGAGAATGGATGTATGGCCGGTTTGAATTAATTGAATACCCGCCAATGGAATAGCTGTAACTGGATTTGACGTTACAACGTCAGTGATGTAAGTATCTCCCGCTAATCCGTTGTTAACAAGAATACCAACACCTGTTTGTCTGTATCCAGAACTCAAAACTCCGTTATCAATTTTTACCTTAATACTGGAACCTGTAACTCTAATACCTTCAAAGTAATTTGTAATATTGAAGTTCTGAATGAGAACATCATCAGCATTGGTTAGATTAATTGTCGCACCAGAACTTCTTGTGGTAGGACAAATCAATGACATATTCATCACACCCACGGAAGCAACACTGATAGCAATACTACCAAATTGTAGAACATCACCCGTAACGTGTTGTGGATAAAGAGCCGTCCCACCTACACCAGCACCAACCAAAAATACGTTGTTACCGGAACATGAAATTGGAGCAGTTGTTAGATAAACACCACCCGGAAAGAACAAATCCACGCCTCTGTTGCCGACACCAGAAGTCCAAGAAGCAGACAACGCCCTCTGAATAGCAGCAGTATCATCAGTAGTTCCATCGCCTGTAGCACCAAACGTTCTTACGTTTAGACCTGTTCTTACGGGACCTGTAAATGTTGAGGCACTTAATGTTGAAGTTAATAATCTGTTGATACTTGGATTATAGACCAACTGACCATCATCTATGATTAGATTTTGACTTCCTGAATTGATAGTAAATACCAAAGGATAATTTCTATCATCGGTTATACTCGAACTTACATTCATCAAAGCTGCCAATGAAGAACTGTGTGATGAACTTGCAAATGATGCGCTCAAAGCTACGAATGAAGCAGAGGACCATGAACCACTTGTAGTGAAAAATGAAGCACTGGCAAACGAAGCAGAAGTTGCAACAAAAGAAGCACTAGCAAATGAGGCAGATACAGCTACAAATGAAGTGGAAGCAAATGAAGCAGACGTGGCAACAAACGACGCACTGGCAAACGAAGCAGAAGTTGCACTGATTGAACGACTAGCGAACGATGCTGAGGTAGCCCAAAATGATTCTGATGCCCAAGACGATGATACAGCGTAATCACTTGGGATTGGTGGCGCCCATGAGGCTGAAATTGACTGACTGGCAAATGAGGCACTCGTAGCCACAAAAGATGCACTTGACCAAGAAGCAGAAGTTGCAGCCGTAGCCGTTGTCGCCGTGGTTGCCAAGAAAGCATTTACAGCCGATGAAGCAGTTAGAGCATAACTTGCACTTATTGACTGTGAAGCAAATGATGCGCTTGTTGCTACAAACGATGCGCTTGCCCAAGAAGCCGATGTAACAGATGCGGCAGTTGTAGCTGTGAGAGCATAACTTGCACTAATTGATTGAGAAGCAAATGAAGCACTGGTAGCTACAAAAGAAGCAGATGACCAAGATGCTGATGTTGCAGTGGTGGCTGTAGTTGCTGTCGTTGCCAAGAAAGCATTAACTGCTGACGAAGCCGTTAATGAATAACTTGATGAAATTGACGCAGAGGCAAACGATGAACTCAAAGAAACAAATGATGCACTTGAGAACGACGCTGATGTAGCAACAAATGAAGCAGATGACCAAGATGCGGATGTTGCCGAAGTAGCAGATGTGGCAGATGTTGCCAAGAAAGCGTTTACGGCTGATGAAGCTGTGAGAGCATAGCTTGCACTAATTGATTGTGAAGCAAATGAAGCACTTGTCGCCACAAATGACGCCGATGACCACGAAGCACTATTTACTGTTACCGTCTGGTCAGGTGCCCAAGAAGCCGATATAGCAAAACTTGATGAGATTGCTTGGCTGGATGTTGTGTTACTACCAGCAATAATAAATGATGCTGAAATTTGTGTTAATTGTCTTCCGTCGCCAACAAATGAGCCTGTAACTCTTGTTGCTTGTGTAAAATCAACAATGATTCCCGGCCCAGCACGCAATGATGCGGATACTTCCACATCTTGGAAGCTGCTCGAATTAACTAAAAAGATTTCGTCTGCCATAAATTATGAGTAGAACTCTCCACCAGTTATTGCCTGCCAAAATACAAAGTTAGTAAACGCTGTATTATTGTTAGCATTGATTACAAAGCTTCCACTTACTTTGGATTGAATTGTATAAGTTCTTGAACTTTCACCCGTCACCGTCACGCTATAATTATTGTCAGGGAAAGCTTTTGTGAATGTAATCGTAATTGTTTTTGGACTACCAGCAAACGCTGAACCTGAGGCAATACCCGATTTAATCGAAGGCATACCCAAAGCAAAACTAGCCGTGACAGCAAAACTAGCAGTTGTAGTGAATGATGAACTAATTGAATTTGATGCAAACGAAGCTGAGGTAGCCCAGAATGACTCAGAGGCCCACGAAGCACTCGTTGCGGTAAATGACCTACTGGCAAATGATGAACTTACCGATACAAAAGAACTTGAGGCAAACGAAGCACTCGTAGCTACAAACGAAGCACTCGACCAACTTGCACTAATTTGTTCAACTTGTGGTGCAAAACTTGCAGAAATAGACCTGCTAGCGAATGACGCCGATGTGGCGACAAATGAAGCAGAAGCCCACGAAGCACTCACCGGCACTGGTGCCCAAGAGGCACTTATTGACTGACTGGCAAATGATGCAGACGTGGCAACGAATGAAGCAGAAGCCCATGATGCACTTATTTGTTCAACTTGTGGTGCGTATGAAGCACTGATTGACCTTGAAGCAAATGAAGCCGACGTGGCAACAAACGACGATGAAGCCCAACTTGCACTAATCTGTTCTGTCTGAGTAAATGGTGCGTAACTAGCACTAATAGATTGTGAAGCAAATGAAGCCGACGTGGCAACAAATGACTCACTTGCAAAAGAGGAACTTGTGGCCCAGAACGATTCTGATGCCCACGATGCGCTTGTGGCAGTAAATGACCTACTTGCAAATGATGAAGAAACTGAAACAATTGAGTTTCTAGCATTACTAGCAGTTCCAAAGAATGAACCAGAAAGATAGAAACCTGTCTTATCAGCATAATTTGTGCTGGCCGTATTGTTGAATGTAAATAGGAGTTTTTTGTCACCAAGTAATCCCAACCACATATCTCCACCATCTACTTCAACGTATCCGTCTAATGGTTTTAACCAAGGCCAAGAGACACTAGCATATCCACTATTAGCAACACCAACATCAAGATAATTGGAGTTTTGAGTCCCAACGTCGGCCGTAGCACAAAAATCAGTAGAGGCATCAGAACCACTACTCAAGTTCTGATTGTAAATCTGTGAGTAATTATTAACATTTGAATAAGCACCAATGGTGTTTACCGATGATGTATTTTTCTGATATACCAACAATGCTTCTGGGTCTGTTGGATTTGGTGAACCTGAGTTAATCAAAACATACTGGTCACCGTAAACCTGAACACTGCCTGTTAAAGTCAATGTCTGGTCATTCTTCCAGTAAGGAACATGACCCGGAGTTGCCCCGCCGAATACAGGCTTGATATTTCTCATAAATACACCTGTGCCCGTGCCCGTGTATTCTGCTGCTGTTAAGTGTCTGTGTTCTCCGCCTTGCCCACCTTGTAGTCCCGTCAAACTTTCGTGGTCAGTAACTACGGATGGAATGAAAATATTTGAAAATGCTGACTCAATGACCACAGAACTATATGAACCACTCTGGACAACAAATCTACCAACCAATAGTCCAACATCTCTAATGGTTGATGGAAGATTTGCTGGTGGTTGAGCATTATTTGAGGCTTCTAATTCGGTGGCGAATTGAGCATTACTCATTACAATAGCAGATTCATCATTCGTGCCCATCAAACGATAGACAAAGTTTACCGACCAAGAATTAGGAGCGCAGGTTATCAATGATGAACTTCCCGCTCCACTATCATAAACACCATTCAAGTAAATACTTGATGTGTGTTGGTGCCAACCACTTCCTGATGTGTGGAAAATGTATGTGTAATATCCCGGTATGTAGGTATCAAAAGTTGGAACTACGTGTGAATTTGGTCCATACCAAACCGTTCCTTCGGTAATACCAAAATATCCTACCGAACCTGTGGTGTATAAAGTTAAACCATTTTGTCTCTGATAACCGTAAAGAAGAATGTCTTTATTATCGGTTCTATTTGCTAAAGCAAGACCAACAATACCAACATTAAAGATCTGAACATCCCACGATGAAGTCGTCTCTTGATAAATGTCCAAGGTAGCCACACGAACAATATTAATACCGGTAGCGTAAGATGGGTCGGTTGTAAGAGTGTATTTGGCATTAATACTTCCGGTTCTTTCTGAAACGATGTAGTTTGTTGAACCTGTAACCAATGATAACGTTGTAGCTGATAGTGGATAACCTTTTACAAGACCATATCCAGTAGCGTCATCAAATAAATTGACGCTACCCGTTGAAACGCCGACTGTTCCATTTAGTAAATTGGTGACAAAAATATCGGAGGTTATACCAGCATAAGCATTTGGAGGCGACGGATTTATTACAGTATGAACTATAAGTGAACCATTTATACCATCTACTTGACAGTAACCAATCTCAACTGATTCATATGGCTGTCCCGGCTCTACATTGGTAAATCCTCCCGGCACCGTTGTAGAGAGCCACACTCTATCTCCAATATTAAATCCGGTCATATTCACATTATGTGATACACCAACTTGGAGAACATATCCTGTAGAACCTGATGGAATTGCATGTCTAATAACTCCCACTACTTCACTGCGAATTCCTGTGCCGTCAGAAATTGCTGGATAAACATCCGGGTCTTGTCCATTAGTTGAGCCTGATAGATAAACCGCGGTCAATGCGTTCAAAGACGAAGTGAATGGGTTGTGAACTCTCCAAATTACTTCTTTACCGATGTGAAGTTTGAAATTCTGGTCCGTGTAATAAACCCAGTTAGAATAATCCTTGTCATAAAACATTCTACCTTCCTTGTAAGGAGGATTGTAAGGAACGGTTGGAATGTTGTAGGGTTCAATATATGATGGATTTGTTGAACTTGATACCACATATAAAGTAGCACCCGGAATTATGTAACTGGCAGAATTTGCATTTGATGAACTAATAGAACGGTCTGAATTTTTTGCATATGATGCCGTTCCGTAGAATGAACCAGAAACACTGACACCACCTTCTTCCACAACCAATGACATGCTTGGATAAACGTGGTTTCCAATACCCATACGAATAGCATAGCCTGACCCCGATTCATCCGTACCAATCCATAAATCACCATCATGATTGATTAGGTAAGAGTCATTTGGTTGTTCGTCGTTTCCATTAGAACCACTATTCCATCCCGACGAATTGATGCCCACGTCAACATAACTACTACTCTCCGAAGCATTATCAGCTTCTGCTACCATATCACTTGAAGCAGCGGTACCAGCGTTGATATTTCTTACGGCAGTTTGAACATAATCATTTGCGTCACCGAAAGAACGTATGACGTTGACATTATTTACATCAACCTGATTTACAGTCAATGATGGTTTATCAGATAGAGAATAAATATTACCATTGATATAATGGTAAATATCATTTTCTACACTAATACCACTTGTGTCAGTTAATTTACCATTGAACCACGTCGGAAAATAAAAATTCGTTGCGGTTTTACTTTGATAATCGTTAGTGTAAGAAGCGGTTGTAGAAAATGATGAACTAATTGAAGCCGAAGCCCAACTTGCACTATTTACACTAACAGTTTGGTCAGGTGCCCATGAAGCTGATACAGCATTTGATGCCCACGAAGCTGTTCCTATAAGATTTCCAATTACATTTGGAACAGTAAGGTCGCCAGTCATCGTATCTCCCGATTTCAATACGAAGTTGGAAGATGGAATAGGAACAGTAATACCAGCAGCAGTGGTGCCTTCAACTAAACAATGGACATTTGGAGTACTTGCTCCATTGATAATTTTGATTTTTCCAACTATTCTATCAGTTAAGTTGGTTTCCAAACTGCTTGTCAAAACAACTGGAATAATGTAGTTTGCGTTTACATCTGTGGTAAGTGTAATTGGAGAAGAAACTACATATTCAGTTTCAACACTGGCACTTCTAATATACATTTCCACCTGAAAAGTGTTAGCAGCATGACCACCCACACGATACATGTGAATGTGAAAATTGGTAGTTCCTCTTGCTAATGAAACAACATTTATTGCTGGAGTTATAAACTCATAAATATATTGTGATGCTGAAGCATTTAATACAATCAAATCTGTTTGTGATGAACTAACAGGTGTGGTCAATGGCAAAGCATTATGATATCCAACAATATCAGCACTTGATGAACGAAAATAAAAGTCAAATCCTGCCGGAGTCAAACTATCAACATATCTCTTTGTGGCTACATCATCTTCGTGTAGTGGGTCAACAGTTTCAATATGACTTGCAGAAATGTATGAGGCGGTGATACTGTTTACAGATATGTCTTGTTGTTGTGGTGCCCAACTGGCACTCAAAGCAAATTCGGAATAACTGGCTGAAATAGATGAACTAGCCCAACTTGCACTATTTACACTAACAGTTTGGTCTGGTGCCCACGAAGCTGATACAGCATTTGATGCCCAAGAAGCGGTTCCTGTAAGGTCGCCAGTAATACCACCGAGCACCGTTAAGGAGCCAGTGATTTGTGCGGAGCCGGGGCTAATCAGCCCATTTTTTATAATGAATTCGTATGCCATATCATCCCTTCAATATCCGGTAATGATTCTATCTGTCTGTTATGTTTATAAGTATCGACCTAATGCTCTAATATTCCAAGGAATCGTGCTTGAAACGGTAGCAATCAATTGGAGTAAACTTCCTGTCAGTGATATAGACATACTTACTTGTGAAGTATTTCCAATGTCTGTATTACTTGTTTCAGCAAATGTTATTGAACTATTTACCCACGAACCGAAAATTGTTCCTGCTCGTATATTACTTCCACTTGTCACAGCGTAATCAAAAAACGCTGCGATATATGAACCTGTAGAAATGGATACCACAACATTTGAACCAGTTCCTACAGATAAAGATGTGTTGTTAAAATTCCAACCTGCCAAACTACTAGCTGTCAATGCTAAACTAGCAGAAATGGATTGTGAAGCAAAAGATGCTGACGTAGCCACAAAGGAGGCACTAGCCCACGAAGAACTGATTTGTTCAACTTGTGGATATAAATTAGGAACGTAACTTGCACTAATCGACTGACTAGCAAAAGAAGCCGACGTAATAAACGTCAATGATTGAGTAATGTTACTATAAATGAATACAGAACACGTATCAGCAAAAGACGATGAAAGTGAATATGAAGAACTAATGGATTTAGATGCCCACGATGCTGATGTTGCAAACAACGAAGCACTTGACCAACTTGCACTCTCTGGTACAGGAGCCCAGCTAGAACTTATTGACCAACTAGCTGTTACCGGATAAGTGGCACCCTCAACAATGGAGTTTTTATTAATAACAAATAATGTACATACTTGATTATTAAGAGGTAATCCTCCCGGCGCAGATGAAAGATGAATGACAGGAACGGTAAACCAAGCACCATTATCTGTTAGACCCGAACTAACTTGGAATATGGATGCCTTGGTGGCATCCGATTTTTGTTGAATATAAAGTTGATAACTTCCACTTTTTAATGAGTCAACAATGCCAGTAATATCCAATCCATTATTAGTTGTGTCAGAAATAAAAACGTTGGTTATAGATTGAGACGCTGCATTATTGTATCTAAATTTTCCACTACCGGGGTCGCCTGAGGTTGTATTAGTACTGAATTTAAATTCAAATGCCAATACTAAATTATCAAATGATGCTGGATTTACATAAGATGCCGAATCAGCATTTAAAGCTGTTTGAGCAAAACTAGCAGAAATGGATTGTGAAGCAAAAGATGCTGACGTAGCCCAAAACGATTCAGATGCCCACGATGAAGACACCGAATTTCCTGTACCCGGTGCCCAAGATGCACTAACAGCAAAACTTGAACTAATTGATTGTGAGGCAAACGATGCAGATGAGGCAACAAATGAGGCAGATGCCCACGACGCGCTTGTGGCGACTCTAGCAACTAGAGCCAGACCAGCCAAAGAAGCCGTGTCAGAAAATTCCGATAAAATTGATATTGATGCTGTATTCGATAATTCTGAATATAAAGCATACGATGAAGAAATTGATACGTCTGTGGTTTTAGAATGTAAACTTTCAGATGCCCACGATGATGATATAGATGAGATTGATTTACTGGCAAAAGATGCTGACGTAGCCCAAAACGATTCAGATGCCCAAGAAGAACTTACAGAAAAATTACTTGGAATTGGTGGCGCCCACGATGCACTGACGGAATTATATGCCCAACTAGCAGTCTGGTCTTGAGTTAAAACTAGATTGCCTACAGATGATGTAGGAATACCCAAAATTACATATCCAAGACCATCTAATAGATAATCTGTAGAACCAGAGAGATATCGTTGAACTACATCTTGGTAGCTTGTCGATATGTATTGATTTGTTAAATCTCTTTGTGGAAATTGTGGCATATGCTATATAACTCCATAATTATCTCAAGAAGTCGTCTATTCCGCTTAAAATCGTTCTTGTATGGTAATTATATTCAGGATTCACTTTAAAGTATTCTTTTAAAATTTGAAGAAAGTCCCCTTTCCTTTTTTGAAAGTTATTCTTTCTAATACCAAACTGTTCACATATAGTTGCGATTTCTTTTTTCGGAACGAAAACATTAATGCCTTTCCTCTTTATTTTTGGTTTGATTGTTGATGTTTTAACTGCTGGTGCTTTAGATTCAATAATTTTTACAACCGGTACTTTGATTTTTACAATGGGTTTGTTAGAAGACTGTTTTTGTTCATCCACTCTGACCTTTACTGATGTGTGTTCTTCGACTACAAAATCCGATTCCCAAGGTCTAAAATAGGTATCTTCTACTATGACTTCCAAATGCATATTTCCACGAGAACTTTCATCCAATATGCCTTTTAATCTTTTGATGGGGATGGTACATTTATCACCATTTAACTCACCCTTAAATACCAAAGTCGGCCCATCGGAAGATTCTACGATGAGACGAGCAATAGAACCTTTCAACGAAGCATTCTTTACAGATACTTCACATTCAAAATTCTCATTCTTGTCTGTGTATATTTTATATGACATATCATTCCTCAAATTTTACATCTAAATCTATATTAGAGATTGCCTTAACAACCATTTTAATATCATCCACTGAAATATTCATTGTTCCTACCATTTTTTCCTCTTCATATGTTTCACCTTTTACTTTACAAATCAATTTGATAAGTCGTTTTCTTTTCTTATCATGTTCATCATTCGCTGTATAAGGATTCCACGGTGTTATCAACCAAGGTTGAACAAGAGTCGTAGCATCTACGCCCGGTGGCTGTAAAGATGCCGTAAATGATGGTGTTGGAGGCGTTATCGAACCTGAACATTGCGACCAATACCAATTTACATTCTTCCACCAAACGTTCGTTGTTCCCCATATAGCACATATCGCCGGTGGAGCGGAACTCGAACATTCCGACCACTTCATCTTTTCATCTACCCACCAAGCACCTTCCGTCCCCCATCTAGCACAGATTTCATTAATTAGTTCACAATCTGCCCACGTCCAATCTGCCCTTGGCCACGCAATGTGGTTTGGTGTACTCCAATAAAAACAATAACGTTTCATATTATAAATAGAACCGTCTTACTCTTTAATCATAATACGTTATGTTAAACGGCCCTTGTTTAGCTACCTCATTAATTGCTTCAAATAAGTTACTTTTTTGCGTAGATTTTATCTTCGTTTGTAAATATCCTCTCAATGCGACTAAATGTTTACATAGACCTTCGCCAATATCATACGCAGGTTGTGGCGAGCGATTTATACACTTATTTAAACTATTGGGGCCGATTTCTCCAGCACCTTGTTTGAAGTTGTTATAAGCAAATTTGTATCTGTAATCGGGACAACTACAATCTACTTTACATTGTAATTGGGCCGCATCATCTTTGTTACCTACCTCTCCCTTGAGAAACATTATATTTCCTTCAAACGGTTTATTTGTTACGCTTGGATTGGATTTATACCTAAAATTCCACTGTTCCTTGTTTTCTTCCGTACTAACCGGAATTGAACGGGCTCTTACATTTTTTGACCTATCTATACGAGACGTTCCATCTTCTGGACTTTTTGGAGTTTTATCTGTTAATTTGAGAAGTTGGTCATAAGACATTTCTTCATCTAATGGTTTATGAAGTTGTCTTTTAGCATCAGATAATTTGTATCTTCCCTGCGGCAATGTTAAAAATTCTTTAGTGCTAGGCATCTTAAGTCCCCACTTATTCAAATCTTCTGCATTACTAGAAAATACATTTTGGCCGCCAACAAATCCATCTACCTGAACATAGTCGGCCTCCGGAAGTTCCTTATTTCTCTGAACTGTAACTACTATAGTTTCATCAGTTAGTTGAGCAAGAAGAGATTTGACTTGACGTTCTTTATAGGACATGCCATCATCAGATTCTTTTAGAATATTTAGAATCTCTTTAAGTAACAATTTTAATTCTTGTCTTTTCATTCGTATCTTGTCCTATAAGGGTTTAAGGAAGTTGGATTTTTCTTTTCTAATACCGACCAAGGAACGCCTTGATACCAAGACCTAGTTGACATGACTTCGATATCAAATGTCTGTTCTCCATGTGGATTTTCATTACTAACGCGGCCTTCGTCTCTATTTTCCAATTCATCGTTGTAAGCATCCCAAAGGCCACTTACAATACTGTTTAAATCTTTTGATGTGAGAGTTTGAGTTTGAATTACATTTCCTTTTACACGTTGCCATCCCCAATTTACCAAAGCATATTCTCTGGCATCCAACGTCTTACCTTTACTATCATGTCCACGGATGTAATAAATTTTGTTGTCTATTTTACTGTCGCCTTTTCTTTTCAAATAGGAAATAACAACTTCGGCAAATTCATCATTTTTCCATGCTTCCAATTCTTCGGCATTTAGTTCATCGCCAATGTTTTGAATAATCTCATCCTTTACATCATTGAAATCCGGTGCATAATCGTGATTTCCAGCATCAACTCCCAAAGCATCTAAAATCTCACGTCTAAGTGCATCTATGACACGACCTTCGTGGTTTATGTCACCTGTATCGCCATCGGCATAAACGGCCTGACCA
>Ga0315278_10000561_pt1 | contig 32992 bp, 29 predicted proteins | sample YL17G06_0_MG_FD_203880 | JGI IMG/M metagenome (GOLD analysis project Ga0315278, IMG submission 203880) | Sediment microbial communities from Yellowstone Lake, YNP, Wyoming, USA - YL17G06_0 | ecosystem: Environmental > Aquatic > Freshwater > Lake > Sediment | place: USA: Wyoming | collected... | reverse complement strand
TAACTAAACAACCTTTGTGGGCGTTTTTTTTTCAAGAAAGGTGAATAACGACTCATCATGAAAGAATTATAAAACAAATGGGGGGGTATTTCAAGAGAAAAAGAGGCCAGCCAAAAAATTCATTCCTATTGGATACGCAGCTTTTAGCTCCAAATCGGAGCTTTTAACTGCACATTCGCAGTTAGTAGCTGTGAACGCGCAGCTTTTAACGCCGAATCGGAGTCAATGACTGCGCGCTTGCAGCTATTAGCTGGGAATTCGCAGTCCTTAAACTCCAGATTGGAACCGTTGGCTGCCCAACCGCAGCTATTTGCTGAATAGATGCAGTTATTTGCAGTAAATGCACCGCTTTTTGACTGCGATTACGCGGCCTTTAACGCCAAATCGGAACCATTAACTGCGCTTTCGCAGTTATTAGCTGTGAATTTGCAGCTTTTAACACTAAATCGGGGCTTTTAACGCCAAATCGGAGTTTTTTGCTGCGTTGATACATGAAAATATTGCGCTCGCGCAGTGTTTTTCGTGAAAACCGGGAACTTTCCCGCTCACGTTTACGTATAGAACTCTTAAATAATTTTAAAATATGGAGGTATCATGAGTAGAAGCGAATTCGCAAAAGCAACGGGCGCAAAATTGGAAAAAATCCGCAAGGCCAGGAATATTACAATTACCAATATGGCCAATGCACTGGCTATCGATCGGGTCACTTACGTCAAAAATGAAAACGGCGTGTCTATTCCCAATTTCTTAACCCTATATAAACTGGCCGATGATTTCGACATATCATTGGATTGGTTCGTCCTGGATGAAGCCCCGATGCATCGTTCGGAGAAAATAACGGAAACAAAAGCAGCAAACGATACCACATCGCTCCAGTCCCTATCTTATACAGCCGACATCAAAGAACTCATGGATCATATGGATAAAATTCCTTTATTGCGCTACGAAATCCTGGCTCAATTCCACAGGTTTAAAGAAGAGCATCAAGCACTGGTTGAAAAATCAATGAAAGCCAATTCAGGCGTTTAGCTTTCATTATTAATTAACAATTAGCCCTTATTCAAGAAATCGACGGCCTACGTTTCTTCGGGACAGGGCGGCGTCCATATCCGACAATATCTGCTTGCGCGGGGTAATAATATCCATTTCAGCATAATACTCCGTTCGGTCGATCACCTCGCCAATAATGACACTGATAATAATATAGCCATAATTATTTATCGGGCGCACGGGCTCATCTACCAAAAGGTACAGCGGCAGCAGGAACCCGAAACCAACCCGCAAAAAACTTACCAATGGCCGCATCTTCCTCCCGGTTCGCATAAAACGAAACTTGCGGTATAGATACAGGAAAAGTTTTAATCCACCCATCCATTCGATGATCGATTCATTTACCGTCAGGATGCCGGTGAAATAGAGCCCGTTGAAAAACGTATGCGCGCTGTGAAAATTCAACGGCCCAACCTTCATGGCTACCTGGTAAATCCGATCGATGCAAAATAGACTGATAAAACCGATTGCCACGGCTGCCCTACCCACATCCCGGACGCCCGGGAAGAAAATCAAGTAAGTCGCCGACAACCCCAGGAAAAGTGAAAAAAAGAGTATTTCCCGGCTCAGCCAGGAGCTTTTAATATTAAAAATCGCCCGAAAGGCCCGCTCCTTTTTCCCCAAATGCACCGTACTAAGAGCCAGACCCAATAACCCGGCCCCCAGGAATATATACGGGTTAATGCCCATTGGCGTCGGCAGCATGACGGTTAACCATGATACCAGCAGGGCCGCTAAAGTAGTAAAAAGCAGCAGCGCCCACTCTGCCTTTAATGTAATTTTAGGAACGGGGATATGCTGGGAAGCTTCGAAGAGCTTTGCCACTGATTCTTTCGCTGGGGGCGCCGTGACTTCCGGGACCTGCCGCCCCTTCCTCAGCTCTTTGAAACCAATGGCCGGCCGCAGGCGGGTTTTTGTGAAACCGGCAATGTTTTGGATTCCCCCGGTTTCATCGTAATCCCCTACCCGCAGCGCATTGGTGGGACAGGCGCAAACACAGGCCGGGGCCTCTCCTTTTTCCTGCCTCCGGATGCAGAAATCACACTTCTCGATTACCCCACGAACCTCATTGAAGCGCGGCGCATCGTATGGACATACCCAGGTACAGTACTTGCACCCCAGGCAGCGCGACGCATCGATGGTCACGGCCCCTGTCCCCGGGTCTTTGGCATACGCCGAGGCCGGGCAATTCTTCAAACAGGCCGGGGATACGCAATGATTACATGCCATGGATAAACTAAACAAAGGCAATTCAGGATGCCGCGTCTCGTTAAAAACATAAACCTGGCGCCAGTTGAGGTCCTGTTTCCCGGTATTTTCAATGGAACAGGCCACGATACAGGCCCCACAGCCCGTGCAGCGATTCAGATCGAAAATAAAAGTTTTGTTCATCGATTAACTATGCCTCCGGCGGGTCAGGACCTTTTTGAAAAAAGGTCCCGACACCCCCTAAAACTTCTAATAATAAAAGCTTTGGGAAGTCCAGAAACCTTTTCTCGAAAAGGTTTCTGGATCTTTATAATTTTACTACCTCCACCAACGTCTCATGAAATGCACTGCCATACCCCATATCCGTCTCACGCCCCAACGAAAGAAAATTCACCGTCCCCCCATCCGTGATCCACCACCCATTGGTCACACATACACACCCTTTCTTCATACTGAAATCGATCTGCACTTCCACCTCCAATTGCCCACGGTCATTAAAAATACGAACCATGTCGTTGTTCACAATCCCCCGCTGAATTGCATCCTCCGGGCTCATCACCACAAACGGTTTGGGACTGAATTGGCGAATCGATTTCAAATTGTTGAACTGCGAATGAGTACGGTTCTTCGTATTGGGGGTCATAAAATAAAGCGGGTACTTTTTCGCTTCCGGCGACGACCCACGCACCGATTCCACGGGCTCCGTATAAACCGGTAAAGGGTCCAACCCCCAACGCTCCCTGGCCTCCTCCGAAAAAAGCTCGATTTTACCCGACGGCGTCCGAAATATAAAATTTGAAAACGCGATCTCTTCCATCCCCGGCGCCAAAACGGGCCCTTCCCGCAGCCGCTGCAAAGATAACCCAGGGAAAGGCTCCAATTTTTTCTCCAAAAAAGCGTCGATCTCCAGATCCGAAGGACCGGGCAGTTTCTCCGCCATCGCTTCCCCGGGAAACCCCAACCGAAGCGCCAACAGCCGGTAGATTTCCGATTCCGGTTTCACCTCCCCCGGCGGCTCAATCACCTTTTGTTTCAGTTGAATATAAGGGTGCCAATATGCGCCGATCACATCCGACTGCTCGAACATCGACTTGGCCGGCAGTACGATATCCGCTTCCCTGGCCGTATCCGTAAAAAACTGCTCCACCACCACCCGGAAATCCAACGAACGGAACGCTTTTAATACCGTATTGGTATCCGGGTTCTGCGTCACCGGGTTGCCCCGTTCTACCCAGATCATTTTTAGCGGGGGGTCTTTTTGATTCAATATATCCTGTCCCAAACGGGCAACAGAGATGGAAATCCGCGCCACGCCGTCCGGTTTCTCCGGCGGGTAAAAGTCAAGGGGGTCGCCGACTTTACTGAAAATACTGCTCTGCAGATTGGCGTACCACCAGCCGCCGCCCGAAACGCCGATATTGCCCGTGATAACCATAAGCGCCAACATCGCCCTCATGGCCTGGCCGCTGTTGGTGTACCGCTGCATACCGAAACCCGGACAAAGACATACCGGTTTCCCATTTGCGATTTCATCCGCCAGGCGTTGTATATAGGGAACCGGTACATCGCTTATTTCAGCCGCCTTTTCCGGGGTAAAGTCCAACACCAATCGCTTATATTCGGGGAACCCCAGCACGTATTTATCTATAAATTCATTATCGGTCTGATTACGTTTGACCAAAAAGTGGCCGATGCCTAAAGCCAGGGCGCCGTCGGCGCCCGGTCTGGGTTGAATGAGCAACTCCGCCCGGTCCGCCGAAAGCGTACGCCGGGGGTCGATGACCAGCAATTTCGCCCCTTTTTCAACCGCCCGGTCGATGGAACGCATCTGCTGGACATTGGTCTCCGCCGGGTTCTTACCCCAAAGAATGATCGTTCTGGCGTTTTCAATATCCCAGGGCGCGTTATGTTTATTCTCGCCCAGGGTCAGGCGCGTGGCTTCCAGGCCGGCCGGCCAACACAGATCGCCGTAGGTAGAGGTATAACCCCCATAAAGCCTCCAGAAATTCGAACCCACTTCGTTTAATAATCCCTTGGTCCCACTGCCTGAATAAAATAACACGCTCCGCGGCCCAAAACGCTCTTTGAAATGACGTAATTTTTCCGCGATCATATCCAGCGCCCGGTCCCAGGATATACGCTCAAATTCCAGGGAATCTTTTTTTCGTATCATCGGGTAAAGGATGCGATCTTTGGAGTGGGTGCGCTCGACGTAACTCAAACCCCTGAGGCACGGACCTTTGGGCGCGGCTTTGTTGTCCGGGTTGGCTTCAATGCGGCGGATACGGTTGTCTTCCACGTAGACTTTCAGGCTGCAAGTGCTGTAACAATTTCGTGGGCAAGCGGTAGTGTACATTTGCATGCTTAAATTTTACCATAAAAAACGAATGTATGGAAACAAACATTTTTTACTTTACACAGGAGGCATTAAGCTTTATAATTGCAGTGGAGGAATTGCATGAGATTAATAGGAAAATTTGACGATGAAGGACTTGCCCGTACCTTTAGTAAACACCTGAACCAATTGAAAATCGATAATCAAATCGCCATCGAACCCGACGGCACCTATGAACTGTGGGTCATCTGGGAAGATGAAGTGAAACACGCCGAACAATTATTGTCCCAATTCCTCTCCCCACCCGGGGAAACCGAACCCCGGGATATCCCCCCAAAAACCCCAAAAGTACAGGAGCCTGAACAAAAAGAGAAACAAAAAGAGAAAAAGAAAGAGAAAGAGAAAGATCATCAACATCAACAAAAAAACCACACATCCCCGGGTAAATTTACCGGGAATGTTACCCTGTTTCTTATCATCATTTCAGCGATGGTGGGCCTCTTCTCCGGACTGGGACAAAACAACTCGTTTTTGCAGGAATTTTTTATTACCGATATTATTCGCGATGGAGGGATTATCCAATGGCATAAAGGCCTCCCGGAAGTTTCCGCGGGAGAATTCTGGAGACTCATTACCCCCATTTTTGTCCATTTCGGTTTCGCGCACCTGTTCTTTAACATGCTCTGGCTCTATACCCTGGGGAATATGATCGAAAAACGGCAGGGTAGTTTGATTTTGGGGATATTTATCGCAGTTACGGCCGCCGCCGGTAACCTGGCCCAATACCTGGTTGTCAGTCCCTATTTCGGCGGTATGTCCGGCGTAGTATACGGTCTGCTGGGCTATTGCTGGATGAAAAGCAAATACGATCCCGGCTCTAAAATCTACTTGCATAAGATCACGGTCTTTACGATGATCGGCTGGTACTTCCTGTGCCTGACGGGCCTGTTAGGCCGCATGGCCAATGTCGCCCACGCCGCCGGGCTGATAATAGGCGTCGCCTGGGGGTTCCTGGCTTCGATCCAGCGAAAAAATACTGCAAAAAAACCTTAGCACAGCGAGTCTGCCCTTCCCGTTTCCACTTTTCCACTCCAAATGTGCGCGCGTGTGCAATTAATCCATCAACTCATCATCATCATACGGTCCCAGCGCGGTTCGCTATCTGAAACAGCGGCGAGTAAGGCCAAACCGATCCCGCTGATGCCATCGAAAATATCCGCCGAGTTGATCCACGTGGAATGATAACGTTTGAAACCCGCATACCCATCTTTGAAGGCAGCCATTTTCAGTGTTTCATCCAGCCAATAAAGGGCGGCGTCTTCAAAATTTTTTATCCCGGTATAATGAAACATTCGATTGTAAATATGGGCGAGCCCCGCCGTTCCGTGGCACATCCCGGCATCCACCACGGCATTTTTTTCGAGATCCCGCCTACCGGTAGAATGTAGTAGAACATCGGTGATCATTTTTTCCCAGTCCTTATTACCACAGCTTCCGGATGCCTGCCAGAGACCGATACCCAATCCCGGGTCTCCAAAACACCAGGCTAAACGGCTATCGGCAGGAGATGATTCTCCTATTACCCAACCGGGAAAATGAGATATCCGGACCGGCGTGTCCTGGAAGTGCTTGAAAATATACGAAACAAAGGCATTTAATAAGCCGGTTACTTTGTCCCGGGCAATATCCAGGTCCAACAACTTACCCAGGAACCAGGCAATAGATGGCATCCCGTGCGCCATACCGAGATTGCAGACGTATGATTCCCCACCCCCGTCATCGGGCGCCCGGCTCAAGAATTTGAGTCCCCCGTCCTTATCCTTTTCCGCGACTTTCTCCAGCACATCCACCAAATGTGAGAGGTAAACAGATGATAGGCGATTGCCGCGCCTGCTCAAAAAATAAAGCCCTTTTTGCAGGGCGCCATTGAGATAATCATATTCTCTTTTTTCCATGTTCTTCAGCATGGTTTCGTACAGGAATATGTCGATCTCTCCCAACATATCATTGGTATCGATTTCGAGGAAATCATTTTGCGCCAGGTGTTCGAGGGTCCAGCCCACGCCGGCCAGCCCATCGGAACCGCTGCTTAAACGCCCATCGGCGATTTCATTGCTGAGTTCGTCAAAAACCATGGATATCAAGTCGAAAGCAATCTGGGCGTATTTGTCGTCATTCATGAATTTAGCATAATAAAACAAGAACAGTACGGCGCCTACCCGATCCGAAGCAATGCCGTTATTGCTTTTGAAGGTAGGCAGATGGGTCAGGAGAGTTTCCGCAATTTCGGATAATTTTTTTAAAAACAGGATGCGTCCTGGGCTAGAAACATCCAGTAAGGGTTTCCAATCGGAGGAGTTGTTGGAAGGGTTCATGAAGTTCGTTTTTAAAGTAAGACTCCCGGGAAATCACCCGGTGTGCAGGTGATTTCCCGGGGAGAATTTTTAATGATCGGTTTTACCTGGTATCCGTGGTGGGTTCCATATAGCAAGGAAGGTTCCTGGTATCCATTTGAGCTGAGGGGATGACTACGGTATTGATGACATAAGCGCTGGAGGAATAATAGTAAGCCGAGGTGGATTTGCACTGGACCTGTGTGCACCTATCATCCGCGCCGGCCCGCACCAGTTCTTGCTCGGAAATGGATAAATTTGCTACGGTTTGCTTGTGAAGGGCAAATCTTTTGTTCATGTTTCTTGTTTTCATGATTTTATCTCCTTTTTTTTATTTGAAAGCCTATTCTTTGAGATTTAATTATATCATCCGGGATAAAAAATGTCAATATAAATAAAACCTATACACCTGGGTGACGGCGTTTGGTAAAATAAAAAATATCCGTGTGTTTGGTATACCCCGATTTTTGAAAAAATGACATGGAGACCTGGTTATAATCTTCGATCAGGCAGGCAATGATTTCAATGCCGCGATCATAAAGGGCTTTTTCCGCTTCTTCCAGGAGGCGCTGTGCGATCCCCAGGCCCCGGAACTCCGCCGTCACCGCCAGGCGGTTGATCCATCCCTTGCGACCGTCATGCGTCGCCAGTACGGTCCCGATAATCGTTTCACCTTTCACTGCCGTCAGGAAGGTCGCCGTCCCTTGCGCGATTTCTTTTACTATCTTCTCCCGGCTGTCCCTACCGTTGGGTTTATAAGGAAGCCCCGACGCCTTCCACAAGGCCATCACCGGCTCATAATCATCGGTCCGGAACTTTCTTATTTCCACATTTTCTATATTCATCGTTAACTCCTTTTTAAATGCCTGGTTTAATTGAAAAGTGTAAAGTATTAAGAGAATATGAAGAAGAAAGAAAAGAATAAAAGTGGATACCGGGCAGTACACAGTACTGACCCGGTATCCTTGTTGTTCTACTCCAATTCACTTAATAGGGAATTAAAAAAAAGCAAAACCATAGACAATACCGCTTACATTCCAGGCAGGTTTCTTCTCCTTCGTTTCGGACGCATATATCCACGAAGGGATTGGTTTCCAGGATAGTCGGGGCATGGAGGGTCGGTAACAATCCGCCGAAAATCACGGGGATATGTGGGGCCGCCTCTTTGAGCTTGCGGGCGATGAGTTGACCCAGGAAATAATTGGAATTATCGATGGTAAAACCCACCATACGGGGGTGTAATTCCGGGATAGCGGCGGCGCAGCGGTTGATAGTAAGGGGTTCACTGTTGACGAATTGACAGGCGGCAATTCCCTTTTGGTTAAGGTAAGATATAATATAAGCAGAGCCCAGGCACATCCCGAACCAGGACCTGGCATTCTCAACAGAGGTGTTGCAGCCGGGGGGATAAACAAATATGATATGCGGATTGCTCACCATTTTTTTCCTTTCCCATCAGCGTCGTTGAAAAAAGGCGCCGGTTGAAATTTTCCATTTTTTTTTAAAGTTTTTATATCCGGCATTATTTTTCTCCTGGAATTACACTCTAAGGAATTTTATACGTGAAATACAGGAAAAGGTTTAAAAATTCTTACCGGGAAGAATCGATAAAAGATATGTTCTTTCAAATGCCCGGTGGGAAAAGGCTTATCCCGGCCTGCCAGGCAAATAGCCGCGAAGAACGCGAAGATACGCGAAGAAAAAGTGTAATTTTTTTGTCTGTCCCGCAAAGCGCAAATACCTATGGTGTATTATAACACAGGAATAGAGGGAAGGGAAGAAAGAAAAAACCCGGTTGCTGCGCGACTTGCACTGTTTATTACTCCAGTTGCGCCGTTTGTAAATACATTCGCACCGTTTGCAAATACATTTGCGCTGGTTATTAATTTAATCGCTCGATTAATTGTTTAATTTGCCTAAAAAGGGCGGCCAATCCGACCGATTTGTTTTTGCAACGTAGGGGCAACCCCCCGTGGTTGCCCATTTTGTTGTCCATTTCGATATAATTGGGGCAGACACGGGGGCCGGGTAGACACGGTTATTATTGGGGCAGACACGCGTACCGCAGGTCTGCCCCTACGGAAATTTTAATATTATATCCCCTTCCTTTTTTCATAAATTAATGGTATGTTTACCTGATGCCTTTTACGGAGATTCCAACAATGCAAAACAATGCCATTGTGGTGCTGTATTATAATAAAATTCGTTTGACCATCGACTGCGTCCGGTCCATCCTGGCCGCCGGATACCCGGCAACACGGATGAATCTTTTCATATGTACTGGGAAGATGTGGAACTGAGTTTCCACACTCACCGCAAAAACCTTCCCCTGGCGCGGGGACCGCTTTCGCAGTCCCCTTCTTTTCATATTTCAATTGAATTTCGGCTCGATCTCAATTTCAATCGATTTTTTAAAGGACTGACCCTTTGAGTCCGTCAAAACAAATACAAGGGAATACCGGCCCAGGAACCCCGGTCCGGGCGACCAGGAAAATGTCCCGGTTTTCGCGTCCAGTGTGGAGCCGATGGGTAAGTTATTGTATTCATCGTTGCTTATCAAATAGCCCTGGATAGCCGAATCGTTCTCGCCTAATTTAATTTCGACCCATTCCAGTTCTTTGATGACAATCCGGCTCAGCCCTTTCTCATCCGGCAGTAATTCTGCCGACTCGTCCTTATTCCTAAAGTCTCTACTAAACGTTATCGGTTCCGAAAATTGGGTGGGAATGGCATCGATAATGTCGGCGATATTTTCAACACCTTCAGCGGTGGGTTGCACCCGCAAGCTTCCCGAATTTTGTACGGTAAAATACCGGCTGCCGATGCCGTCGGCGTTCCCAGCACTGTCTGTTGCCGTCCATTGTATGGTGTGAATTCCATTTTTGTATGGAGTGGTATTGAGGTAATAATAACCGGCCGCCCCGTTACTGTTCGCGTACCCGGGAAACAGGGAGGCGATATCTTGCCTATAATTATTATAAACCGGGTGTCCGATATAAACGCCGTCTATCCATACACCGATGGTAGAACCATTGGTTGGTATACTATTGGGCTGTGGTGTTAATACCCATCCCCAGTTGACAAAGGAGCCGCCGGATGCGGTTCCGCCCTGCGTGGGTGTGTCGATGGCGCCAAAGGGTTTTACCGCATGGTCGTTATCCACCGTGATGGTTTTAACGCCAAGATCGGCGGTTTTTCCCTCCGCGCTAGCGGCGACTGCATGCAGTTTAAATACTCCATTCCCTCCATTTGGCAGGAAATTGGTAAGCAGGATGTATCCCCAGCCCGCTTTATAATTAAAAGGGTAATCCGGGTATGCGGCTTCGATATCCGGGCGGGCGCCTTCAACGAATGCAACGTCGCCGATTAATGCCAGGGCATCCCCATCCTCTCGATAGATTTTAACGCTTTGAATTCCAATATCATCCAGCGCCCAACCGGTAACAGGGATACTACTTCTTACTGTAGAACCATCTACCGGCGTTAAAAATTCACCGAATGGCCCGGTATACTGGGACACGGATTTTACTTTCAGGGTGACGGAAACGGCTTGCGGAGAATTAGTCGCATTGGGATCGGAGATGATGACTTTTCCTGTATAGGTTCCCAAAGTTAATCCGGTGGAATTTATCGATACGAATATAGTACCGTTGCCTGCGCCTGCGCCTGGAGCGCAAATAAGCCAGGGCGCATCGACGCTGATATTCCAATGCAAATTTCCGCTGCCGTTGTTGGTAATCGATACGCCCTGTGGGGCTGTAGCTACGCCTGATGTTAATGAACAAAAATTTAATTTGATGCGACTTAAGCGAATAGTTGGGGCCGCTGTAATTGAAAAAACGGCGTCGCTGTTATCCGATGGGATTCCATGGTGATATTCGCTTACTTTTATCTTACATTGGGAAGAGGCGGTATTGGGAACGGTCCAGGTATAAGAACCGGTATTGGGAGAGTAAGGAGTTATCATAGTCCAACTGGCGCTGTTGTTGATGGTATATTCGATCTTTACATTTCTGACAATGCCGGTAGTAGTCCATTTAATAGAATGAGAAGAGCCTATACCCCAACTTTCGCCGCCATTAGGTGAGGTAACTGTAATTGTCGGCCCCGATATAATCGAGAAGGTATTGTCTGATGCATCCAATGGTATTCCGGTAGCTGCTTCGCTTATTTTAACCTTGCATTGGGAAGAAACGGTATTGGGCACAGTCCAGGTATAGGAGCCATCGTTGGCTGTGGGGGAAGTAATAATTGTCCAACTGGAACCGTTGTTTGTTGAATACTCGATTTTTACATTACCTACAGTCCCGGCGGTTGTCCAGGTGATGGCATGAGAAGAACCTACATCCCAGGTTTCGCCGCCATTGGGAGATGATACAGTAATTGATCCACTTTCGCTCGTTACTGTTACTGATATAGAACCTGTATTATCAAAATAATAGCCGGGTTGCCCACCCCCAGGCCACCCAAAGTTCCATGCATCGGCAATACCTAGATAGAGGCGTGTAGCGTTATCTGGGGCATGAAAAACCTGGAATTCCCCTATACCCGCCATACCATCTCCGATAAAAAATACTTGTCTCAATGCCGGGCAGAACTCGTCGGTCTGATCCGAGATCGCACCCACGGGTTGTTGCGATTGGTCGAGGGGTGAGTAGTAACTAATCATGGGCGGCGCTTGTCCGGATGGGTACGAATCATCAAGAAATACCCCAGTCAAAAAGATATCCCGAGTGTAGTGTTTTATACCTGAAAGTGACCCGGAAGAGAAAAGGATGTATGTACCAATATTAATATAGTAAAAACCATCCGCATCATGGGCATTTATTCCATTGCAACAAGAGAGGTTATTTCCGACGGTGCTAAATTTTAACCTGCGTTCCTCTCCGGTAGGCAGATTGATTTGGACCGGCAAAAGCCCCCCACCACATTGATCGGTTGAATCCCGACCGGACGCAAAAATATTCATCTTGGCATCGACAATGGCGGTAAACTCCTGCGCCGGGATTGCCCCATCCATAAAACTTGAAATGAAAGAAACCAATACAATAAAAATAGATTCAAAAAATTTTTGTCTCATCTGCGCCTCCTTACCCCATAATTATAGCATAAATTTTCCAGTTACATGTTAATATTTATAAAAGTTTACATTTTTTTCATGAAAATAGGGACTTCACTTTTTGATAAAATAATGGTATGTTTACCTGATGCCATTTATGGAGATTCCTGCAATGCCAAACAATGCCATTGTGCTGCTGTATTATAATAAAATTCGCCTGACCATCGACTGCGTCCGGTCCATCCTGGCCGCCGGTTACCCGCCGGCGCAAATATACTGCTTCGACAACGGCTCCAGGCCGGAAGTGTTTACTGGATTAAAACAAACTTTTCCCCAATGCGCCCACCACCGCTGCGAAGAAAATTATGGCTACTCCGGCGGCTTTAACCGCGCACTCGATTGGTTGTTTAACCTGGGATTTTCAAGCGCCCTGTTTTGCACCAACGATACCAGAGTTTTTCCCGGCGCATTGGAAGCCTGCGACCAAAAAGCACGGGAAACGGGCGCCGGTATGGTGGCCCCAGGCATTATTTACCTTTCCTCGGAAGGCAACCCACATGAAACCATCGACTCCATCGGCGGCTGGTTCGACGCCGGGACCTGCACCCTTAGCCACTACCAGGACCGCGATCTGCCCGATATCCTGGACCCTACCAAAGACTATATCCCGGGTACGGCGTTGTGGATTCATAAGGACTTTTTTAAAGAAATGGGCGGCGCAGATGAATCTTTTCATATGTACTGGGAAGATGTGGACCTGAGTTTCCGCGCCCATTGCAAAAACCTTCCCCTGGCCCGCTGTTACGAAGCTAAAATCGCCCACGGCGTGGGCCAAACGGTTAGGAAAAAACCTCTCTATACGACTTTCTATTTCCACCGCAACCGCATCCGTTTCTGCCGGCGCTATCTGGCTGGCGAAACTCTCCTACAGGCCCTCCAACTGCTGGAAAAAGAACTGCTGGAAATGGGCCGCCGCTGGCAAGAAAATGACGACCGGAAACGTCTCAACTACCTTGATCAATTGCTAAAAGAACTTATGTCCACAGATTACACGGATTAACACAGATTGTTTTTTCAGCAATTCCTCCCTGTTTTTTCTTTTCCTCTTCTGCTTTTCTCCGCTCTTCCGCTCTTCCTAACTTCCTCGCTTCCTGTTTTTTCTTCATCATTCATCATTCATCATTCATCATTCTGCATTGTATTAAAGATGTTTCCACTGATTACACGTTACGGCGATTGACACGGACAAAAAAAAGAAGGGGAGAAGGTAAGAAAGTGAGAGGGTAAGAAGGGTATTCTTAAGAGCTTCAATAGCGGCTATTTTCATGCCAGTTCCTCATGATGCAAGCCTCACCCTGAAACTATGAAAATGTTTGCCACCAAGACACCAAGAGACGGCGCACCAAGGTTTTTTTATAATAAACCTCTTGGTGTACCTTCGTGCCTTTGTGGCTATAACAATCGTCCGGAATAAAAGTAAAATTCTCCGCCAATGCCTGGGTGAAAATCCTTGAATTGCCGGTGATACGGATCGAAATGCTTTGATATACTTGGACCGTTGAGATAAAAGGAGTAGTGGGCGCGAGCAGCCAGGGTTCGGTTGAAAAATAAGATAAGACCGATGTTCAGGCAGACAAAGATAATTTTATATTTTTTCATTTTCATCGTGTTTAGTTGGAAGGGATTGAAAGACGTTGCGGATTGTGGAACAGCGAATCTGCTTTTCATTGCATTCAGGGGTAGAAAACATTCCTCAAGCATTCCCGGAAGGGAACAGTTTAACCAATTCGGTTAACCGCGGAATATAATTGAAATCCTTTCCCTTCTCTTTCAATTTGTCTTTTATAGATTGCAATCGATTATTAAAGGTTCGTCTTTCCAGATCCGCCCATTTCGCTGCTTTGGTTTGATCATTACCTGACCTGATTAGCAACTCACGGTAATAACTCGCTTCCACATCAATGAAAGTAGGAATATCCCGTGTCGATTTGTTCTCATCACCGTTCACCATGGAAGGTCTCGAGTTATCCGTGTGCATCGGCTTCATATTTTTTTCATCAAGTCCCTCAAGCATTTCCGGTGTAAGTTCCTCAAAGCCTGGGAATTGAATAAACAGTTTACGAATTAATTCCCCCAGTTCTCTTATATTGCCTTTAAAATCGCCCTTTTTCAGTTCCTCGATAAATTCGATACCGGGAACGAGTTTATTTAATTTATAAATTTTTACCGCCATCCCGATAAAATGTTCCACCAGCGGTTGGATATCTTCCTTTCTTTCTCTTAATGGTGGGATAGAAATCGTAAACCCTTTCAAACGTTGAAAGAAATCTTCCCGGGATTTACCTTCGCGAATGTCATCTTCAATATTTCGATTGGTGGCGGCAATTACTTTTGTATCTGCTTGAATCTCTTTATCAGATCCCAGCTTATAATAGGTGCCATCCTGGAGCAGCCGTAACAGTCTCACCTGGGAATCGTTTTTCAGGTCGCCGATTTCATCCATGAAAATAGTTCCGCCGCGGGCCTCTTCTATTAAGCCGTTACGATCGGTTTTTGCGCCGTCAAAGGCACCTTTGACATGTCCAAAAAGTGTATCGGCAAAAAGTGTATCGTCGAAACTGGCAATATCCATCTTGACAAACTTACCTTTTCTGCCACTCATCTTATGTATGGCTTCCGCGACAAGTTCCTTGCCCACGCCGGTTTCTCCTCTTAACAGGACAGCCGTATCGTTTTGGGCTACTTTTCCTATATCTCGAAAAACGGGCCGCATCTTTTTACTCCTCGTGATGATGGGCTTAATACTCTCAGATAACCTGATCCCCTGGAAAATTTGCTCGATCAACCTGGAAGGATCAATATTTTTTTTCAGGTAATAATATAGGGCGCCATGCTTCATGAATTTTACTGCGTCAACCAGGTTTTCATCCGTAGATATCAAAATAACCGGGATTTTTGGGTAATCGTCAAGTATTTTAGAAGCCAGCGCTTTTCCATCAATGGTAGGTAAAGACGCATTCAACAGGATAAACGAATATCTATCGCTCTCTTTCATTGATTTCAATGTACTTCCATCCGTACATACTGTTATATGGGTGATGGATTTTGCCCTCAACTCCGTATCGATTCTGTCTGAAAAGATTTTATCATTATCGACGACCAATACCGGGTCTATCGGGTATTTACTGTCATCTGTCATGGTTTCACCTCAGCCAGGGCTTTTTTAACTTTTTCGATTAACTCCGATTTTTCAACCGGTTTTAACAGGTAGTCGGCTGCTCCCTCACTCATACAATCCACAGCGGTTTCAACATTATTGACTGCCGTAACCATAATAACTTTAACCCCGGGCTGCTCTTCCAGGATTTTGGACAGCAGCGCATCGCCCCTGACATGCGGCATTAAAATATCGAGAAGGATGAGCGAGTACCGCTTCTTTTTAAGCAGGGGAATCACCTCCCGGCTGTCCTTACATCTCACGACATCGTTAAATCCCTCCGATTTCAATGTCATGTATATACCGTTTAAAAAATGTTCTTCGTCGTCCACTAACAAAACGGGATCATTGAAAGGCTTTTTTTCTCCTTGTTCATCGTTGTTCATCATATTACCTCCATTCAATTTTTATTTTTCATTAAAAGGTTTTACAGGTAAATAGGCTGATTTTCCGCCTGTCCGCTGACGACCTAACTATATGTCGTGATTTCGAAAATTCTTACCGGTTAATCCAATCCTTTTAATTTACGCCCGGTCTTATTTGTAATCTCCAAAACCTTTATAAAAGGATTTGCTTCAAGACTTAGCTCTGCATTTCTTATTACGTGATAATCCGCCAGTATTTGCCCGGGGGAAGCCTCTTTTTGGAGACGCGCTACTTTATCGACTTCCTGGCCGCCGATGTCATACATACCATCTAATTCCAGTTCTTCAACCTCCCCATGGGTCAGTGTAATCCGGGTTTTCATGGGGAGCTTGATTTCACTCTCCCTAACCACCAGCGAATCGCGAAAAACAATGGCGACTTTTATCGCGTTAATAATTTTTTCAAAAACCCCTAAAACCCCATCTCCCATATATTTGACGACTTTGCCATTCGTTTCCCTGGGATCATTATAAACTACAAATCCATATCCATCGTATTGATTCAGCCCACCTAATGTTCCAAACCACATAAACTCTTTCTTGTCTTGAATAATGGAATTGACCGTGGACTGGGAGAGGCCATCTTCAATGGAAAGATGATTAAAACGGATTTGTTTGATCTGGCCATACATATATAGGCTACCGGTAAAAAAAAGAAAGACCATCAAGCCTGTCATGATCTTTCTATTACCTTTAACTTTTAGATTCATCATTGTCCTCCCATCTATCTTGCCCAATCCGGCAGCGGTTTTTATCAAAAACAGTTGAAATACAAATGGCCTGGATATTGTTGGTAAGCGCCTGGCAAAAATTTTGAATCAAATTGATAAATACCTGCCCATGCCGCTGGGAACTTCTCGGGTTGAAGTGAATTCTTTCGGTTTGCCCAAATAGGGTGGCGATGATGAGAAAAAAAATCATCGTATAAGCTACGGCCCTGAATTTGCATTCATTTTTCGCTTGTTGAAGCGCTGTATTTTTTTTCTTTCTCATTATCGGAGTATAAGCTAATAGAAAAAAAATTTCAATACTTAAGGCGGGGGTCAGGGAAGAGAAAGAAGAGAAGAACCGAAGAAGAGAAGAAGAGCAGAAAAAACAATCTGTGAAAATCTGTGCAATCGTGGAACCGGTGGACGCATCTTTTTTATATAAAATGATGAATGATGAATGATGAACGATGAAGGATGAAGGATGGGTACGCCATTCCCCTTTTCACTTCCTCTTTCCTGCTCCATGATCCATCTTCCATCGTTTTTTTTTCTCCATTATGGTATAGTATAGCCTAATGAAATGAAAAGGAGATAACCATGCCTATCGAATCGAAACCCTCAGCGATAGAGGGATTAGAAAAAATTATCGGGAAAAACATAAAAAAAGTTGGGGAATCCGATATTTGGAAATGGATATCTTATTGTATCGATAATGAAGGGACTATTGTCGGTTTGAATCTGAGGAACTCAGGTATTTCCGACCTCACTCCCCTGGCAATTTTAACCGGACTAAAAAGACTTTATTTAGACAATAATCAAATCAAAGATCTCTCGCCCCTGGCGGCCCTAACCGCGTTAGGATTTCTTCGTTTAGATGATAACCAACTCACGGACCGTCACCTCTTGCCCCTGGCGGCCTTAACCGGATTAGAATATCTTCGTTTAAACAATAATCATCTTACAGACCTTTTGCCGTTGATCCCCCTTCTTTCTGCGAAGCGTTTAAAGCGATTGCATTTACAAAATAATAATATCACCCACCTGCCCGAAGCCGTCTTCAATTCCTTCATCCCGGTAAAATGGGACTGGGATGGACTCGATGGACTCTTTTTAAAAGGCAATCCCCTGGAATCCCCACCCATTGAAATCGTAAAAAAAGGCCATGACGCCGTCGCCGCTTATTTTAAACAATTAAAAACTTCTTCCATCCCCCTCCTTCAATGCAAACTCCTCCTGGTGGGCGGCGGCGAAGTGGGTAAAACCACCCTCATGAAAAAACTCAAAGACCCATCCTTCACAGTCATTCCCGGCCGGGAAGAAACCACCCACGGCATCAACATCATCCCCTGGCAAGTCCCCTGCCGCTTCTCCAAGCAGAAAAACGATACTGTTAACACCTCCTTCTGGGATTTCGGCGGGCAGGATATTTACCACGCCACCCACCAGTTCTTCCTCACCAAACGCTCCCTGTACATCCTGGTCTGGGAAGCCCGGAAAGAAGAAGATACCCGCTCATTCGATTATTGGCTCAATGTGGTTAAACTGCTGGGCAGCGGCAGCCCGGTCATCGTGGTGATGAACAAAGCCGACATACGCACCAAATCCATCGATGAAGCCACCCTAAAAAAGAAATTCCCTTCCATCGTGGATTTTCTCCAGGTGAGTTGCCTGGAAAACAAGGGGTTATCCGAATTAACAGAACTGATCCGGCACACCCTGGAGAGTATGCCCCACCTCCAGGACCTCCTGCCGGCTGCCTGGCTCCGCATCCGCGATAATCTTAAAACACTGGATGAAAATTACACCGCGTCGGACCGCTATTTTGCTATATGTGAGAAGCATGAAATCAGCCGCAGAGATGCGGAGGTCATCGGCGATTACCTTCACGATCTTGGGGTAATCCTGTACTTTCGCGGCGACCCACTCCTGGCCGACACCGTTATTCTCAATCCCGAATGGGCCACCAAAGCCGTCTATGCCCTCATCGATACCAAAGAGGTCATTGCCAAAAAAGGCAGTTTTGATTTTCATGATTTAAAACGGTACTGGGACCCCGTGTTGTACCCTGAAAGCAAGCATCCCCAGATAGTCCGGTTGATGGAAAAATTCGAACTCTGTTTTAATTTTCTCCACACCCATAAATACTTTATCCCGGAACTCCTTCCCGGGGACCCGGTGGGATTCGATAAAACCGCGTATAGCACGCCCGGCGCCCTCCATTTCCAATACCGGTACGACTTTATGCCCGAAGGCATCCTGAGCCGGTTTATTTCCCGGCTCTATTACCTCATCCATCATGACCGGTTCTGGAAATACGGCGTGGAACTGCAATTCGATAACTCCACCGCACTGGTGCTCAGTCAACCCGTTTACCGTCGGATGCAAATCGTTGTCGCCGGGACCAACAAAAGTGAACTCCTGGCCATTATCCGCAGTCATTTTACCCATATCCACGAAACCCTTAATATGCTTCCCGGGGTCCACTATCACTCGATGATCCCCTGTAACTGTCCCACCTGCTGCGAGATAAAAGAGCCCAATGAACCCAACTACTACCCATATAGCGAATTAATAAAATTCCTCGAAAACGGCATAACCACATTCCCCTGTAAAAATAGCTTTAAACAGGTGGGCATCGATTCCTTGCTTAAGGGTTTCGAACCGCCCGGTCGGGAGCAAAATTTACTACAGGCCGTGATTGAGGCCGCGGTACATGTGCAGGGCCTGGCGAAATCCATGAAACCGGATGAAGACAGCCGCACCGGTTTGCTTTGCCTGCTGCTCAATGAGAAAGGTTTTTTTGTCAAAGACCAGACCCGCTGGGGTCAATCGGAAACGGGCCAATCCATGGGGCGACCGGACGGCCTGATTCTATCCGAACAGGGCCTTGAAGCCGTACTGGAAGCCTTTTCTATCGACGGATTCGATAGTAATGCCATCGACCGTCACTGTAAAAAGATATTCGGATACGATCCCACCGGCCTGGAAAACAATTATATCGTTGTTTACTGCAATTGCAATGTGGAGAGTTTCACGCGTTTATGGAAACAATACAAAGACCATCTGCCGGGAATCCCCTTTACATTTCCCCTGGAATCGTTAAACGATGAACCGACAAAATACGCGGAGATCAAAATGGCCCGTGCGGTCCACCGTCGCCAGGGAAAAGAAGTTGGCATCCACCATGTGTTTATTCATATGGGGGGAAATTAAGGGGTTAGGAAATAAAAGGTACAGCCGAGAAAATCCGAAAGGATGCCGCAAAATGTTATTTTATTAGATCGATTATTAATTCCAGGATATCTGTCAACGATACCTCTTCTGTTGGAAATATCTTTTCTCCGATGTGTTTGTGATGAGGAAGTTTCTCGATCGAACTTTTCACCTGGGAAATATAATCCGATATTATTGACATATTTCAATCGTGTCTACCATCAGGAGTTTCTCTTCCAGTTCTTTGCTTACTTTTAACTCGGCCCACCAGGTAAAGGTATCATTGTCCTCCTCGATTTCACCCTTTTTAAAGCGCTTTAAAAAGTCTTCGGAAGACATTTTATACTCTTCTTCATATCCTTTTATAATCCTGTTGGTCTTTTCTAAAGCATAATCGATTTTTTTCTTTTCCTCTATAATACCGTCCGAAACAATCTTTTTGAATGAAGAAATATCCCCGGAGGTGGTTCTTAAATTCAGCTCCAACATTTTGTAACCTCCTTGTCTTATATGATTGACATTTTTATTTTCAAGAGAATTATATAACTAAAAATATTATTTTTCAAGGGGCGAACCGGCCCCTCCCGTATCTACCCAACACGAAGAAGAATGAGCCACGGACTTACACGGACTGACACAGACAGGGGAAATAAACCCGAAGCACGAAGCCGTTGAAGCCGGTAAGGAAAATCAAATCACACTAAAGGATTTAGAAAAGTTTTAATTGTTTCTAAAAAAAATTTCGCTCCTTCCAATATTATCGACGTTTCATCACGCGAAATTATATTGAACTCTTTATAATCCGATTCCACCCTCAAATTAAATGCCTTATGAAGTAGTTTACTCATCTCCTTTGAAAAATACCCGGTTTTAACATACTCCTTATCGAAAATCGAAATTGCATTTGAGTGCTTTGAACTCCCCATCCCTTTGGCTGCAATTAACGCCAATGTGGCATAAAACATCACATAATAGGAACGGTTTATTACACTTCTCAGGCCTCCGCCCGAATTGAAAAGGAGAACTGCATCTTTGAGAGCGTCTTCCGCCTGCTCAATCCTATATTTAACGATCTCTTTTATTTCTTCTCTCAAAGGATTAATCCATTTTGCATGACATTGTGAAAAAACGGCGACCCTGTCAGCCTAACAAATTCCTCTTTCCCTGCTAACACCGGGGAAATCATCGCATCATACTTAAAACCGATTTCCCAGGCAATATCATAGACAGTATCTCGGATTACCGGGTTGACTTCATCCAGTATTACCAGCACATCATAATCCGAGTCGTCGCGGTTCGTCCTGCTTACCCTGGAACCATAAAAATACACTTTAGTTCCCGGGTAAACTTCTTGCGCCTTTTTATTAAACTCCGTAACTATCTGAATATCGTCCATAATTTGATTATATTACGAATCTCTATTTTTTTCAACTTTCGCCCAGGAAATTTTTTATTTTATCCCATTCTCTCCTTTATTCTTTCCCGGTTTCGCGCCCGAAAACAGGAATTAAAATATACAACAAGATAAGCCACGGGCAGGCAACTTACAAAAGCGTCGCGACAAACATGGGCAAAAAAATAAATCCGAAGCACGCCTCATGAAGCTCGAAACCGCGGTGTTCCAAACAAATCCAAATGACCGAAGCCCAAAGGGCAAATTACAAATGACAAATCACAAATTACAAACAAATTACAACAAGACAATGACCAAAACTGTGAATCAGGATTCAGGGTTCAGGGGACAGGGGTTAGTTTTGAAAAAATCTGTGCCAATCGCCGTAACGTGTAATCTGTGGACACATATTTAATACAATGCAGAATGATGAATGATGAATGATGAATGATGAAGAAAAAACAGGAAGAGCGGAAGAGCGGAAAAAACAAAAACCTATTGAATATCCCGGTATTTTAGGTTATATTATAGGCATGATGTATACAAGATTTTCCCCTCCCTTAATCGATGCCATCGAAACCAGGAGGCCACTGTGATCCCGGATATTTTAAATGAGCAAGTATTTTTGAAAGGATTCGAGATAGCCAGGATCGCCAATTTTAACGAAAAGGAACTGACTGAATACGAGGAGAGTTTAAAGACCTACCGTGATTTGAAAGGAGTCATCGATACTTCTTTTGAAGAAGGTGAAAAAGTGGGCTATGATAAAGGCTATGATAAAGGGAAAGATGAAAACGCCAGACAGATAGCAATAGTCATGAAAAATAAAGGTGAACCGCTAGAAAAAATCTCCAACTATACCGGCCTTTCTCCGGAAGAGATAGATAAGTTATAAAAGGTGGTCATTAGGTCCACGATAATGACAGGAAGAAACAGGAAGCGAGGAAGAGCGGAAGAGCAGAAAAAACAAAAACCTATTGAATATCCTGGGATTTTAAAATAAAAGGGACCGCCCGGGGAATTCATAGAATATCATCATAGGGTCCACGCTGCCCTCCCGTTACTAATTATTAATTAACACTTGACAATTATTACTTATCGTTTTGTTTTTGTTTTGTATGTCTCCGATCGATTTCCATTTGTCTCTGATTGAATTCTATTTGTGTCTGATTAACTTCTATTTGAAGCTGATTGATTTCTAGTTGTATCTGTTCGACTTCTAGTTGGGGTTGATATACTTCTATTTGTGTCTGAGCGACTTCTAGATTTATCCGATCGACTTCTGTTTGATGCTGTTCAACTTCCACTTGGGGCTGATCGACTTCTATTTGTAGCCAATCGGCTTCATTATTCATTTGAATCGGAAAAAGAAAATAGAATTATGGTTCTTCTTTTTCGTTTATTTCGCGTGTTTCGCGAGCATTTGTTTTTGTTTTGGTCATTTATTTTTTGGTCATTGGGATTTGTTTCGGATTTCGGATTTCGAATTTCGGATTTGATTCCCTTCAATTTGATCTCTAAACTTCCGTATATTCTCCCATGTCCCCAGGTCCAGGTAAGATTGGAGGGGAATACTCCCCGGCGGATAAAACGGCTGCTCCTCCAGGGATACCGGTTGATGATGAACTGACTTGATTAAAAACTCATAAAGCGCCTTGCCATATTCTTGCCGGAACCCGTAACAACCCCAGAAACTGGTGAATATCTCCAGGTCTTGCCGCGGTTTATCCTGGAAAGCAGTCACCACGCCTTGCTCCACACGCATCGCCCCGAGGTTCATCAACATGCCGCGGTCGCGGTCCTTACAGGAGACGCTGCCGAAAACGACCGTATGGTTTTTCAATGCCGCCAGGACCATTTCCAGCAGCGTACCGGGAGCGTCGCCGGCGAGACATAGATAGGAATCCGGCAGCAGCGCCAGGTTATATTGGGAAAAAAACGCCGCCGCGGAATATACGGAACCGGGCCACTCGCTGTAGTCGTCATTGAATAAAACCGTTTCAACCGTTATCCCCGGGAGTTTCGCGGCCACATATTCGGCCACTTCTTTTTTCCAGGGACGAATCACCACCACAACGACCGGGTGCACCTTTCCCGCACCCCGCGTCCGGATATGCTCCAATGAAAAATCGATCAACCGCTTTCCCGGGACGATTTCAAAAAGCTCTTTGGGGGTCGTTAGCCCCAACCGGTTCCCTTGGCCGGCGCAGGGCAAAATCACAGTCAAACATGGTTCCTGATGGTTTTTCACAATTGCCAGTTTACCATTTTTCCTGAGTTATTGAAATACCTAATTTATAGCCACAAAGGCACGAAGGCACAAAGGTACACCAAGGGGCTTATTTTAAAAAGATTCCTGGCGTCTTGGTGCGCCGTCTCCTGGCGGCAGCATATTGAAATACCGGGGTATTTATTATAAAATATGGGTGTAAAAACAATTCTTTTCCCGGTAAAGGAGGTGACTGACCGTGAAAATTGAAGAATTAACCACAACGGATATCCGGGAATACCTGGAAACCCAGGACGCTGTTTTGATTCCCGTAGGGTCCATCGAGCAGCACGGCGCCCATTTACCCCTGGGCACGGATACCCTGCTGGTCAACTATATCGTGAACCAGGTTTCCGACCTGACACGTATACCGATGCTACCCGTCATCAGTTACGGGCCATGCTTTAATTCCGCTTCCCATAAAGGCACGATATCTATTCCAACCCGGGTGTTGTACGACCTGGTGCAAGGGATCGTTTCGTCGCTCTATTGCCAGGGTTTTAGGAAATTCTTTTTGATTTCCGGGCATGCCGACGAGAGCCAACTCTTTATCCTGCGGGAAGCGGCCGAGGATTTCATGAAATCAAAGGAAGATGCGTTTTTTTACTTGCTGTGTTCATACCATGTGAACCTCGAGGCCGCGGAGGAATGGCTGGATACAACGCAAGACTTCCATGCCGGGGCAGTGGAGACTTCATTGATGCTCTACCTGAGACCCGACCTGGTAAACACCGCGAAGTTTACGGTGGGCATCAACGAAATCCCGGAATACGAAATTGTCCGGGATAAAAAAAAATACTGGCCCTCCGGCGTGGACGGCAACCCCCTGGCCGCTTCGGAAGACTTCGGCCATCGTATCTTCGAAAAAACCGTGGAACACATCAGGAAATATGTGTCGCTGAACTCAAAATGAAAGTGAACTCCGAAAATGAGAGGGATTGACATTCCTATTGAAATGGTGTATAAATAGGCCAAATGCGAAAGAAGATTTTTACTATTCTGACTTGTTTATTTTTCTTAACCATAACCTCCTACTCCCAGGAAGATTATTTAAAGATCGATACCATTGTCAATCCGACAAGCATCTGCCAGGGGCAAGGGGGGGTTTTGAAAATTAAGATCACACCCAGGAGCGATATCAAAATATCTTCCTTCCTGGGATTCATGATCAAACTGGATGATAATGAGAACCTCTCCTATCCGAAAGTTTTTTTTACCGCATCCGAACTGGACCTGCAGTCGAAACAGGAAAACGATACCCTCTACCTGGAACTGGCAAAAGATATTCCTATCCCCTTCAAAGTCAACGGCAACTCCCTGATCGGTAAACATAAGATAAGTGGAGAAGTGGTGTTTACGGCGGTGTTCAAAGATAATTGGTCTTTGAAAACTTATCAAAAATTTTATGCTGATTTCATTTCCATAAGAAATCAAAAAGAAGGCAAGAAGTAATTAACACCGGAACAGTGGATTACCTGGAAAAGTATTTGTCGAAAGCCGCGGCGCAGGCAGCACAGGTAAGTATAAAAATACAAAAAAATCTAACGGGAGTTTAATAATGGATATTTTTAAAAAATGTTATGAGTTCCGAAGGGCGGAAGAAGCTAAAGAGTCCGGCCTTTATCCTTATTTTACGGAAATTGAACGTGTGGAAGGCAACTATGTGTGGGTCAACGGTAAAAAAACATTGATGGTGGGGTCCAATAACTACCTGGGTTTGTTTGACGACGCAAAAATAAAAGAAGCCACCGTCGCGGCTGTAAATCAGTATGGCTCCTCCACCTGCGGTTCCCGGTTTTTAAACGGGACCTATTCCCTGCACGTGCAACTGGAAAAAGAGCTGGCTGAATTTATGGGAAAAGAAGAAACCCAAACTTTTTCCACCGGTTTCCAGACCAACCTGGGAGCGATTTCTGCCATCGCGGGAAGAAACGATGTGATCCTCCTGGACCGGATGGACCATGCCTCCATCATGGATGCCGTCCGTTTATCCTATGCCCATGTAATCAAGTTTAAGCATAACGATATGGAGGACCTGGAAAAGAAGATCAAAGCGGTTTCCAAAGATAAGGGTAAGATCATTATCGTGGATGGGGTGTTCAGTATGGAAGGCGACCTGGCCAATCTCCCGGAGATCGTGGCCATTGCGAAAAAATACGACGCCCGCGTCATGGTAGATGACGCCCACGGCGTCGGCGTGATGGGCAAAAACGGCCGGGGCTCCTGTGAACACTTCGGCGTGCTGGATGATGTAGACCTTGTCATGACTACCTTTTCCAAATCCTTTGCTTCGCTGGGCGGTTTCGTGGCCGGCGACCGTAAGGTTATCCAGTATATCAAACATGTGGCGCGGGCATTGATGTTCTCTGCTTCGATTACTCCCGCCTCCCTGGCCTCTGCTTATAAAGCATTGGAAATCATCAAGGCCGAACCCTGGCGACGTGAACGGCTGTGGGAAATCACCCGCATTATCAACAAGGGATTAACCGAAATGGGCTACCACACCGGCAACACCCAGACCCCGATTATCCCGGTCTTTATCAGGGATATGGAAAAGACTTTCCTGTTGTGGCGCTATCTCAGGGATTACGGCATCTTTACCAACCCGGTTATCTCCCCGGCCGTGCCGCCGGAAGACGCCCTAATCCGAACCTCCTTTACCGCCACCCATACCGACCAGGACCTGGAATTTATTTTAAAAGGGTTCAAGGAAGGCGGCAAAGCCCTGGGTATTATTTAATGTGGACCGGCAGGTAGTACAGGACAGGTAATCGACCGTAAGCAAGTAAGAAAGTAAGCAAGATGTAAGGAACAGGCGAACAGGCCAATAGGCGCTGCCTGTTCCTTCATTTTTATACCTGCCGGTTGGATTTTTTTACCGGGGGCAAGGGGTATACGGGTAAGGTGATTCGTGGATATCTCCGTCGTTGTCATTAGTTATAATTCGGAACAGTTCCTGGAAGAAAATATTAACTCCCTTATCCACCAGTCTGTTCCCTTTAAAGAAATCGTGGTGGTGGACAATCATTCGTCCGATGAATCGCTAAAAATTATCGAATCCTTTGAAAAAGACTGCCCCACAATACGAAAGCTGGCGCCGGATTATAACACCGGCTATGCAAAGGGCGCCAACATGGGCATCCGTAACACCCACTCCCACCTGGTGCTGGCGGCCAACGCCGATATCATACTGGATGTGGATTTTAACGCCGCCGTCATAAAAAAATTTGAAGGGGACCCGGGGCTTTCCCTGCTTTCCCCCTTAATCATGCGCTTCGATAACCGCACCGTGGATTCCGCCGGGCAGACCTATTCCAAAGCCCTGCACCCCCGGGAGATCGGTTTCAATCGCCCGTTGTCCCGGGTGGATATTAACGAAAAGCCCATGTTTTCCGTGTGCGGCGCCGCCACGGTCTTCCGCCGGTCCGCCCTGGAAATTTTGAGACTGGGGGATGATTATTACGATGAGGATTTTTTTATTTTCTGGGAAGATTTCGACATCGGGTGGCGGGCCCAACTGCTGGGCATGAAAGTCCTGTTTTTCCCCGGGGCCCGGGTCTGCCATTTCCGCAGCGCCACGCTGGAAAAAAGTTTTTTGTCGCGCTTCTCACGTTTCTCTCTGGCGTTGGCGCGGCCGGCCTTTATCAAATATCACCTGGTGAAGAACCGGTATTTAACGTTGATTAAAAACTTCCGTTTCAAGCGGTTCTACTGGGCCATCCCGTTTATTATTGTAAAAGATATCGCCTGGGTGGGTTTGTTGACAATTTTTTCTCCAAAAATTATAATAAGCCTGGTGAAATCAAGAAAACTTTTCAAGATTGCATTGGCAAAGCGGAAAATGTTAAAAGACAAAGAGCAAGAAATTCGTAACAAGGAGCAGCAGCCAGATGGTTGAGATCGAATTAGCCCTGTCGTTTGTGCTTTCCTTTTTATTGGTCATTTACGGGACCCCCATTATCCGGAAGGTGGCTTACCGGTACAACTTGATGGATGTTCCCGACAACCGGTTAAAAAAACAAAAGGAACCGGTGCCCTATATGGGGGGTGTGATCGTCTATTTTGCCGTTATAGCGCCGGTCAGCCTTTTCCCGGTGTTCCAATTCAGCCAGGAGCTGTTGGGAATTTTGTTTGCCAGTTCCATATTATTAATTGTGGGGCTTTTCGATGATTTCAAAGCCATTAACCCGGGCACTAAGTTTTTGTTCCAGGTGGTGGCCACTTACATCCTTATTAAGAGCGGCATTCGAATCAATCTATCATTTTTGCCCCCCTGGTTAAACGTCCTGCTGACGTTTTTGTGGGTGCTTTCCATTATCAACGCCTTCAATATCATCGATATCCTGGATGGTTTTTCCTCTTCTATCGGGGCTTTTTCCTGTTTAACCCTGTTTGTGATTTCCCTGTATAATGAGAAGATCATGATATCCATTCTATCCTTGAGCCTGGCCGCGGCGCTGCTGGGGTTCATGAAATTCAACTGGGAACCCGCGAAAATTTACCTGGGGGACGCCGGCAGCATGGTGCTGGGAATCATCATCGGTTCGTTGACTATTTTGGGGGATTACAGTGTATATAATGACCTGGGATTTATTTCAGGGGTCATGATCCTGTCTATTCCCATTTTCGATATGGTTTATGTGATTGTTTTACGGTTACTGAAAGGGAAGTCCCCATTTTTCGGCAGCCCGGATCATTTTGCGCTGCGGTTGAAAAAAAAATACGACCTTTCCACCGCCCGGACCGTCAGTATCATCCTGGTGATTCAGCTCGTCTTATGCGGCCTGGTGATTTTGAATTTCTATACCGATAAGACCGTTACCATCGTTACCACGCTGGCAGTGGCGCTCTTTTTCGTCGTGTTCGGGGCCGTGCTGGCAAGAGTGAAAATGGAATGATCGTTATCATCGGCGCCGGGGTTTCCGGTCTAACTGCCGCCAGGCAACTGCAAGGGAAAAAAGAGTATCTCCTGCTGGAAAAGGAAAATTATCCGGGCGGCCTGTCTACCCAGTACCGGGCCGACGGCTACCGGTTCGATTTTGGGGGGCATTATTTCCATTTCCAGGACAAAGCCGACATTCAAACCCTGGTGCAAAGTATCTGCGCCTTTAAAAAGTTTAACCGGAAAAGTAAGACTTTTGCATTGGACCGGTTAACCCCTTTCCCGATTCAATTCCATCTCTCTTACCTGCCCGTTGCGGTAAGAAGCAAAATAGTCAAAGAGATCATGGAAAACCGGTTCACGCCGGCGGCCAATTTGCACGATTTTTTAGCGCTCAATTTCGGGGAGACGCTGTTCGAATTATTTTTCAAGCCCTTTTTGACCAGGTATTACAATATCGATTTGCGGGAGATCATTGCCAATATGGACCGGGGTAGTATCCCGCCGCCGGACAAAGGGCGCATTGTTGCCGGGGCCGGGGGAAAGAAGTTTTTCAACGCCGGGTACAACCCTGTTTTCTATTATCCCGCGTCCTCGTTAACGCATTTTATCGAAAACTATGCCGGGCCCATTGACCCAGGCCGCATCCATTTAAATGAAGAGGTTACCGGCGTCGATATTCTTAAGAAACGGGTGAAAACCGCCGTCAGCGAATACCCTTATGATAAACTTATTACCTCCATGCCCTTGAAGAACCTGGTGAAGATAATCCAGCCCGCGGATTTATTCCCGTCGCCCCGGGAATTCCATCATATTTCCACCTTGTTGGTGAATGTGATTTTAAAGCGGAAGCGCAAGCGGTTTCATTGGGTTTACCTGGCGGACAGGAATATCCCCTTTTACCGGGCCGGGTTTTACCCGGTGCATCCGCACCCCGCCTGTTATTTGGAAAAGACCGTTACCCCCGGAACCATCATCCATAAAGAAAAACTCCGGGAAGAGATCGTGTTTACGTTGAAGGCATTAAAAGTGATCGAGGTAGGGGAGGAGGTGGTCTTTTTCGACGCCCGTATCATTCCCGTATCGTATGTCCTTTTCACCACCAATTGGCCGTTGGTCGTGCCGCCCACGCTGGAAAAGTTGAAAGAGTATGGCATATATTCCATTGGCCGGTATGGTTCCTGGAATTACACCTCCATGAGCGATGATATCAAGGACGCCATCGCGTGTGTTGAACAATTGAAAGGTTAGCCACGGACAAAACGGCAACACGGAGGAAAATGCGATATGCCGTTATCTGGCATACCTGCTATATTATAATATTTATCAAAGAATGAAAGATAATGCTTGTAAAAAAAAGGCGTTATGCATATAATATATTTTAAAAATAAAAACGGTAAATGGAGTAAAGGTTGAATCGTCAATTAGCACAAGAGTTTGAACGCGGTCTCATACAACTGGATATGTTGGCGCCTGGTTCACAGGAAGACTCCGGCCTGGTTTTCGTCGATGAATTCCAATTGAATAATTATGAACACATTGCATTGGAAAAAGCCAAAAAATACCAGGTGGATGCCGTCTATTTCCGCCGGTTTGACAATGGAAGACCCCCGATCGCCCAGATTTACATTTATGACCTAACCACCAGGCAAAGGGAGGAAGATGAAATCGCTGAACTGCACCGTAAATTGTGGAATTCGGGAGAGGTGAAACTGTTTTTTATATTTACCAGGACAGAAGTCAAGATTTTCAACTGCTTAAAAAAACCCGAATTGGACCCTGAAACGGGTAAAGTGGTTAGTTCCCCCATGGAGATTATTAGCCTGGCCGCCGAAGTTGAAAAAAAACTGGATAAGTTAAAAGAATTTTCAGCCAGGAGATTCGATAATGGCTCTTTTTGGGAAACATCCATATATAAAGACAGTTTCAATTTAAATGATAGTTCGTATGAAACGCTGCTGAAATATTTAAAAGAAATAAGAAAGCGCATCATTAAAGAATGCGTTTTAAGAAAAGATATTACAGACAAACTTCTGGTGATGTCTATCCTGGTAAAATACCTGGAGGAGCGAAGAGATATGGAAGGGAATACCGTATTCCCTCAAGATTTTTTTAACCGGTTCGCGGAAGGAGCGAAAAATTTCGCCGAGGTGTTAAAAGAAAATGGGGCTGGCTTAAGACTATTCGATTATTTAAGTCGGCATTTTAACGGCGAAATTTTTTCATGGAAAGATCAAGATGAAAGGGAGATGTTATCTCAAACCGATTTAAGGCCCTTTGCAAAATTTCTTGAAGGAAGAACCGACATGACCGGTCAGGGCACACTCTGGCCGTTGTATTCTTTTAATGATTTACCCATTGAATTGATAAGTAACATTTATGAAGAATTTTTGGGAGATGAGGAAGGGGTCGTTTACACTCCTCCTTATTTGGTCCACTTCCTGGTAGATGAGGCAATGCCGCTTACAGGAACCGGGACAAACTTTAAAGTACTGGATCCCGCCTGCGGTTCCGGTGTGTTCCTGGTAGCGGCGTACCGCCGGATCATCGATTGGTGGCGAATTCAGAATGATTGGCAAACCCCGGACTTGAGTACTTTAAAAATATTGCTGAGAGAGAGTATATACGGAATCGATGTAGACCCGAAGGCCGTCCAATTAACCATTTTTAGTCTCAGCCTGGCGCTGTTGGACGAGCTTTCCCCCCGGGAAATCTGGGAAAACCTTAAGTTCGACGATCTAAAAAACAAAGGCAATCTCTTTGAAAAAGATTTCTTCGAGATATTACATCGGGGGGACTTGCGGGAAAAATTCGACCTGGTTATCGGCAACCCGCCATTCATCGCCAAATTTACGACTTTTTTTGCCGGGAAGATAGAAACCGCCCGGCGAAAAAATAGACCAAAGCTCCCGGACAACCAATTGGCCCTGTTATTCCTGGTGGAGGCCGTGACATTATGTAAAACCGGGGGCTTACTCTGCTTGATTTTGCCATCGGGTCCTTTCCTTTATAATCAAAACGCATGTGAATTCAGGAAATATTTCTTTCAGAATTATAACGTCAAACAAATACTGGACTTTACAGCTTTGAGTTCGGTTCTCTTCGGGAGTTCCAATGTTGCCGTCTTAAGCCTGTTTGCCAAAAAGGAAAAACCGGATTTCAAGGACATCCTTCATGTCACTGTTCGCAGGACAAAGCCGGCAAAGGAAAAAATGTATTTCGAACTGGATCATTATGATTTTCATCATGTCCCTTATAAGATGGCGTTAAATGACAATCTCAACTGGAAGTCCAATTTGTTAGGCGGTGGGAGAATTTATTATTTCGCACAAAGAGTTTCCGTTTTCAGGAAATTTGGGGACTATTTGCATGCGAAAGAGGAGAGCGAAAATTGGGTGTGGGGAGAGGGGTTAATTCTCTCTAAAAGGAAGGATATCGACCGTTTTGAATCGCTCCGGGAAAAGTTGGACAACCTGTCCGAAAAAGAAATAAAAGAATATAATGCCTTAAAGGGAAAATGCAAAGAAGCCGGGTTCCTTACCGGTAAAAAAGAGCTGCCGGTAGAAGCCTTTTCGGATAAGGGCATCGAGGAATCGAAGATTCGCATTCTCCGGGATAAATATTTTCTCCGTGAAAGAAAAAAAGAAATTTACCAAGGGCCCCATGTTTTGATTAAGGAGGGAGTGGGCAGACAGTCGATACCGGTTGCTTTTCGAGAAGATTCCCTTTCTTTCAAGAACTCGATTATCGGCATCCATGCGCCCGCCAACCAGGCGAATGAGCTGCAAGAAATAGAGCGCCGCATAAGATGCCATAAGTTTTATTTATTCTGGGCAGCGGTTTACAGCAGTCGTTATTTGATAAATAAGGCGTCATCGCTATTGAAGAGCGATATTGAAAGTTTACCTTACCCGGTGGAGGAGAAGGAATTAGACCTTTCGGAAATCGAAGCGATTTTGATCGATGATGTGTTGGAATATTTGTTGGATTTTCGAAGACGTGGCGAAAATTCGAAAGCCGTGAAACCTGTTAACGGCAAAGAATTGGAGCAATTCGGGAAGATTTATTGCAAAGTACTTAACTCTGTGTACCAGGAGTTCAAACCGGCTGAACCCATCCAAACCAATTCATTCGTATGTCTACCCATTTATTATGGGGAAGATCCCAAATTAGCATGCGAAGACCCGGATAAATTTGAAAATGTTCTAAGTCAGCTTATTCGGAGGGATATCGCCGTGAATTTAAGGATTATAAGAGTTCTTCGTCTTTATGACAACAATGTGATTTACTTAATTAAACCGAATCAAAAAAGATATTGGCTGCGGTCTGTTGCAGTACGTGACGCGGATGAAACCTTTGCAGACCTGGTGGAACAAGGATATTGAGGGATGCTGAATTATGACAAAGGGAGAATCGCATCCGGCGGGCTAAAAGTTCTCCGGGCAGATACTTCCGTATCAAGGGTGGTGTCGTTTATTGAAAAACAATTGGCAGCGTTTTCGAATAAAGAGCTTATCTCCTCGATAGCTAATGAAAAAGGGTTAACCCAGGAACTTTGTATATTCTTAACTAATCACGCGAAGAAAGAGAATTTCCCGTTCATGTTTGAAAAAGAGTATATGGAAGAGTCTGAGAAGGGCGGCAGTCCCCAGGTTGATATCGGGGTAATAATGATCGATTCAAAATGTTACGGTAACCGTAAATCTTTTTTCTCAATCGAGGCCAAGCGATTGAGTAAAATTTCAAAGGCACGAGAAAAAGAGTACCTGGTAGGAAGAATGGAGAAAGGAAAATATAAACAATGCGGGGGCGTGGAACGTTTTAAAAAGGAGATTCA
>Ga0315278_10000559_pt1 | contig 33009 bp, 38 predicted proteins | sample YL17G06_0_MG_FD_203880 | JGI IMG/M metagenome (GOLD analysis project Ga0315278, IMG submission 203880) | Sediment microbial communities from Yellowstone Lake, YNP, Wyoming, USA - YL17G06_0 | ecosystem: Environmental > Aquatic > Freshwater > Lake > Sediment | place: USA: Wyoming | collected... | reverse complement strand
GGAGCCCTTTCATCACCACCCGGCTATGTGGCGCTTCGTGGCGCACGAGGGTGACGATGCGCAAGATCAAGGAGATGCTCAGGCTTCACTTCGAGGTGGGACTCAGCAACCGGGAGATCTCCCGGAGCCTCTCCGTGTCCCACTCGACCGTCAACGACCTTCTGGGCCGGTTCCAGGTGGCCGGGATGGCCTGGCCGTTGCCGGAAGACGTAGACGAGGCCGCTCTGGAGGCGGTCCTCTACTCGGGCAATACCGGCAAGAGCCGCCGTCGCCCTGAACCGGACTGGAACCAGGTCCACCGCGAGCTCAGCCGGAAGGGGGTGACCCTCCAGCTCCTATGGTTCGAGTACAAGGAGCGGTATCCCGACGGCTACCAGTACTCCCAGTTCTGCGAACGCTACCGGTTCTGGAGCGGGAAGCTCGACCTAGTCATGCGCCAGGAGCACCGCGCCGGGGAGAAAGTGTTCGTGGACTACGCCGGTCAGAAGGTCCCCGTCACGGACCCCCGGACCGGCCAGGTCAGCGAAGTCCCCGTCTTCGTGGCCGCCCTGGGGGCCTCCAGCTACACCTACGTGGAGGTGACCGCCGCCGAGGACCTCCGCTCCTTCATCGGGGCCCACTGCCGGGCCTTCGAGTTCTTCGGCGGGGTCCCGGAGGTAGTCATCCCCGACAACCTCAAGGCCGGGGTCACCCATCCCTGCTACTATGAACCGGATCTGAACCCCACCTACCTCGACATGGCCACCCACTACGGCACGGCCGTCATCCCGGCCCGGCTGCGCCGACCCCGGGACAAGGCCAAGGTGGAATCGGCGGTCGGGGTGGTCGAGCGCCAGGTCCTGGCCCCTCTCCGGAACCGGACCTTCTTCAACCTGACCGAACTCAACCGGGCCATCCGCCAACTGGTCGACAAGCTCAACGACAAGCCCTTCCAGAAGCTCGAGGGAAGCCGGCGCTCACTCTTCGAGGAGCTGGACAGGCCGGCTCTCAAACCCCTCCCGGGCCGGCGCTACGAGTTCGCCGAGTGGAAGAAGGCCGGGGTGAACATCGACTACCACATAGAGGTGGACCACAACTACTACAGCGTCCCCTACGCCCTCGTCCGCAAGGAGGTCGAGGTCCGCCTGACCCTGGGGACCGTGGAAGCGCGCCTCATCGCCGAAGCCCAGGTGATCGGTCCGGAGACCGGCAAGCTGGTCCAGGCCATTCTCCTTGACCGACCCCACCCGGAACAGGGCTACCGAGCCTGCCTCGGCGTCGTCCGTCTCGGCCGGCGCTACCCTCAAGAACGTATTGAGGCCGCGGCCCAGAGGGCCAACCGGTCGGGAGTGCGCTCCTACAAGCGCCTCGAGTCCATCCTTGAGCATGGACTCGACCGGATCTCCCTCGAGCCGCGGCCCGAGACACCCCCCGCCGCGCACTCCAACGTGCGTGGACCCCACTACTTCGGCAAGGAGGCAACCTCATGTTAGACCAGCAGACCCTCGAAAAGCTACGGCGAATGCGCCTGGGGACCATGGCCAACGCCCTGGAGGCCCAGCAGAGCGACCCCCAGTGTCAGGAACTGTCCTTCGAGGAGCGTTTGGGGCTTCTCGTGGACCGGGAATGGACGGCTAGACGGGATCGGAGACTATCCCGGCTCCTCAAGGAGGCTCGCCTCAGGCTGCCGGCGGCGCCGGAGGATATCGACTACCGGGCGTCGCGGGGGCTGGAGAAGCCGCTCCTGCGCAGCCTCTTCGGGGGGGAGTGGCTTAGAGATGGCCGGAGCGTCCTCCTCACCGGCCCCACCGGGGTGGGCAAGACCTTCATCGCCTGCGCCCTGGGCAACGCCGCCTGCCGCCAGGGCTTCCGCACCCGCTACTACCGTGTCCCCCGGCTCCTGGGTGACCTGGAACTGGCCAGGGCGGACGGCTCGCACGCCAGCTTCCTCGGCCGCCTGGCCGGGATCGATCTCCTGATCCTGGACGACTGGGGTCTCGCGCCGCTCACGGCGCCGGAGGCCCGGGATCTGCTCGAGGTCGTCGACGACCGTTGCCTGGCTAGATCCACCCTGGTCTCAAGCCAACTCCCCGTCGAGAACTGGCACTCCACCATGGCCGACCCTACCGTGGCCGACGCCATCCTCGACCGGCTGGTCCATAACGCCTACAAACTCGCCCTCGCGGGGGAGTCAATGAGGAAGGTGATCCCAACCCCAGCGGCTAACGAGGAACAAGACCTGACCTGAAGACCGGGCGGCGCTTCGCCAAGCGGCGGGCTCAGCGACTGGGAGACTGGACGGTTTGACCCTGAACGGCTGGACGATTTCGGTCGGAATCACTGGACGGCTTCAGCCGGAACGAGTGGACGGATTGGCCGGAATACGCACCGGTTGTAGGGTCCTGGGCAGACAGCCCGCGCGACCAGCTCCTCGCGTAGCAGGACCAGGATGTCCAGGATTGTCTGTGATACTCCAGAAAGGGGCCACGTGTTCGGCGAAATGGGAGCCGCCCCGGTAGTCTCGGGAGGCTGAAGCAAGAGGGCACGCCGCACCCACACCGAACCTGCTAGGCTTTGGTTGACCGACCAAACCTAAGCAGGAGGTAGGAGATGCTCGACGTGCCCGAGATCCATTCTATCCGAACTCTCCACGCGAGAGGCTTCTCGAAACGCAAGATAGCCAGACTGCTCGGCGTGAGCCGCAAGACGGTGGACAAGTACACGGCCAAGGACTACGTCGTGAGCCCCGAACCCAGAATGCGGCTGCGAAAGCCCAGACCCGCCCCCAAGATGGACCCCTGGAAGCCGGTCATCGACCACTGGCTCGCTGAGGACGAGCACCGGCCGCGGAAACAGCGCAGGACAGCCAGGAAGATGTACCGGGGCCTCGTGGCGACCTACGGCGCCGAGGTCTCCGAGATCACGGTCAGGCGGTATGTGGCGTCCCGGAAGCAGGAGCGGGCTCGCCAGGCTTTCGTCCCCCTGGAGTTCCCGCTGGGGTCCATGGCCGAGGTCGACTTTGGCCGCGCCCTGTTCGGCATCGGCGACGCCGAGGAAGTGTGTCTGTTCTTCGCCTTGCGCCTGATGGCCAGCGGGGGTCCTTCGTTAAGGTCTTCCCCCACGAGAAACTCGAGTCCATGCTCGACGGGATCGCCAGCGGCCTGGCCTTCCTGGGCGGCGTCCCCCGCCAGCTCATGTTCGACAACACAAGCGTGATCGTCCGTGAGATCCTGGGTGGCGGCCTGCGGATCCAGACACCGGAGTTCAAGGCCCTGGCCGCCCACTACGGGTTCGAGGCCGTGTTCACCAATCCCGGGGCCCCCAACGAGAAGGGCGGCGTGGAGAACCTGGTCCAGTGGGCCCAGCGGAACTTGTTCAGCCCGGTGCCGCGGGCGGCCTCATTGGCGGAGCTCAACCAGAGGCTTCTGGCCGAATGCCTGGCCGACAGCCAGACGCGCCGGCGGCCGCGGAGCGACCGGTTGGTAGCCGACCTCTGGGAGGAAGAGCAGAGTTACCTCTTGGCCTTACCCGCGTCCGCCTTCCCGGCCTGCCGGAACCGCTTCGTCCGGGTGGACAAGACCCTCCTTGTGGCCTACGACCACGCCGTCTACTCCGCCCCCGCGGTCTACGCCGAGAAGCCCCTTCTGCTCCGCGCCTTCTGGGACCACGTCGAGATCACTGACAGGGAGCGCACGGTGGCCGTCCATGAGCGGTCCTGGCCCACAAGCCCCGGGCGGTGGCTCACGCGGCCGTGATCGCCCGCGGAGAGCCGGCCATCGCCCGCTACCGGGACGAGTTCCTGGCTGCCCGCCCGGGCGCCTACCGCGAACTCGTGGCCGTGCTCCGGCTGGCCGAGATAGTCGGTGTCCCACGGCTGGCCGCCGCCCTCGAGACGGCGTCCCAGTACCGAACCTTCGACCTTGAGAGCGTGCGGTCCATCCTGGCCATGGCCACGCCGGAGGAGAGACCTTCCCCGGCGGGTCTTGGCGAGCGATACCTTGACCGCTGGCCACTCACCCCCGTCCCGGCCGTGGCCAGCGTGGCCTACGCCTGGCTCGACGAGGCGGCCGCAGGGAGGGATAGCCGGTGAACGTCACCCAGCCCCCGAATGATGAAAGCCTCCTGGGCCGCGTGGATGCCTGGCTCCATGCCCTGCGGCTACCCGGCGCCGCGGCCCGCTACCGTTCCTTGGCCGAGGAGTTCGGGGCCGGTGAGGACGCTCTGCGGTTCCTGGAGGGCGTCCTCGCCGCCGAACTCGAGTCCCGCGAGCTACGCCGCTACCAGCGGAACCTCCGAGCCGCCCGGTTCCCGGTCATCAAGGAACTGGGCGCCTTCGACTTCTCGGCCGTTCCCGGTCTGCCGAAAGCCAGGGTCGAGGAACTGGCCACCGGCCGTTTCGTCAGCGCCCACGAGTGTGTGATCCTGGTCGGCAATCCCGGCACGGGGAAGACTCACGTTCTAATCGGCCTGGGGATGGAGGCCATTCGCCAGAGCTTCCGGGTCCGGTTCGTCACGGCCGGCGCCCTCGTGAACGAGTTGCTGCTCGCCCGGGCTGAACTGCGCGTCCCGAAGCTCCTGAGGTTCTACGGGTCATTCGACCTGGTGCTCGTCGACGAGCTCGGCTACGTGCCCTTCAACCGCGAGGCGGCCCAGCTTCTCTTCGAGTTCTTCTCCGACCGCTACGAGACCCGGGCCACCGCCCTGACCACCAACCTTCCCTTCGCCCAATGGACCCAGGTCTTCGGGGACGAGACGATGACCGTGGCTCTCCTCGACCGACTGACCCACCGCAGTCACGTCCTCCTGCTCAACGGCGAGAGCTACCGCATGAGGGAGAGCCGACGGAGGGCCGTGTTCCAAGGTGTAGACCCTCCGCCGCCGGAAGGAGAGGGGAAGACATCATGATAGCCAGAGTCCAATGGGGGCGGGCGCCTCCCGGGCTACCCCTCGGACCAGGCTCAAGCCGCTAGCTCCAGGCGTGCCCCTGGCTCCCAGTTCGATGAACACGGTGGCCTACTTTTCGGTTGACACAGGCACGGAGTTCTGGGAGCGGGACTACCGCCTTGAGACGGCACCTACCGCTGTCCGCAGTGCGGTAGAATGGCCTTGCGGTTCATCCATTGTGGGCTCTGGGACTAGCTGCCCCCTAACCAGCGGCTGCAGCGGACGCAGTAGACGCGCCCTCACCGTGCGACACATAGCCCTGGCGCCGCTCAATCGCTATCCGTTAGCGTGCGCCGTGGAAGGTGGCGCGTTCTTGCAGGTGCGAGTCCTGCCGAGGCAGTTGGCGGTACAGCCTCGTAGCTACGGGTGGACGGTCTCGGGTAACCGGGGTCGTCGAGCCACCCGGACAAAAGCCCTCCTAGGGGGGCCAGCAAATCCGCGGGCCGCAACACGCGTGAACCCTGAGCAGGCCCCGAAATGCAGTCGCGAGTGCCGACCCGACGCTAACGCGGGGAAGGCCGCCGCATCCGGAGCGGAGACAACCGCCAAGGCTCCGGATGACTCGCCGGGGTAGTGGGGGCGGCACGTAGAGAAAGAACGCGTCGCAACACGGGAGGCCCACCGAGGTGAGGGAGTCGCTGATCCTCAACCGCTCCGCAGGGGGCGGGCCGAGGTGGGCGTCGGAGGGGCCCATAATACCAAGGAAACCGGGTAACGCCGGTGGAGGGAAGGGACCCTGGTTCTGGGTGCTTCGGACGGAGCCGAGGAGAGGAGATTGGCCTCCTGGCAACTCCATACCGTTCAGCCACCTGGATCGCTGCGGGGGAGCTTGGCCTCGTGCGGTTGCAGGACCGCCGGCGGATGTCGCGCCTGCATGCCTTGACGTGAAACCAGTCCGAGAGCCGGATGCGGGAAAACCGCACGTCCGGTTCGATGAGCGGGTCCGAGAAACCGAGTCATGGACGGGCTATTGAGGCACTCCCAGAGGAAACGGGGAGCCAACGGATAGGCCCGGCCTACCGCCATGGCGCTCGGACTCGACTCTACCCGATGGAGTGATGGCCGCTGTCGCCATACGACCTCGCCTGGCTAGATGCCACTCTGGACGGAATAGTGAAGGGTCCGTTTGAGGCTCACCCACCGGAGGTTCTCTACCACTACACGAGCTGGGATGGTGCCGAGGGGATCCTGTCCACACAGCGCTTCTGGTTCACCGCGCACGACTGCACCAACGATCCTGCAGAACTCGAGTCTGCGGACCAACTGGTCACCGACACGGCGAAGGCTCTTATGCCAGAAGCAGATGAGGTCGGCCGAGCTCTTCTCAATACCTTTGCTGCCAACTATCGCCGGTTCAAGCTTCCAGCCATGGTTGGTCCCGTGTACCTGGCATGCTTCTCGGTGGCGAGATCCAGCCGAAGTCAGTGGGACTGTTACGCCGACAGAGGTCGAGGTCTATGTCTCGGGGTAGAGATCCTCAAGGACGAGGAAGCGGCCGGTGATCTGCCCGTGGTGGTCTCTTTGCACCCCGTTGAGTATTCCGAGAGAGTGGCGCAGAGAAGAGTAGAAACAACCCTCCGGGCCGTCTGCCAGGCTCTGTCTCTTGCCATTTCGGGTGGCTCTGCTCGGTCTCGGCGACCTGTAGAACTCGCTCTGAGCGCCATGTACCGCATGGCCGCATTCACGGCGCTCAGCACCAAGAAGGCACAGTGGAGGCGCGAGCGCGAATGGCGCCAAGTCGCGTTCCCTCGCCCGGGCCAGAAGGTCAAGCCGCTGGTGAGGAACTCCTCAGGGCGGGAGATCCGGTATCTGGCGCTCCCCGTGAGGCAACCCGGGAGGCCAATAGCGCTATACGAGGTCATCATAGGCCCCAACCAGAACGAAGCTGAGGCGAGGAAGCGTTTGGGTTGCCTCTTGGCTAGGACCGGATACCCATGTACCCATGCCGGACTACCCAGAATCACAGTTGCACACAGAGTGCCCTGCCTAACCAGCGGCTTGACCGGACGCACTGGGCACGGCCTATCGTGCGGCAGCTAGCTCTGGCGCCGCTCAGCCGCTATCCGTTAGGGTGCGCCGTGAAAGGCGGCGCGCTCTTGCAGGTGAAAGTCCTGCCGAGGCAGTTAGCGGTACAGCCTCGTAGCTACGGGTGGACGGCCTCCGGGTAACCGGGGTCGTCGAGCCACCCGGACAAAAGCCCTCCTAGGGGGGGCCAGCAAATCCGCGGGCCGCAACACGCGTGAACCCTGAGCAGGCCCCGAAATGCAGTCGCGAGTGCCGACCCGACGCTAACGCGGGGAAGGCCGCCGTATCCGGAGCGGGGACAACCGCCAAGGCTCCGGATGACTCGCCGGGGTAGTGGGTGTCAAGGCCGGGCTCGAATTCACCCACCCTGGCCGGTTTGGTATTCACCCACCCCTGCTGTGTAAGGCCGCCTGTTCATGAGCGAAGGGGCTAGGTAGCAGCCCCGCCTTTCTCTTCTCCCGGAGCCGGTAGCTGTCTCCCCTGATGTTGAGGATGTGGGAGTGATGCAGGAGCCGGTCGAGGACCGCGGTGGCAATGACGGGGTCCCCCAGGATGTCCCCCCACTCGGCGAAGCCCTTGTTGGACGTGAGGATGATGCTGCTCTTCTCGTAGCGGGCGGCCACGAGCTGGAAGAACAGGCTGGCGCCGAGTTGGTCCATGGCGTAGACGCCCATCTCGTCGATGATGAGGACCTTGGGGGCCCGGTAGATTCTGAGCCGGCGGTCCAGCCGCTGCTCGTTGTAGGCCTTCCGCAGGTCCTCGATGAGCTCATGGGCGGTGACGAAGTAGACTCCGTAGCCGTTCTGAATGGCCTGCAGGCCCAGACCCACCGCCAGGTGGGTCTGGCCGACTCCGGGCGGCCCCAGGAGGATCACGTTGGCCGCCTCCGCCACGAAGGCCAGGTTGCCGAGGCTCCTGACCTGGCGCTCGTCGATGGTCGGCTGGAAGGCGAACTTGAACTCCTCCAGGGTCTTGTGGAAGGGCAGGTGGGCCAGGCGCGTCCGGGTGATGAGGTATCGGTCCCGCCTGACCCGGACCTCGGACTCCAGAAGGTAGGCCAGGAAGTCGGCGTAAGAGGGCTTCTCGGAGGTTGCGGTGTCGACACGGCCATCGAGAATCGCTGCCGCCTGAGCCAGGCCGAGAGTCTCCAGGTGCGTTCTTGAGCGCTCGAGACCGTTCATCGCCTGCCACCCGCCAGTCTCTCGTAGACAAGCAAGGGCCTGGTCTCGACCTCGGGCTCAGGGAGCCGGAGCACCGCGGCCGGCCTCTTTGGCTTGGGGACACCTGTCGGGACCCCGTCCCACTGTCCCGGCAGGGAGACGGTTGTCCCTCGGAGGAGAGCTTTGGGGAGGAGCGCGACCCTCAGGCCTTGGAAGAGGATCTCCACGTGGCCTCCGGCCTCCCGGACATCGACGACCTTGCCGACCAGATGCCCGGGGACGCCGTAGCGGCTGCCCCCGAAGGAGACGAGCCCGTCCCGGCTCACCGGCCTCTCCTCCAGGATGAAAGGCACGATCTTGGCCGGGTCGGGCGGCGGCGCCAGCCTTTCCTCGGCCTGCATCTCGGCCGGCTGCCGGCCGGTGGTCCCATGAATTCTCTGGTTGGCCACACCCGCGCACCAGGCCCGGACCTGGCCGTTGAGGTCGTCCAGCCCGGTCAGGCTCCTGGCCGGCCAGAAGTTCTCCCGGAGGTAGCGGATGGCCCGTTCCACCCGACCCTTGGTCTGAGCGCGGTACGGCTTGCAGGCCCTCGGCCGGAAGCCGATGGTCCAGGCGAAGTCCTCGAAGCGACGGTTCCAGATCGGGTAACCCTGACCGTCCCGGCCCTGGACGACGGGCTTGAGGTTGTCGTAGAGGATCTCCCCGGTCATCCCGCCCAGGAACTCGAAGGCGTGGGCGTGGCAGCGGATGAGGCTGGAGAGGTCCTGCCTTTCGCAGAACTCCACGTACAGGGCCCGGGAGTAGCTCAGGACCATCACAAAGGCGAAGATGGCGACCGACTTGTCTCCGTCCCGATACCGGAAGACCCCGAAGTCGACTTGGGCCTGCTCGCCCGGCCGCGTCTCGAAACGGATCACCGCCTTCGCCTTCGTCAACGGACGGAGGGGTTTCATGAAGTCCTTGAGAACTGTCTTCCCGCCGGACGAAAGGGAAGACCATTGACGACCAAGCCGAGATTTTTCGAAGGTGGCAACTGGCTGCGGAACTCTGGGAGATGCGGTACTGGGGTCTCTTCTTCGTTCCGCGACAAAGGCGATTCTTGCGTGGTTCCCTCTCAACCCCCTGGGGGTGAGCGACCAGGTCTACCGGCAACAGTGGAGCTTCCTGGGCGCTGAGCAATTGGACATCATCCAATCCGTCCTCCTAAGTTTCGGCATGCTGCAACCCACCGTATCGGGATATGCAGTTACGGGGAAGGGTCATATCTTCTTGGTTTTCGAGCGACGGCTCAACGGCCAGACCGAGAGTCCCACCAAGAGCGCCACAGACAACGAAAAGGGGGCGGTGGCGCGACCACAGGGCGAGGGTAAGAGGGCCGTGCTCATCCAGATCACGGTCCGCTTCTTCACCACCAGGACCATGCCTACTCCCTCCCGAGCTCCGACTCAGTCATCCTCGGCAAATGGTTGGCCGGTGGTACCTACAGTCAGACTGTGCTGGGGTCGTTCTCCTCAAAGTAGAAGCCGGGTGGTAGGTGGATGACGCTACCGTCCTCGCGGGTCACGATGGAGAACACCATGTCAGGTGGCCTGTAGAGATCCTCGAAACTGACGCCCCATTTCTTCATGTAGTGAAATAAACATCGTGCGTACTCTTCTTGGCTCCAGTCCCGGTAGGGATAGAACGGCTCCGTTGAGAGGCCCTGCGGAGGTGGCGAGACCACAAGTACTTCTCCATCAGCTTCCTCCGGAACAAGAAAAAGGTAGGTGGGGTTCTTCTTGAGAAGGTGCGCTCTGTAGCTTACTTTCGCCACTAGCTCGTCAAACTGAATAGGGTGTAGCGGTCCGCCGTGGAACTCCTCGAAGAGGTTCCCGTAGAGTTCTTTCTGGATACCCCTGTCGTCCAGAACGCAGATGATTCCCACAGGTCCCAGCCTCAGTGCGAAGGCCGCGCTCAATGGTGTGTCATGATATCCAAAACCTCGTTCCCCGGAGTAGTCGTGGGTTTCCAGCAGGAAGAGGGACCAAGCCGTGAAACCGTCGAATCTCATTGGCCTTCGTACCGATTGAAGGAGGTTGTGAAGGAGCTTCAACTCCTGGAGAAACTCCGGAGTCGTTATCGTCCCTTGGGACGGCTCCTTGCGGTCGACATGAAGATTGAGTTCCCGAAACAGCATGCCCCATGCTATCTTCCCAACCCACTGGTAGACAATCAGCTCAGGGAGCGAGCAGAAGGCTCTGAAGCCATCCTTCAGTGCTGTCTGGATGGTCTTCTCAACTCTTGAGAGGTAGTTGGTGTTGCAGCTGGTGCAACACGGGACCTTCAGATCGCGATACGGCAGGCGCGTACCATTCAGCAAGGTCACTGAGCGGTCCCAGAGGTCGAACTTGTGGAGAAGCCACTGCGGAAAGACGTGCTCTCGACTCGTCTCATCGGCAAGAGGTGTTGAACAAAGAAAGCACGACCTCTGGGTGAATGATGGCTCTCCGAATGGGTCGGTGCTCACCTTGGGTCCTCCTTCACGCTGTGCGCCACCAATTGTAGTTGATGGCCAGCCAGGTTGACATACCCAAGGGCGATGGCCCTTGGGCCGCCTTCGAGACGCGACTGCAGTAGTCTCCCGGTGGCGCCACCTTGGGTGCCCCCGCGGACTTGAGCGCATGGGCTTCAGGCCTCCCACCAAGAGGGAGCACTTCATCGTGAAGGGCACCTGCGGCCCGCTTGGATGCGTGGGTGGTTAGGCCAGGTACCATGTCAGTTCACTTTGCTCTTCGAAGGCCGGGCCACGCGACGGGTAGGCCTGTGCTGGCGCTGAAGGCATCGGTTCCTGACAAGCCTTCCACAGTATCCGACACCGCTTCGCCCAAGGGTGGACGATTTTATCGGAATCAGTGGAGAATTTGAAACGGAATCGGTGGACGAATTCAAGCGGAATACACAAGCATGGTCGCCGCTGCCTGTGTCAACAGATCCCCTCCGGCCGGATCTGCCGCAACCTCAAGGAGTTCCGCACTGCGGCCACAACCTTCGTGGAGAGGTACAAACCAGGAATGGCTCATGGGACCTGAGTCACCTCAGTCGATGAGAAAGGGCAGCATGCATCTAGTAATCGGCTTCATGTCCGGCTGATTGCCCGTAGTCGAAAGAGAGACGCCTCTCTCTGGGACTACGATGAGGTATTGGCCGTTCGTGCCGTCACAGTAGAACGATCCGTCCTGACACACCCAGAGTCCGATTCCGTAGGCGTACTTCGGGAACACCCGAGCGGGGTCGAACATGTCCGGCGTCAGAGATATTGGCGACGACATCTTGCCAACCCAAGATTGCGACACGATGGTTCTTCCGCTGAGGGACCCACCATCGCGCAGCAGCGTGGCGAGCTTGATGAGGTCGGCATTCTTCATTGTGAGACCTGTGCATCCTGCTGTGTAATGGCCGAAGCTACGCCAATGGCTCTCAATCTCCAATGGTTCTAGAACGACGGCTTGAGCGATTTCATGCAGCGATCTGCCGGTCCAGTCCTGGGCTATGACGGAGAACAAGAATGGACCTACGTTTGAATACGAAAAGTGTGTGCCAGGGAGGTGAAGAATCGGTGCCTCGAAGACGTAGTCAAGGTAGTCGCTCTCAGGTAGGTCTCCCCGGTCCTTTCTGAATAGGAAGCCGGTCTCATGGCCGATCGTGTTGTTAAGCAGATCGAGTATCCTAACGCCAGCCCATTGACCACGGGCGGACTTGCTCATGTATCGTTTCAGAAGCGGCTCGACAGGAGTCTCCAGCGTAAGCGAGGCCCCTGCGGCTTTGACTCGCTGCTCAACGAGGGATCCGAGAACTAGGCCAACTACGACCTTGCTGACTGATCGTAGGTCGACCTCTTCGTCCACATCCATAAACAGGTGATCGGCCCGTTCGCCGCCGCCGTCAGCCGCGAAAGCATACATTGATAGCCTAGAGCCTTCTTTGTCCTGGGCATCGGAGAAAAGGTCGATACACTGAGCGAATCTGCTTTGGAAGTCAATCATTGTTCTCTCCTTCCTTTGGGAAGTGGCGAACGCACTTCGCGAGGTGATAGTAGAAGCGTGATTGGAACGGCAATAATCGCTGCAATCACGAGCCCGAGGAGTGAGCCGGTGCTGGATAGCACGTGTGCAAGTGCCTCTCTCTCCGAAAGCAAGAATGAAAACATCAGAGCGATAAGCAACAGGAAACTCACTCCACCAAAGACTTGGAATATCGATGCTCTCCGCTGCGATCGAGCACGTTCCTGTGAGGCTGCCGCCATCACCTGTCGTGCCTCACTAACCTCTCGTGATAGGGCTTGGAGGTTCTCTTCACGCTTACGTTCACGTGCGAAGAGCTCGCTGAGATCGATCCGTGCATGGCCAACGCTGGGCGATCGTTGGCAGGAGCGGGCATCTGCCTCGACAGTCTCGAAGAGCTCCTGGCTCTCGACGTCGTATCGTGATCGGTACAGGCCAAGAGCATGCACACTCATCGCCGTATCTTGAATATTGCCGCCCCACGAGCGAAGGTCTTGCCTGTAACCACCGCGTAGTGCCTCCACGGCGCGGGAAACAGCCTCGTCCCATTCGACATCTAGCACCAAGTCTTCGACCTCCAGAATGCTAGTGACAATGTTGGCAGTACGGCCCACGGAGCCCCACAATCCTGACTCGTCTTGGCGGTGCATGAGCTCCGCAACCGCTGCAGTGAAGACGGACTCCAGCGTAGGGACATCATAGGTCAACTGCACAAGGCGAACAAGATCCATCGTGCTCATTGATGACACACGTGCCGGAACGTTTAGGCCAGTTCTGACGATGCTACGGAGGGACTTGAGTGCGCTCTCTTTGCCACGCCCACGGAGCACCTCAAGCACCCCCCCACCCCCCTTTCCAAACAGAGCACGTGCGGCGACCTGGCGGGCGACATCACTCTGGCTCTCACTATTCTCCAATATCCAGGTGGCAATGTCGGCTCGCCGCTCAACCACGAAGTTGCCTGCACTGAGTTCTTCTTCGTATCGGATAGACAGTCGATTCAGCAGCGCGAGCAGTCCGCAACTCGGTCCCATCACGGCATCATATCCCCCCGGCCGCAGGTGGGGTTGGATGTCGCGCAGTACCCCAGGTAGGTAGGGTTTCACATTGACATCAAGAGCGTCCATCATCTGCAGGACGTCATGGCTGTTCCAGAAACCGCCGGCCCAAAGGCCGCCATCAAACTGCTGCTCGATCCACAGGAGGGCCTCGTTCATAACAACGTCAATCGAGGTATAGTTCACATAACGGGTGAGGGACGACCGACCTTGAGCCCGTGTTCCCAGGTGGTAGAGTCGCCTGAATGACGAAGCGTGCTGGATGGCGCGCGGCCTCGGTCCAGATACAACATCCCAGAACTCCTGAACGCTCTGCTGCGGCCGTTTGGCGGAAACGACGTAAATGTCGTGTATCCGGGTAAACTCCTCCGGTACCTCCGATAATGACGCGTACTCGCGGTTTGTCACCCGTAGCAACTTCGCAGTTGATCGGATAAAATCAAAGTCGGTGTCTCCTTGCGGCGGCGCGATAAGCGCAACGTGAGGGACGCCTTCGGCAATGTATGTAATGACGTTCTCCAGAAGTCGCTGGTGGTTCTCCCAGTCGATGGCAATCGTTGACACAACGACGCGCTCACCCACATGGGATGACCTATTGACCAGCATCAACCGGCGAGGCATCCCACCGTACGATGAGTCCTCTAACACGGTCTCAAACGCCGCCTCGTTTGACGGGACCAGAACAGAACGATACACATGGGCCTTAAAGTCGTTTTCGCGAGCATGGGTCATAATCAGTTCTTCGGTGACTCTGTTGGGACTGTTCATCAACAGAAAATGCCCGACAGAGTGACGCTGCGGAGGCGAGACCGAAATCTTGCCGACGCTTGAGTCCCGCTCTGCCCCAGGGCGCTCTTCCATTGCGACGCAGTATGGGTCAGGAAGCAAGGAGCCTGATTCCGGCCTTTGTCCCGAAGGCCATGACATCTTCTTCTGATATCCAAGGTAGATTCCCTTACCTGACCGAAGAAACTCATCGAGGTGTGGAATGCCGCCTTCGAGCGCAACCCGAGTTTTCGCATCGCTCGTAGCATTCGTTGATATATAAAGCGCGTCGAATGTCGCTAGATGTTGCGGAGATAACGGCTCGAATAGGGAACCAATGTTCGCACCATCAAAGGGAACAAACTCGTAGCCCCTTAGGCGTAGCTGCGCGCCGAAGTTCTGGGCAACATCAGCGTACCCTGCTCTTAGGCTCTCGCTCTGGTTCTGCAGAACTGCGACGCGGTACACTTGTTTCCAGCTCCCTATCTGAATCTCGGATTCGGGTGCTGACGATACTCACGTGTGGGTCTTCCCTCATGCACAACGGCATCATAATCGTACCAGACGCCGTCGGGAAAGAAGTCATCGGGCAACACGACCAACTGACTCCGAGCGTAGGATCGTATTCGATCTTCCAGGTCAGGGACGAACGTTGAACAAGTCGAGGCTGCCCAAGCATCAACTAGTGGGCCGAGCAAATACACGCCAAGCTTAAAGTCATACATGAAGCTGTGCTTTATCTGATAGTCATCGCGGTCTTTCGTCAGAAACTTGTATCCTGTTGGAGTGAAATGATGCGCCAGATTAAGCGTCTCCAAGAGTGGGAGGTCTTTGTCCACAGACTCCATGTCCCGGAGAGCGATCCCAACCGGTATGTAGCTGTCGTCTAGAAGGAATACAACGTTCTGAGCGTGGGCCTCAGGCTGCAGTCCCAACACGGTCAGCGAGGAGAAATAGAGGTCAAGAAGTGGCTGGATAATGCGGGTGAAGAAACCTTCGACCGTACGCAGAGAGGCTATGGCATCAACCAACTGTGCCAGCAGACAAGGGTGGCCGTTGCTGGGAACAAAGAAGAGCGAGAATGCCGGTACTTCGATGAAATAACTCGATGGGTATGCTGCAATGTCTCGCTCCACGTACCCCCAATCACTCAGCCCCGCAGTTTCCGGGAAGTAGAGACCGCAGTGCTCGCGGTATATGTGAAAGGAATCCGGCATCAAGGCGGCATCGATTGAACTCTGGTATAGGGACGAGACTTCGATTGCGGACAGAACGTGTGCCTTGGTCATTTTCCGTGTCACTCGCCCTAATAGTCCCTGATAGGACACCTTCGCATAGAATGGCATGCCGTCTGCTTCTGTCGATAACGTGCGCCCACTGGACCCCGGGACTGCAGGAAGCCAGCGATGGGGGGCCCTGCCGGTCGCCGCTTCAAACTGCTGTGCCATGTCTGGATGCACGGGGAGTTCTCCGCGCTTAAGGGTCGGAACGCTGCCCACTGTGGTTCCGCCGAATGCAGCGCAATCGAAGACAGGCAAATCGAATTGATCGACTGAGTCGAGCGGGCGGAAGCCAGGTCCAGGAGTACTCACAAATGAAAACCCACTCGGCGATCCCCCGTTCAGGTGTCTCTCAAGGTGCATGAAGGATGCATTGGTTGGACGTAGCTCATTCAACATCATGGGACCACCCTCAAGAGATCATTCTCCTATCCTTGTCATTGCTGGAACATTCGAGTCCGTGCGTGAATCTCCTGTCCAACGCAGACCGTCTCTCTGCCATAGCCATAAGAGCCCGCCCTGAGAAGGGTCTGGCCTGCAAGCACAACCCCGCGCCACCGTGGCCGGAATGTGCGGTGCGGTGAGTGACGTGGCGGTGATGGGCCGAAAAGGAAGTGGTTCCGCGAGTTCTCCATTGAGACGGTGCTCCTGCGCTACCTGCACGGCCTTCCACTGACAGGGCGTCCGCTAGAGGCGCTGGTTAGACACTATGGAAGGACCGGCTCTTCGCAGGTCGTAGGTTGCTCTTAGCCTGAGCCTATCTCATGCGAGAGGAGCCGGCCAAGATGAAGAATGTCAGATTTGTGGGGCTCGATGTGCACAAAGACTCGACGGCGGTGGCAGTGGCGGAGCCAGGCTGGGGTGAGCCTCGGGACCTGGGGATGATCCCGACTACGACCGACGCCGTGGCCAAGCTGGTCAGGAAGCTCGGTGGAAAGGACGGCTTGATGGTGGTCTATGAAGCCGGGCCCTGTGGCTACGGCATCTACCGCCAACTGCGCTCGATGGGCGTCCAGTGCCAGGTAGTGGCGCCTTCGCTCATCCCAAGGCGTCCAGGCGACCGGGTGAGGACCGACAAGCGAGACGCGAGGCAACTGGCGCGCTTGCTGAGGAGCGGAGAGCTGACTCCGGTGTGGGTCCCCGACGAGGAGCATGAGGCCCTACGGAATCTGGCGCGGGCCCGGGAGGACGCGAGACAGGACCTCACGCGTGTCCGGCATCGCCTGGCCAAGTTCCTGCTCCGAGAGCGACGTGAGACCCCCCGAGGGCATGCGCGCTTGGTCGAGCCGGAACCGCCAGTGGCTAGATACCATCCGGCCGGTCGAGCCGGCCCAGCCGGTAGCGATGACTGAAGCGTTGAGCGGGCTGACCGAGACTGAGGAACGGATCAGACGTCTTGAGGCTGAACTGGCCCGGTTCGCCGAACGTTCCTCACAGGCGCCTATGATCAGGTCTTTGCAGGTGCTACGTGGAGTGTCCCTGCTCACGCGCTGGGTATCGTGGTGGAACTCGGAGACATCAGCCGCTTCGACCGGCCGGAGCGACTCATGAGCTATGCCGGGCTGGCGCCGAGCGAGTACTCCAGCGGCTCGAGCAGGCACCAGGGCGGTATCACCAAGACCGGCAACAACCATCTGAGGTGGCTCCTCATCGAGGCCTCCTGGCACTACCGCCACCACCCGCGGGTCGGTGTGGGGCTTCGCAGAGCGGCAGGAGGAGACCTGTCCGAGGGAGGTCAAGCGGATAGCGTGGAGGGCCCAACTGAGGCTTCACCACAAGTTTCGCCGTATGGTCGGACGAGGCAAGCCGCGCAACAAGGCCGTGGCCGCGGTGGCCAGGGAGCTCCTGGGCTTCGTCTGGGCCATAGCACGGGAGGTCCGTGTCCGGCAACCTAGCCAGGCGGCCGCCTGAGAAGATGACACGGCAGGGCACAGGTGTAGCCACCGGCTGTCAACTCCCCGATAGCACCGGTTAAGAAATCCCTGAAAGCAGCGGGAGGCTGTTGCCGAACTAGCGCATGGTCACCGTGTCGCAGGGATTGGCACTACCGCCACGACGCCCCTGGCCACGCTGACCTGGTGGTCGGCGGCTTCGCGTTTGGGCGGCTCCCTCTTGAGGAGCTGCTACTAGCCGCAGCCGCCCACAACATCAAGCAACACGCTAAGAGCCACACTCCAAGAGTGATAGCCCTGCGGATGTCAGCGCAATTCCTCGGCTCCCTGGTGAACCTTCCGCGGCTTGCCGCTGGCTAGGAAACAGCGTTTGGCAACAGGCCCATGTAGGGCAGGTACCGAGTGAACTGCCTATGCTGAGGGATCAAGGCAATGCCTTTCCTGGGGTCTGGGTAATTGGACGGCTGTCGAAGTAGTGCTCATCATACTTGAGCAGCCTCTCCTTTGCCCGTCCAACCTCCCCCTCGGTGAAGAGCGAGGCGAACTCGGGCCGGACAACGTGGGCCTCGACAGTCAGGTCCAGCCGGCCGCACTCCCACAGGGTTGAGAACCCTTCTTGGACCTGCTCGTCAGCCAGAAGCCGCTTCGCGGCGCCTACCCCGCCGTAGTCGCCCAACATCTGAATGAACCGTGTCGGGTTGTAGGCGTATTCCCTCTTCGCCACACGGCAAAGCTCCTTCATCGCCTCGTCGAACTTGTGAGGCTGGACCCACGCTCCCCAGTAGGCAATTCCGCCCTCTGTAAGCCAGAATAGGTGCTTCCCCTCGAGAGTGCCACGGGACTTGGCCTTCCCTTCGTGTTCCAGCATGCATAGGGCGTCAAGCACCTGCGTAGCCGTCGTACCGGGAAGGCGCGACATGATCGTGTCCACAGTGTCTGACCTGGAAACTGCACAGTCGCTCGCGGTCGCCCCCCAGAGCCTGAGGCAGTGAAGAACTGCCTCCGTCACCGGGGCCAGACGGCTTGGATCCCTCAATGTTGTCATCTCATGAACACCTCCTTGGGCCAGAAGCCCCTGGGCTGCTACGGCCGCGCGCTCTCAGGCGAACCTCATTCCTCCTCGAGAACCAGAGCCCAGACGCGCTTGAGGGGTATCTCGGCCTTCGTGTTGCCCGGGAGCTGCTCATAGTTCTCCAGAAGCTCTCGAATGAGGTCGTTTGCGCTCCAGAGGCGGACCTTGAAGAAACGGGAACGGGCTTCGCTGAGGGCCACGCCTGTGAAACCGCCCCAGGAAACCAAGAGGCCGTGGTCTGCCCCGAAGCCATGAAGCACGCCTTCAAGACTCCGGAGTACATTCACATCGACGGGCCCCGCTCCCGACTTCACCTGGACGCAAAGCGATGGAGACTCGAAGCCCATGTGGCCGCGGCCGGCCAAGATGTCTACTCCGCCGTCTGGCCCAGGTGGCGACACTTCGATCGTGTAGCCTTGAGCGAGGAGGATATCACTGACGAGGCTCGCCAACCGGTGGCCAGTGAACCGCCTTCCGACGAAGTTGACCACCTCGTCGAGGGCATAGCTCTCAAGGTCCAGACGCTCCTCCGCGGCCTCGGCTTGGCCGACCGGTCCAGCGGGCCTGCCTCCCGCCAAGGCCACAAGCCTGGCCTCGACGTCCTCCCGCGGAATCCGACACACGGCCTGGGAGGCATAGAGGGCACTCAGGATGTCGCCATCGAGTGTGGAACGGGGAATGTCCGTGGCCAACCACCGGACTGCGCGAGTATGTGTAGCCGCCAAGTCTGGTCGATGTCGGTATGGCCCTGTAACCCTACCCACGGCAATGGCCGCTCGACCCTTGAGAGGCAAAGCCACCAGTTCGTCAACCTGGATAAGGCTTCGAAGGGCCCACAGTTGGCCGATGTACCCTGCTACGGCACCGGGCTTGACGTCTTCTAACGGGACGCTACTTCGGAACAACGCGTCCATCTGCTCACGGGACTGAACGGGGCCGAGGTCGGGAATCTGGTCCCACGAAACTAGAACCACGTTCTGGCCAAGAGCCGTCTCTTCGTACTCGCCGCGGGCCCCCGCACGGACGATCCACGCCGCCATCGATGCTCGCCTCCGATGGATGGCAGGGTTAGCCAAAGCACGACAGAAACCTTCCGGGCCCCAGCCAAATGCCATCTCAGACGGGGGGAGTCGAATGACGGCCTCCAACGAACGACTCAACGAGGCTTTCCGGTCATATGCCATGGCCTGTCTCCGGTTGATGGCCGACATGGGCGACAGCCTCCCAATTTCCTATCGTGAGGAGTTCGAGTGGGAGAGGGAGCCGGACGGCCAGTTCACCGGTCATCAGGTGTTCCTGCCTGAGTGGGGCCGGACGGTGAGCGGGCTTCGAAATGCATTTGCAGACACCGATGAGTACAGACAGCTGGCGGAAGCCGCAAGAGAGGATGCCGTCGTTTCCTCGCAGCTGGATGTGATGGTCGGAGTGGAGCGAGCAAGGATGCCAACCTCCCTGGAAAGCCTCCTGTACCGTTTCCTTGCAGCTCTGCTAGAGCGACAAGGTGGGCCGGATTTTGACGAGTACGCCTTCGACCTGGAATACGGTCGACTGGAGCAGTCGTTCTACTCTGACGAAGTGCCCTGGACAGCTGCCATGCCCCTACTCGGGCTGACTGCTCCAGGTCGCATCATCCTGGCCCCAGGTCTGGAACTTCGGGCGCTGAGCCGCGAGGAGTTGCGGTGGGTAAACTCCAGTCAGGAGTTCTCCGATCACGGCTATCCCCTGATGCCGCCGGTCATTGCTTTGGTGGCGGCCTACAACCTCAGGAAGATTGTCGGGGATCGTCCCACGGACACGGGCTCTCCAGTTCGTGAGACCTATCTCTCATACCGGCAGTCACTCGACCGGGCCCTCGCCGGCCTTGCTCTCCTCAAACATGGGCACTTCCGGTGCCCGGTCATCCTTGAGAGGAGTAGCAGCTATCTGTTCCCTGTCTCCCACCATGTGCGCCCGCGCTCTACTTTCACCTCGGATGGCCGGCTGGAGATCCTCGAGGAGGAGAGGACACGACTTCTTGGGCTCTACGACTCTCTGGGGGAAAACTCACACCCAGGGGTGGCCAAAGCCATAGGTCGTTTCGTCTACGGTGTGGACCGGAAGAAGGAAGAGGATAGATTGGTCGACCTGATGGTCGGGGCGGAGTCCCTCTTCCTGCCCAAGGAGAAAGACGAGTTGGCCTTCAAGCTATGCCTCCGCGCGGCGCTGCTGTGGGCCTCCCTAGGGTTGGCCGGAAGATCCCCCACGGACGTCTACCAGTCGATGAAGAAGGCGTACCGACTGCGGTCTGCGATAGTCCACGGGGCGGGACGTGCCGACCCGAACCTCAAGGAGACCACCTTGGCAGCCGAGGAGATCATGCGGCAGACGATAACCGCCTGCCTGACCGACCCTCCAGTCCCTATACCGAGGACCCCGGGCGACTGGGACAAGCTGACCGCAACTTGGCTTGAGCGCGTGGGACAGGGTGTAGCGAGTGGCACCCTTGCGTCCGGCACGGCCAACGAATAGCGCGGTTGCTGCAAAGCGGTCAGGGGTTACGGGTGGGGGCGGAGGGGCCTCTGAGCCCTCGGTCACCGTTTACATCACCAGGACCGGCACGAAGTATCATGCTGCCGGGTGCAGGTATGCATTCCGATCTCGCTCCAGGATGCCAAGGCCAAGGGCTATGAGCCGTGCTCGGTGTGCAACCCGCCGAGGTGAGCCCGCGGCAGTGAAAGCCAGCGTCTCCCCGCGGGGCACTCTTTCTTTCGATTGAGCTTACCCCGCTTCAGTGGACACCCAGGGCTTGGTAGTATGAAGGTACGGGGTGTTCACGATGGGGACGACAAGGCCTCCTTACGCGCCTGAGTATCGGGCTGAGGCGGTGCGTCTTGTCAAGGGCAGCGGGAAGTCCATTCTCCAGGTCTCGAGGGACCTTGGTGTCAGCTACGAGACGCTGCGGAAGTGGGTCCGTGCGCGCAGCAAGCGGCAAGGTGTACCAGCTCTGTCTGCTGGATACGAATGCCCTGAGCGAGATCGTAAAGCACCCCACCGTGGAAGGACGCGGCTTCGTCCAGCGGTTTCCGCCAAGTGAATGGGTGCCGTGCTGGACTGTGTACAACCTAGTTGAACTACGGCGTTCTTCGCGGGCGTATCAGCCATGGCTTTCGTTCTTCGGCGTCTATCCCAGCTTCTTGCTGAAGCCGGAGAACCAGATCCTGGATGACGAGATTGCCAACTACGACACTCCGGAGCAGGTGTGTGTCCAGCTGAATGCGTTCTCGCCGGCGGGGCGCGACTGCGCACATCACCTCGGCGAGTTCATAGACGGTTTCTTCTCTGACCCGAGGACGCAGAAGATTGAAAAGCGTTTCCCCACACGGATAGAAGCCATGCTGGAGGAGTGGCTGTCTCGCAAGGCGGCCTTCTCGCCACGTAACGAGGCGGCCAACGCAGTTGATGCAGACCGATACGTCGATGAAGTGGGGGCCGTGGAGCTTTGCCTCTCCCGCCGAGAGTGGGTCCAGAGCATGCTGAGGAAGAAGCAGGCACCCGACATTGCCCGCCTGCCCAGTCTCCACACAGTCTTGTACTCTCAGTATTACCGGCTGTTTGACGGTGGTTGGAGCCCTCGAGCTGCCGAAGTGACTGACGTCCTGATTGCGGCCGCGGCTCCGTACATGGATGCAGTGGTCACTGAACGGTTCCAGGCCGGGATATTCAGGAAGATCCGAGGTAGGGTGCGGGGCATGGACGCCACTCAGATCTACAGCCTCGCGGACCTACGCTGACCGCGTGGCTAACCAGCGGCTTCAGCGGACGCAGTAGGCGCGACTCACCGTCCGCAACACAGCCCCGGCGCCGCTCAATCGCTATTCGTTGGGTGGAACTGTGTGGGGGCATTGACGAGAGGGGCGAAACTCCGATGGGCGAATCCGAAGGGTCGACCCGGAAGCGGGCAGCAGGCTTCCTGTCGCTGCCGACGACAAGCATCGGCAAGTGGTCAGCCGGTCTGCTGCTCTTGTCGCTTGTGATGGTCTTGCTCAACACCATCGTGGTAATGCCGGTCACCGAGCAGCGGGCGGGCCTCGAGCTGGCTCAGACCCTCTACAACGCCGTGACCGGGATGTGCGTTGTAGCCTCCGGTGTCAGCGGGCTGTTCGCACTGGTAATGAAGCGCGAGCGCTCCTGGGTCGTGGTCGTGGCGGTCCTCGTCTTCGCGTCGGTGATAGCTCTCATGCTCCAGGATCTCGCCACGCCTCGGTGACAAGGGTCGCGCCGTCCACCCAACCCACGTTTCCAGCTTGCGGCGCCCAGGGCTAGGCTTGGAAGCGGCAAACGACGGCCTAGGGCGCCGCCGCTGAAACGTAAAGAACGTTGGCCCGACCCGCCGAGGCTTGCTTCCGTCAGCTACATCCTGGGCTCCCTCACCGGATTCCTCGTCGGGGCCGCGATGTTCCGTAGCGGAGTCTTCAGCAAAACCACTGCGTATCTACGCATAGGCTCGGCGGTGTTCGATTTCGGCATCTTCATCCCGAGGATCGGCCTGTACATCTCAATCCTGTCGGTCCTGTTGCTCATGGCATTCCATATCCTGGTCGGTCGAAGGCTCCTTCGGCTTGCCATTGGAGACCTCGCAGCAAAGTCGTCCAAGTGACCTCTGAAGCGGCCTAAGAACTCGATGGAGCCGACCCGGCCAGCCGCGGTGACTCGGGTCTATGATAGGTTCTAAGAGCTGGCCGGGTGGCTCATCTCGAGGCCGTTAACCAGACGGACAGCCTGAAAGGAAGGTACCGCGTGAAACTCCCCAACGGGGCTTCCCGTTCCGGTGTCAGCTACGAGCGCTTCGCGGCCCGGTTCGCTGACTCCATGGGCCGCGCCCTGAGAAGTGAGCCCAGCGTGAGATCGAGGAGGAAACGGGGCCGCCTCGCTAGCAGCCCGTACTCCCGGCAGCAAGCTAGCTTGGTGCGAGCCGCCGCCGCGGCGGACGCCTAGAGCGACATCCCTTCGGCCTCGCGCGTCACGCGTATCTCGTACGTCCCCGTTGGGTCGCAGCCGGGGTCGTAGCCGGGTGAGTCCGGCGGAACCGGGGCGACCGTGACCAGGACGTGGACCGTGCCGCTGTATGTGGCCGTCCACTCAACGCTGGAGGCCAGTGAGGCCGTCCCCTCGTTGGACCCACCGGCGTTCTCGTTGTCGTTCGCGGCCAGGATGTTGTAGTCCTCATCAACAAGGACAAGGTAGGTGTCGCACCCCGGGCCGAGATTCAGGGTCTCGACAGCATAGGTGAACCCGTTCTCGACCTTGAAGGTGAACCAGTCTGCGTCACCATCCACCAACGACGCTCGCTTGGCCTCCTCCCCCGGGACCAAGGCCACCTCGAGGAGGCGGTCGTAGTCGTCCGGTTCGGGGCCGGTGGTCGTGATGCAGAAGCCGTAGCCGCCCTGGATCGGTGCGCGGGACCCTTCATCGGAATCCAGGTAGGGCCTGACTTCCACGTAGTAGGTCCCGCTGGCTTCGGCCTGCCACTCCAGGCGCGATCCGTACCAAACGCCCAGGGCATCGTCGTTGCGCTCCAGCATCGAGCGTCCGGCCGGCCCATAGAGAAGGATCTCCGTGTCGACCTGGGGGGCGAGATCGTTGGTCTGGATCCAGTATGTCGTTCCTACCGTAGCCTCGAACTTGTACCAGTCGGCGACCTCGATGGTAAGCCATCCATGAATCCGCTGCCTGTCGGGCACGATGGCTATGGCGGTGTTCCAGTCGTTCGCCGGCTCCGGATCGGTGGTCTGGTTGATCTCCATCGAATAGGGGCCGCACCGACCCGTCTCGCTGAAGACCTGTATGAGGTAGTATCCGGTGTTGCTCCCGGCTACCGGGGGTTGGAAGACTACGCAGCTGTCTCCCCCGCTCCAGGGACCCAGGTCCACTGTCAGCAACTCCAGCTCAGGACCGTTCTCAGAGCCGGGTTCAGGAACATAGCCGTTCATGTCCCTCGGGTTCCAGACCGTTAGCGCCGTATCCGTGTAGCCTCCATTGCCGTCCTCGGCGGGGATAGGAAGGCCTGTGACCTTGATCTCCACTAGGTCTGCACGCAGGCAGTGAAGGAAGTAGCAGTCCACGTCGGTGGGTGACAGCAGCTCACCCGTGACGGTCTGGGTTTCCGCGGATATGGCGGGGAGCTCCTTTTCCGGGCGTTCCTCCACGGTCAGGCTGTAGTTGCCCGAAGGGTTGGCACCACCCGGTAGCGCCGACTGAACCCGCAAATAGACGACGCCCGGCTCCTTGCCCTGCGAAACGATGATCCCGGATTCCGGATACCCAACCACACAGTCATTGTCCTGGTTCAACACGGTGAGGGCTTCCGGCTCTCCCTCAAGCACCGTAAGGACCGTGTCACAGTCGGGAGCGAGATCGTGGGTACTCACCACGTAGATGGCGTTGGCCTGGGGCACAAAGCGATAGTAGTCAACATCCCTGGACCCGTTCAGGGCGGCCTTTACCGTGGCGCCCACCGCGATCTCAGTCGCCAAATGCGGCATGTCGTCTTCTTCGAGCAGGTTGATGATGACCTGGCCGTCCGGGTGGTAGTCCACCCGGGCGCCAAAAGCCTCGGAAATGAAGCGCAGTGGCACCAGGGTGCGTCCGTTCACCACTACCGGCGGCGCCGCCAGGCGCATAGTCGCCCCGTCTACTTCGGCCTCGCTGCGCCCGACCCACAGGCGGATCGCCCTCGCCCCCAGGACGATGGTTATCTGCTGGGGACCGCTGTCATACCTTACCTCCGCGCCAAGGCTGGCGGTGATGAAGCGAATGGGGACCATGGTGCTTCCATCCACGAACTGCGGCGGCGCATCCAGGTTCACCTCTTCGAGATTCACCTTGGCCGTGGGCTCGTCGACCTGAAGCACGATGTTGAGGCTGACGACTCCCGTCCTGGCCTCCACGGGCGCCGGGGTCGCGCTGTAGGTCTTATTGTCATAGCGGGCCCGGACCGTGTACCAATAGTCGTCCTGACTCGTCACATCGAAGTCGTAGTACTCAAAGGTGTCGGGATACGTCTCGGCGATGATCTCGGGCTCCCCCCCAAGCAGGGCGGAGCCTCCGCCTTCGCCGGGGCCCCAGCGGTAGACCTCGTAGGATAAAACGTCAGATAGCGGCTCTAGAGGAGCGTCCCAGGTTACTCTGACAACAGCGTTCCCTGGCTCCACCGAGAGGTTCTGAGGCAAGAGGTACGGACCACCCAGGATGCTTTCCGCCTTGACGGCAGACGGCGCGGGGAGGAAGAACGTCCCCAGAACGAGAACGGCCGAAGCAATAACAGCATTAGCGGTCCGGCTCGCGCCAGAAGCCCGCCGCGAGCTCAGGAGGCTTTCCTCGCCCGGCACGATAGCTCCACGCCCTCTCTGACCTGGGTGTTTCTTCTATCACGATCCCGTCTTCCCCTCCGCTCTCCCCCCGCGCACGCGCGACCGCCGCCTCGAGCGGACGCAGTAGGGTTCTCTCCGGAGAACACGCGCAGGTTAGCCACGGACTCGACTCTACCCGACGGCCCGATGGCCCCCCTCCACCAGACGCTGCCGAGCGCATGTGCGTAGGCCTTCGCGGTTCTAGTTGTCCACGGTACCCCGTCCGTTGCATCGAGGGCACGTCATGTCCTTCTGGATACCGCGGCGGGCCAACTCACTGTTGATCTGGCTTGGCGTCTTCTGGCCGATTCCATCCTCCCTGTCGAACGCCCGGTCGTACTCGGGGTTTAGGATCTTGCCGCTGCCGACGCATTTCGGACAACTCCCCATGTCAACCCCTCCTTCGCTGATATTCTAGCGGGCCAGACATGGCCGGCTGTGTCGAATGGTGTCATTGCCAGCGACCTAGGGCGAGTCGTGGCTGTCCGCACGGGCCGAGAGAGTCGCTATGCGGCTCGTTGCCTGGATCCGAGTTCCTGCCGGCGTGTGCTCGTGCCAAAGGGCTGAGGTACGCGTTGGTCTCCCTTGGCAGGCGTTCCCACTCTGATGCCGAACGCGTGTCTGTGTCGCCGGGCCCAACCAGCGGCCTCAGCGGACGCAGTCAGCCCGGTGCACCGCGCGAAAGACAACCCCGGCGCTGCTGAGCCGCCAGCCGTTCCGACTGAACCCGTCCACCGATTCCGATCCAAATCGTCCACCGATTCCGGTGGAACCCCTCCACCAGGGCGAAGCGCCCGGACAGCCGGCCCATAGGGGTCACCCCTTGCCGCGGGAACATCCCGGGAAGTGAGTCTCGGGGAAGGGGAACCGCCTTTGACCAATCGGAGGTTGTCCATGAGAAAGCTCACGGAGATGCTCAGGCTTCACTTCGAGGCCGGGCGGTGCGCCGTGAAAGGCGGCGCGTCCTTGCAGGTGCAAGTCCTGCCGAGGCGGTTAGAGGTACAGCCTCGTAGCTACGGGTGGACGGCCTCCGGGTAACCGGGGGTCGTCGAGCCACTCGGACAACAGCCCTCCTAGGGAGGGCAGCAAATCCGCGGGGCGCAACACGCGTGAACCCTGAGCAGGCCCCGAAATGCAGTCGCGAGTGCCGACCCGACTCTAACGCGGGGAAGGCCGCCGTATCCGGAGCGGGACAACCGCCAAGGCTCCGGATGACTCGCCGGGGTAGTGGGGGCGGCACGCAGAGAAAGAGCGCGTCGCAACACGGGAGGCCCACCGAGGTGAGGGAGTCGCTGACCCTGAGGCCGCCCTGTAGAGGGCGGGCCGGGTCGGGCGTCGGAGGGGTCAATAGGACCAAGGAAACCGGGTAATGCCGGTGGAGGGAAGTGGCCCTGGTTCTGGGTGCTTCGGACGGAGCCGAGGAGAGGAGATTGGCCGTGCGCCTGGCAACTCCAGAGAAGATCCGGACGCTCCAGAGGAAGCTGTACGTCAAGGCCAAGGGTGAGCCGGACTTCCGGTTCTACCTCCTTTACGACAAGGTGTGGCGAGCGGACATCCTGGAACACGCCTACCGACTCTGCCGGGCCAACGGTGGAGCGGCGGGTGTGGACGGGGAGACGTTCGTGAGCATCGAAGCGAGGGAGGACGGGCTGGAAGGCTGGCTCGGCATCCTGGCGACATGATGATTCCGAATCCCGATGGGGGCGAGCGGCCGCTGGGGATTCCGACGATAAGGGACCGAGTGGCGCAGCAAGCCGCCAGGCTCGTGGTGGAGCCGATCTTCGAGGCGGATTTCGAGCCGAACGCGTATGGGTACCGGCCCAAGCGAGGGGCGCTGGCCCGTCGAGTCAGCCACCGGAAGATGCTGCATCTCATCAAGATGTGGCTGAAGGCGCCGGTGGAAGAGACGGACGCGGAAGGTCGGAAGACCCTCACGGGAGGCAGTGGCTCAAAAGCGGGGACCCCGCAAGGCGGGGTGCTCTCACCGCTCCTGGCGAACATCTACATCCACCGTCTTCTCAAGGCGTGGAAGAAGTTCGACCTCGAGGCCAAGCTGCGGGCAAGGATCATCGATGGATCACGGAGAAGCTGGGTCTCGGCCTGAACGAGGCCACGACCCGGGTATGCGACGCGGAGCGAGAGTCGTTCGACTTCCGGGGCTACACGTGGGCAAGACGTATGTGGTGGTGGCGGTGAACCGCAAGCTGCGGGGATGGAGCCGGTATTTCAGCATCGGTACGCTGGAACCGGCCTATCGGACGGTGGACCGCTACACCGAGGCTCTGTTCAGGCAGTTCCTGGTGCGTCGACACAAGGTCCCCGGGCGGGGGAACCGGCCGTTCAGCAACCGATACCTCTACGAGGAGCTTGGCCTCCTACGGTTGCAGGACCGCCGGCGGATGTCGCGCCTGCATGCCTTGACGTGAAACCAGTCCGAGAGCCGGATGCGGGAAAACCGCACGTCCGGTTCGATGAGCGGGTCCGAGAAACCGGGTCATGGATGGGCTATTGAGGCACTCCCAGAGGAAACGGGGAGCCAACGGATAGGCCCGGCCTACCACCACGGCGCTCGGGCTCGACTCTACCAGAGAGAATGGTCAGAAGAAGCGAGGCCCAAAGCTCATGGCGATCATCTTCCATATCACATCCGAGAGGGAATGGGAGGAAGCGGTACAGCGTGGACGGTACGAGGCGCGCTCCCTATCTACCGCAGGCTTCATCCACTGTTCTGACCGCCATCAGGTGATCCGGGTTGCCAACAGCATCTTCCGAGGCACAGGTGGGCTCGTGTTGTTGCACGTTGATGCCGAGAGACTGTCCTCGACAGTTGTCTACGAGAACCTTGAGGGCGGGGCCGAGGTGTTCCCGCATGTCTACGGACCGATAGACTTGGGCGCAGTGCGGAACATCACACCTTTCGGGCCAGCAGCGGATGGAAGCTTCGATCATCTCTTCTGCGAGTTGGAGCCCAGCTGAGCGCCCATGGCCAGGGGTCAGGGGTGACCGGTCGGCAGGGCGGCGGCGCTCCCGCGCCGAAGCCCGCCGGGCAAGGTCTTCCAGGAACGCTGGGCAACACGGAGCTACAGCGGACCCCATACTCGGCCGGCCCGGGCGGCGGAGGCCGCTGAGCTCCAAGGCGTTGGACGGCTCGCCGAGCTTGAAAGACCGGGGAGACGATGGCCGGCTGCCTGAATCGGAGGTAGGACGATGACCAGGAAAGTCAGCGCGGTAATTGATGTCACTGTCGTCGATGTAGAGAATGGGACTGCCGTTCCCGGCCAAACCGTCGTTGTTGTGGATGACCGGATCGACAAGATCGGCGCGCAGGCAGAACTCGGCCTCCAGGAACGAGCCCAAACAGTCAATGGCCACGGGCTCTTCCTGATGCCCGGGCTCGTCGATGCGCATGTTCACTATCTCGACGCGCCGGTATTCGGGCGCTTGATGATTGCCAATGGTGTCTTGCTCGTTCGAGACATGGGTATGCCCACCGACTACATCCTGAAACTGCGGGATCAATTGAACCGGGGCGAAACCCTCGGGCCAGAAATGGTCGCCACGGGTGCGATTCTTGACGGACATCCCCCCTTGATTCCACAAGTCTCATTGGGCATCAAGACGCCTGAGGAGGGTCGGGTAGCGGTACGCAAGCAGGCCGAAGCCGGCGTGGACATGATCAAGGTCTACAGCGGCCTCGACGAAGATGTGTTTCTGGCCATCGTAGAAGAGGCCCAGAAACATGGGCTCAAGATCGTCGGGCACGTCCCGGAGTCAGTCTACATCGAGGCCGCGGCGGCCGGCTTGCGAAGCAGCGAGCATCTACTCGGCTTCGAGAAGGTCATCGCCAAGTTGCTTGGGGAGCCCGTTAACCTGCGCTACGCTGGCATGGGGTCGGATGCGGACTATTTCCGGCGTCTTGGTGAGGTCGACCCTGCGGAATTGGCGGGCGTGTATCAGCGGCTTCGTACGAGTGGCCTGACCGTCTGTCCGACCATTGTCACGTTCAAGACCTTCATAGATCTGAGAGCGTTCCAAGCTGGAAGCTTCCCGCGGAGCGAGTACATCTCACCGGAAGTTCTAGGCATTTGGAAGTCCCTATGGTCTCCACAAGGCGAACTGCCGGACTTCATCTGGCAGGGCTGGGCGCACATGGTTAGCGATTTGAACAAGGCCGGCGTCCCGTTGATGGTGGGTACTGACCTGCTGACTCCAGGCATTCTCCCCGGCTATGCCGTCCACGAGGAGATGGCGATCTGGCAGGAGGCGGGCATCCCGCCTGCGGATGTGCTGCGCAGTGCAACGATCGTGCCGGCGCAGTTTATGGGCCTTGGGGACCGCCTCGGCAGCGTCAGCGAGGGAAAGACGGCTTCCATGGTTCTCGTCCGCGCCAATCCGTTGGAAGATGTCCGGAACGCACAGCAGATCGAAGGCGTCTTCCTGCGGGGACAGTACTTCAGCCGCGAAGACCTAGATCGATTGCTCGATGAGGCAAAGAGTCTAGCCCAACCTTCAACGGCCTGAACGTGCCAGGCTGAACCCGTCAACCGATTCCGATTCGAATCGTCCACCCATTCCGGTTCAAACCGTCCACCTCGGCGACAGCGATGCGGCGCCCAGACACCACGGTGGAGCTTCCTTCTGGCGAGGGGTCAGGGGGTAGGGGTCACCGATCAGCAGGGGCCCGCGCTCCCTCACCGAATCCTGGCAGGCAAGGCTTTCCAGGGATGCTTCTGCCCGGGTGCCTTCATCCATAGCGCTGATCCCCTGCCCCTTCCCTCGCGGTCCGGCTGTCAGCAGGGTGGCGGTGCTCGTGCACCGAATCCCGGTAGGCAGGGTTTTCCAGTGGGCTGCGCCAACCTAGAAAGGGGCTCAACCGGTGCCGCTGAGCCGCCGGCCGTTAGCGTGCGCCGCGAAAGGCGGCGCGTTCTTGCAGGTGAAAGTCCTGCCGAGGCAGTTAGCGGTACAGCGACCGCCATACGCTCCGTGGAGAATCGCTTCGGCCTCAAGTTGGATTGGCCATTAGTGAATGTGTTTCTTGCTCCTAGCCGCGTGGAATACGACGAGCTCGTTGCCCATCTCACTCCCACGCCTACTCAACCGGGTCGTGTGGGGCAACCTCAAGGGCACGACCTCTATCTGCTGTCACCGAGGTCTGGCCTTCGGATGCGGTTCCCGAGCTATTGGGACGAGACGGAAGCTATGATGCTGAGGTCTATCGGCGTTTGCTCTTGCACGAGACTGTCCATATGGTCGAGGAGCGTATTTCGCCGTCAGGTGCCATGGAAGCGCGTCCGGCCTGGTTCAGTGATGGGCTCGCGGTCTACGTGTCAAGGCAGTACTGCACCGAGTTCGACCTGATCGATGGGATGCTGGCCAAACTTGAGCAAGACCACCTCTCTCCCCTTTCCGACATGCGCGGACAGGCAGCCTATCTGTGGGGATGGACGGTGATCCGGTTTCTCGAGCGTCGCTTCGGCTGGGAACGCATCGTTGCAGTGCTCCGTGAGACCAACACCGCCAGTGTGCTGGATTGCTTTGGCGACTTCCTGGAGCCGGCCTGGCGCCATGAGGCCGCGGCAGAGGTGCTGCGGGAGGAGATTCGCGCTTTCGCGGACTCTAACAGGAAAGGTTGAATGCGGGCTAACCAGCGGCTCCAGCGGACGCAATCGCGGAGAGTGGCTAGTAGACAGCCTAACCAGTGGCTTCAGAGGACGCAGTTGGCCGGTTGCACGGTACGGAATACAGCCCCGGCACCGCTGAGCCGCAACGATTTCTCCCGCAGTCCGGTATAATAGCGGAGACAAGCCCGGGGAGGTGTGAGGCGTGCAGAGAAGCCAGACGAGTACGCGCCGGCCAAGCGCCGTACCGCCAGGCCTTCGACCTATCCTTGGCGAGACCGAAGCCGCGCTCCGCCGGATCTACGGAGATCGCTTTCGAGGCTTGGTCCTCTTCGGTTCACAGGCACGCGGGAAAGCGGGGCCCGGTTCCGACGTGGACTTGGTTCTCCTGCTCGAGGAAAGCAGTGGTGCTCGGGAGAGGCGGCGCTACTCTCAGACCGTGGCGGAGCTCTCACTCCGGCACGACACGGTCATTTCCCTGGTGCCCATGGCTGTAGAGGAGTTCCGCTCCGGTAGGACGCCCTTCCTTCTCAACGTCCGTCGGGAGGGGATACCCCTGTGACCTCCCCCGACGTGGCTGACCTCCTTGAGAAGGCAGACCGTAGCTTGGCCGCGGGAGAAGGGCTTCTCACCGCCGGCTTCCCCGATTTCGCCGCTGGCCGGGCGTACTACGCCATGTTCTACGCGGCGGAAGCCTTGCTGTTGAGCCGCGATCTCTCCTTCTCCAAGCACTCCGCTGTGATCGCGGCCTTCGGCCAGCACTTCGTCAAGACCAGAGCCCTGAGCCCATCCCTGCACCAACACCTGCTCGACGCCTTCGATCTCCGCAACCTCGGCGACTACGGCGCTGTCCGTGCCGTCGATGTCGAGGACGCCCACCTCGCCTCTTCGGGGCCAGCCTAACCAGCGGCTCGAGCGGACACAATCCGCTATCCACGGCGCGCAGTCCAGCCCCGGCGCCCCTCAGCCGCTATCCGTTGGCCCGACTGGGCGAGGCATTGCTTCACCGCCAGGCACCATCTCCCAACCGCCATCACCTCGCTGCGGCGCCACTCCGTCCGGCTCGTCTGGCCCGAGGTCTTCGCGCAGGGTAGGGGTCAGGGGTCAGCGGCCGGCAGGGTGCCGAGACTCCCGCGCCGAATCCCCGTAGGCAAGGCTTTCCAGTAGCGCTGGGCCAACAGGAAGCTCCAGCGGGCCCCCACGTGAGCCGTCTCTAGGGGTGGGCCGCTGAGCTCTATTCACACCCGAAAGGAGATTTTTCTGCATTGGATATTCCACGGATCTTCAACATCACTGAGAGTGCTCACCGCATCCACAACCCGATCACACCCGAAAAGCTCGCCACTCTCGGCGCGGCGCTGCGTCTGGAATCGGGGGCCCGAGTGCTCGACCTCGGCAGCGGTTCGGGGGAGATGCTGTGCACCTGGGCACGCGATCACGGCGTCATCGGCATCGGCATCGACATGAGCCAGTTGTTCACCGAGCAAGCGAAACTCCGTGCTGAAGAACTCGGCGTCGCCGATCAAGTCAAGTTCATCCATGGCGATGCTGCCGGCTATGTCTCTGACGAGAAGGTCAGTGTGGCAGCCTGTGTCGGTGCCACTTGGATCGCCGGGGGAGTCGTCGGGACTATCGAGCTTCTGGCGCGGAGCCTGCGCACCGGAGGGATCATCCTCATCGGCGAGCCCTACTGGCGGCAGTTACCGCCGACGGAAGATGTTGCCAAGGGGTGTCTTGCCAACTCAATCTCCGACTTTCTCATGCTTCCAGAACTTCTCGCGTCTTTCG
>Ga0315278_10000558_pt1 | contig 33024 bp, 31 predicted proteins | sample YL17G06_0_MG_FD_203880 | JGI IMG/M metagenome (GOLD analysis project Ga0315278, IMG submission 203880) | Sediment microbial communities from Yellowstone Lake, YNP, Wyoming, USA - YL17G06_0 | ecosystem: Environmental > Aquatic > Freshwater > Lake > Sediment | place: USA: Wyoming | collected... | reverse complement strand
GACGGTGTATGCAGGAACGTGCCGGTCGCCCGGGAAGCGGAGGGGGCCTCTTCGTGGGCAAGGTCCGCCTCAGCGTGCGCGAGCCTGGACGAGCGCCAGGAAGGCGTCGGAGGTGAGCACCCGGGCCTCGCCGAACTCGCCCTTGCGGGCGTCCACGATGGCCTGCCGTGAGGCGTCGGAGACGGGGCCGCCCGCGACGACGGTGCGAGTGAACATGGCAACTCCTGGAATGGGTCTAGGCCTTCCGGCTCATGCGCCGCGAGGCCCAGAGGTACACGAGCGCCGCCAGGAGCACCGAGACCACCAGCAAGAGGACCACCGCGATCGCGCGCTGGAAGGCCAGATCCACCAGCGCGCGGCCTCGCTCGGAGGCCTCTCGCCCGGCGTCGCCGATGAGCGCGGCCAGGCGCGGCGCGTCCTGGTTGGCAGTGCGGAGGAGCGCCTCGAGCCCGGTGGCCGAGCGGCCGAGCTGCTCGAGTGCCCGGGTGTAATCGTTCACGTCGAAGGGCTTCGAGGGCGGTGTGCCGGGAGGGGAGGGGACGTTGGCCGCCGCGATGATGGCGTCGAGCGATCGCAGCGCACCGTGCACCGCGTTCGCCGCGCCCGTGCCGGCGTCGAGTGTCCGGCGCATCTCGGCCAGCAGCGCACGGGCCCGCGTCTCCTGCGCCTGCATGGCGTCGAGGACCTGGCGAATGGCCGCCTCGCGCTCCCGGTCGACGAGCGCCGGCAGCCCCTCGGCGGTTCGCGCCACCGACTCCGCCGCGAACGAAACCCGGGTCGCATCGGCGAGCAGCCGGGCCGGCGCCGGCTGGAGCGACAGCTGGAGCGCAAGCTGTCGCGTCTCGAGCTCGAGGATCCGTGGCCAGCGCTTCGCGAAGTAGAAGGCCCGCTCGGCGAGTACCCGGCTCTGCTGCACCTCGGCGACGGCGGGATCGAGGCCGCCGAAGGGATCGAGGCCGAAGGACTTGAGGAGGTCGGTCGGGGTCCCCAGCCCGGCCATTCCGGAACGCCCCGAAGCCAGATCGGCCAATCGGACCGACGCGACGTCGCGTACATCGGGGTTCTGGGCGGTCCAGCCCGTGATGAACTCTTGCAGCTGGGCCTTCTGCGCCTCGTCCATCACCTCGTCCGCCACGGCCCAGATCTTCGTCTCGAGCCGCCCGAGCAAAGCGAGGAGCGGCTTCCCCTCCTGGTGGAACAGCTCGGGGATCCAGTGGACCTGAACCGCCGTCCGGGTCAGGGTGACGAGGATCGCCATGTTGACCAGATCGGCCAGCGGGTTCGAGCCGGAGGCGATCTCGAAGGCGGCGCTGGCCTGGCGAGCCTGGAAGCCGAGGAGCTGCACCTGCTCCTCCGCTCCGGGAGCCGGGATCTTCGACGTCGCCGCCAGTACCTGGCCGACGTAGAGGTCTGCGAAGCTCATCACCTCGGCCTGGATCCGCGTCACCGTTTCGGCCGATTCCTTTTTCTGGGTGGAGCCGGTGACGGTGCCGATGCCCGAGGACAGCGCCGAGCAGGAGGCGAGCGCCAGCGAGCCCAGGACCAGGGCGAGGGGGGCGAAGCGGGGCGGGAGGAGGCGGCTCATTCGGGACGGTCCGGTCGACTCTAACGCTCGCGGGCGGCGAGGTGCTAGGTTCCGCCCCCGATGAAGCTCCACCCGGATGTGGCCGCTCTCCTGGGGGCGTGGCGCGAGGCGCCCGGCGGCGACGACGAGCTTCGCGCCCGGATCACCGCGACCGTCGAGGCATTGCGAAACTTGCGGCGCGACCGGCCAGCGCTCTTCGCTCCCGAGGCGGCCCGGTTGGTCCGTCCCGCCGCGGCCGCCGTCACCGCCCCCGTCTCGGTCACCGCCTCCGCCCCCGTCCGCGCGGCCGCCGACCCGTCCGTGGTCCTGAAGGAGGTCTTTGGATTTCCCTCGTTCCGCCCGGGGCAGAGGGATCTCGTGGACGCGGTCCTGGCGGGGCGCGACGCCCTCGGGGTTCTCCCCACGGGTTCTGGAAAGTCGCTCACCTACCAGCTCCCGGCGCGGGTGCTCGGCGGCGTGACGCTGGTCGTCTCCCCGCTCATCGCCCTCATGAAGGACCAGGTGGAGTCCATGGGCCGGGTGGGGCTGCGGGCCACCTATCTAAACTCGTCCCTCGACGCCGAGGAGCGTCGGACCCGCGTGGCCAGGATCCGGCGCGGCGAGTACGAGCTGGTCTACGCGGCGCCCGAAGGGCTCGAGGGGGCGGCCGGCGCGGCGCTGGCCGGGGCGCATCTCTCGCTCCTCGCCGTCGACGAGGCCCACTGCATCAGCCACTGGGGGCACGACTTCCGGCCTGCCTATCGCCACCTGGCCGGGCTGCGGGCCCGCTTCGGCAACGCCCCGATCCTGGCGCTCACCGCCACCGCGACGCCCAGGGTGGCGACCGACATCGCCGAGCAGCTGGGCATGCGCGATCCGGTCATCTCCCGCGGTTCGGTCTTCCGCCCGAACCTCCGCCTGGAGGTGGTGAAGAAGGGCGGGGACGGGGTCAAGTCGCGCGAGGAGATCCTCGATCGGGTCCGCGCCCGGCGCGGGGAGAGCGGGATCGTCTACTGCATCGCGCGGAAGTCGGCCGAGTCGGTGGCCGAGTTCCTTCGTTCACGTAAAGTGAAGGCCCTGGCGTACCACGCCGGCCTCGAGGCCGACGAACGGGAGAGGGTGCAGGACGCCTTCCTGCGCGGCGGGGCCGACGTGGTGGTGGCCACCGTGGCCTTCGGCATGGGCATCGACAAGCCCGACATCCGCTTCGTCATCCACCGGGACATGCCGGGGTCGATCGAGGGCTACTGCCAGGAGATCGGTCGCGCCGGGCGGGACGGCGAGCCGTCCGATTGCGTGCTGCTCTACTCCTGGGCCGACGTGATGGCCCACGACCGGCTGGCCGAGAGCTCGGACGACCCCGAGGCGGCTCGATTCCAGCGCCAGAAGGCCCGCGCCATGTTCGAGTGGGCCGAGGCCAACGGCTGCCGCCACAAGCTGCTGGGGCGCCACTTCGGCGAGCAACTCGACCCATGCGGCGCGAGTTGCGACACCTGCGAACCCGGGCGGCCCATCCGGGCTCATGCCGCCCCGGTCCGCCGAACCGCATCCAGACGCTCGCGATAGTTCCCCGTTCGGCTAGCATGGCCCCGATGACGTCTCGCACTCTCTCTCGCGCCCTCGCCTTTGCGGCGACGGCCTTCCTGATCGTGCCAGCGGAGCCGTTCGCCGCCGGGCCTCTCGACCTCCTTTCCAATCCAGCGGCGGATGCCAAGCCCGCCGACGCCAGGGCGGGCGCCCCCCAGGCGCCGGCGGCCATTCCGTTGCCACAGGTGGTGCCGGCGGCGGTCGAGGCCTACCGGAGCCTGGCGGCCATCCGCGCGAAGACCGACCCGGAGGCCACGCTCGACGAGATGCTCGCCCCGCTCGACGACGTCGCGGCGGCGGTGGAGCGGTCCGGTACGCAGTTCGCGCGCCAGCCGATGGGCAGCCTCTCCGACCGGGACCTCGTCGACTTCCGCCAGGAGATGCTGCGGCAGGACGCCCAGCTGGCGCGATGGAGCGGGAAGATCGAGGACGCAGTCAAGACATCCTACGGCTCGCAGAAGGAGCTGGAGAAGACGGCTTCGGTCTGGAAGCTCACGGAGCAGCAGCTCGTTGCCGACGGGGCGGCCCCGGCGATCGTCGAGCGGGCCCGGCTGGTCCGGCAGGAGGTCGAGGAGCTGCAGAAGCGGGTGAAGGTGCGGCTCGACAGGTTGCTGGCCGAGCAGGACCGGGTGGCGAGCCTCCGGATCCGCATCCTGGGCTGGTTGGGCGCGGCCGACCGGGCCGACGCGGTCCGGGAACAGCAGCTCTTCGAGGTCGAGGCCAGGCCCATCTGGGCGATCTTCTCGCACCGGGAGCCGGTCCGAAGCTTCGGCGTCCAGGTCACACGGACCCTGGAGAAGAACGCGTCGGCCATCGCCACCTTCGTGCGCGAGGAGGGGGCCGAGTTCTTCTGGGTCCTCCTGTCGTTCGTGGTGGTGGGGGTCGCCGTCGGCTGGACCGGGCGGCGCTTCGCCGCGCGCGCCGCGGTCGACCCCGAATTGGCCGCGACCGCCGAGGTCCTCTCCCACCCGATCTCCGCCGGCATCCTGGTCTCGCTGAGCCTCACCTCCTGGCTCCTGCCGCGCGCCCCGGCCGTCGTCAACGAGCTGGCCGTGCTGTTCATGCTGCCGCCGTTCCTGGTGCTGGTGCGCAACCTGCTCGCCGTCGAGTTGCGTCCGCTGCTCTACGGGTTCACCGCACTCTTTGCCGTCTCTCGCCTCGGCGGGGTGCTGCCGGACTACTCGATGCCGGGCCGGCTCGTGGCCTTCGTCGTGTCCTTGGTCGGCCTCCTGGGGGCGATCCGGATGCTCCGGAAGAACGCCCCGTGGACCCGGGCGATCGTCCGGCCCGGGCGCGCGGACCGCGTCCGGCTGGCGGTCTGGGCGATCGCGATCCTCCTGGCCGCGGCGCTCTTCGCCAACGTGATTGGCAACGTCAGCCTGGCCCGGAGGCTGTCCGACGGCTCGCTCTCGGCCGCGATGATCGCGCTCCTGCTCGTCGCGGTGGCCCGCGTGCTCCGGGCGGTCCTGGTGGGCGGTCTGCGCATGCCCGAGGTCCGCCGGATCTCGAGCCTGGCCGAGCACGGAGACGCGATTGCCGAGCACGGATCCGCATTCATCGACTGGGCGGCGCTCCTGCTCTGGGTGCTCGGCACGCTGCGCGCCTTTCACGCCGACGCCGCCGCGATGGGGGGCATCACGGCCGCATTCTCCGCCCGGCTCCGATTTGGCGGACTCGACGTGTCGCTCGGCGACCTGGCCGCCTTCGCGATCACCCTCTATGCGTCGATCTTGCTGGCGCGCCTGCTCCGGTTCGCCCTCGAGGCAGGGCTCGGGAAGAACGCGCGGCTGCCCGCCGGCGTTCCGAGCGCCATCGCGAAGACGGTGAGCTACCTCCTGGTAGGGCTGGGCTTCCTCGCGGCGGTGCTGGCCTCCGGGATGGACGTCACCCGCTTCACCGTCATCCTGGGCACGCTGGCGGTCGGCATCGGCTTTGGCCTGCAGAACGTGGTGAACAATTTCGTCTCCGGGCTCATCCTGCTCTACGAGCGCCCCATCCGCGTGGGGGACGTCATCGAGGTGGGGACCGCCACCGGCACGGTGACCCACATCGGCATCCGCTCCAGCACCATCAAGACCTTCGAGGGCGCGGAGGTGGTGCTACCCAACTCGAACCTGGTCTCGAACCAGCTCACCAACTGGACGCTCTCCGATCAGGTCCGGCGCGTCCAGATCGACGTCGGGGTGGCCTACGGGAGCGACGTGGCGAAGGTGCAGGAGATCCTGCTGCTCGCCGCCCGAGGCAACGTGGATGTGCTCTCGGATCCGCCTCCGATGGCGCTCTTCACCGGTCTGGGCGACAGCGCGCAGAACTTCCAGCTGCGCTTCTGGACGGCGCGGTTCGACCAGTCCCTGGCAGCCGCGAGCGAGGTCCGCACGGCCGTCGTGGAGAAGCTCGGCGCAGCCGGCATCCCCATTCCGTTCCCGCAGCGGGACCTGCACGTGGTCTCGGTGGACGAGCCAGCCGCGCGGGCCCTGCGCGGCGCGGAGCCGTCCGGAAAGTAGCCTACCGCAGCCCCTCGCCGGTCGTGGCGGGCACGACCTTGCCGTACTTCACGCCCTTGGTGGAGACGAGCTCGTCCCCCATGGCGGACACGTCGCGCCCGCGCCCACGCAGCACCAGCACCTCGAGGCAGTTGTGCGGATCGAGGTGGATGTGGAGCGCCGACACCACGGCGCGGTGGTTCTCGTGCTGGATGTGGGCGAGCTTCTGTCCCAGGCTGGCCGAGTCGTGGTCGTAGACCAGCGTCACGACCGCCACCTTCTCCTCACGCCCGGGAGACTCGGCCCACTCCCGCTGGACGAGCGAGTCGCGGATGAGGTCCCGGATGGCCTCCGATCGGTTGACGTAGCCCTTCCCGGCGATGAGCCGGTCGAACTGTGCGAGGAGGTCCTCCTCGAGCGAGATCCCGATGCGCTCCAGCATGCGTTCCTCCCGGTCCGCCGCGGACACTACCCGACACCACCGGGCAAGTGCTACGTATCGCGGTACCGATGGAGCGACCCCCCTTCCTGGAGCGCGCCTTCCGCCGCATCGTGGGGTGGCGCCTCTCCGTTCTCGCCATCTACGCGGTGCTGGTCCCGGTCGCCATCGCGCTGACGTTCCGCATTCCGGCGGAAGGAGCCATCGACCGCCTCATCGTCCCCTCCGACCCGGACTTCGTGGCCACCCGCGCCTTCCAGAAGGTCTTCCCGGAGGGGCAGGTGGTGCTGCTCCTCGTCGAGGCCGACGACCCATGGAGCCCCGAGGTGCTTCGCCAGGTCGTCGCGCTCGAGGACCGGCTGAGGGCGGTCCCGGGCGTGCATCCGGTGTCGGCGCTCGACGTGTTTCGCCGGGTCGCGCCTGGCTTCCAGCCCGACGCGGCGTCGGCCGAGGCCTTCCGGAAGTTCGCCACCGGGACCGACATCCTCCGGCGGCAGGGGCTCCTGGGAAAGGACTTCCAGGGAGTGGTGGCCGGCTTCGGCGCCGAGGCCGGAGACCGACCGAAGGTGCTCGCCGCCATCGAGAAGGCGGTGGGCGAGCCCGGCCCCGGGGTGAAGGGCATCCGGAGGGTGGGCGCGCCGCTCGTCGAGGCCTGGATCGAGCACGAGTCGGGAACGGCCTCGCTCCGGTACTTCCCGCTCTTCGGCGCCTTCGTGGTGGCGATCACGCTTTTCCTCTACCGGTCGTGGCGGACGCTGCTCGCCATCCTGCTCGCGCTCGGCAGCGCCGTCGCGCTGGGGGTGGGGGCGGGATCGCTGCTGGGATTCTCCTTCACGGTGGTGTCGGCGCTCGTTCCACTCACCGTGATGGTGACGACGCTGGCCACCCTCGTCTATCTCCAGTCCCGCTTCGTCGACCAGCCGCAGGGGACCGACGTCGATGCCCACCAGATCCTCGCGCTCGTCAACAAGTTCCTCCCGGTGACGGCGTCGACCGTGGCGGCGGTGCTGGGCTTCGGGGCGCTCTCGGTCTCCAGGATCCTCCCGGTGCGGGAGATGGGCGTCTGGACGGCGGTGGGGCTGGCCCTGGGGTGGATCGCCGCCTTCACGCTCTTTCCGGCTCTCCAGAAGGTGCTTCGGACACCGACCGGGCGGACGGTGGCCATCCGCACCCGCTTCTACGACCGGCTGGCCGAGGCTGTCCCGGTCTTCACCTGGCGCTTCCGCTGGCCACTGGTGGTGGGGGCGATCGTCGCCTCGGCCGCTGGCGCGGTGGGGCTCTTCGGCTTCCCCGGCCTGGTTGCGCCCATGAACGTCGGCGTCGATTCGCTCGACTACGTCGACGCGGACCTGGCCATCCACAAGGACATGCTCTGGTTCCGCAAGAACGTTGCCGGACTGAACGTGGCCCGGGTCTGGGTGGGCACGCCGCCGGGCGCCGCGGTGGACCCCGAGTTCCTGCGGGGGATCGACCGCTTCACGACCGCCGTGGAGAAGCTCCCCGGGGTCTCGGCGGTGGTGGGACCCACCACCTTTCTTCGCATGCGCCGCTACATGGCCGGGGAGGGGGACGAGCTTCCCCAGGACAAGGAGACCTTCGAGGCGGCCGCCGCCGACGTGGAGCAGTTGCTGCTCACCGAGCCCGAGCTGCGCGCCTTCGTGGACGTGGGGACACTCGCGAACGTCCAGCTCACCGTGATCTTCGACGGCCTCGACGAGAAGGACTTCGAGCGGCTCTCGTCCGGCCTGCACGCGGTCTGGGATGCAGGGGCGAAGGGCGACCCGGCTTTCCGGGGCGTCGAGATGCAGGTGGTGGGCGAGTCGCTCCTGCAGGCCAAGGTGGGGGCGAGCCTCGTGCCCACGCTCACCGAGAGCTTCGCGCTGACGGCCGGGCTCATCTTCCTGGCCTTTCTTTTCGTCTTCCGCAGCCCGACGGCGCGACTCATGGCGATGATCCCGTCGGTCTTCGCCATCCTGGCCACGTTCCTGGGGATGCGGTTCCTGGGGGCCTCCCTCAACGTGGCCACCATCCTCATCGCCACCACCGTGCTCGGCACCACCGAGAACGACCAGATCCATTTCTTCTACCACCTTCAGGAAGGGCGGCAGGAGGGGAGGAACTTCGAGCAGTCGCTCCGCTACACGCTGCGTGTATCGGGAAGGGCCATCGTCTTCGCGACCCTCATCAACGCCGCCGGCTTCCTGGCCCTCTCGGTGTCGAACTTCCCGCCGCTGAGGCAGTTCGGCGTGATCACGGCGGCGGCCTTCCTGCTCTCCATGCTGGCCGACTTCACCGCCCTGCCGGCTGCGCTCTGGCTGCTCTCGCGCGAGCGCCCGGCCGGGGTCAAGGACGCTGGGACGTGACCCGGCTCCCCGGTCAGCCGCGAGGCGGAAGCGGGAAGAAGGCCGACGTGCGCTTCATGTGCCCCGCCCAGGCCGGATGGCGCGCCAGCATTCGCCGGTCCATCCAGGGAATGGAGACGAAGGCGAAGAGCAGCGTGATGGAGATCGGGCCGACGGCCGTCCAGGCCCAGGACGGGCGCGCCGCGCAGCCGAAGAGCCACAGCCCCCACCAGAACATCACCTCGCCGAAGTAGTTGGGGTGACGGCTCCAGGCCCACAGCCCGGTGTCGAGGACCGCCTCCCGGTCGCGGCGGGTGCGCATGAACCGGCGAAGCTCGAGGTCGGAGACCCCTTCGAGGACGATGGCGCCCCCGGTGATCACGACGGCTGCGGCGTCGAGCCAGCCGAGGGGGCGCGCCGGACCGTTCAGCGCCGGCCAGGTGGAGAGGAGGCCGAGGAAGACCCACGCCGTGGGGAAGAGGTGGATGCTGAAGAAGCTCGCCGGCCAGTAGAGCCGCCCGGTCTTGCCGCGGATCTCCACGTAGCGGAAGTCCTCGTCGGCGAGGCCGTGCCAGCGGGCCGCCCAGTTGGCGGTGAGGCGAACTCCCCAGGCAGCGACCAGGAGCACCACCAGGAACTGGCGCAGCGGGAAGGCCTCGGAGCCTCCAGGCGCCATGGACCAGTAGAGGACGATGGGGATCGGCGCGACGCTCCAGTACGGGTCGTACATGCTGGAGTTGTCGAGCACCAGGCTGAAGGCGAAGACCACCGCGGTGGCCACCACGTCGGCGGCCAGCGCCACCAGGATCGGGTCGTGCCCGGAAAGGGCCAGGGCGGTGGCCAGGGCCGCGACCAGCGCCATGAGATAGGTGCCGATCACCCACGCGAAGCCTCGGCCGCGGGTGTGAAGGGGGGAGCCCGCGGGGAGGGTAGGGGCGGCGCCGGACACCGCGTAGAATTAACAGATGCCGATGCCCATCGTCGACCTCGACGCCATCCCCCAGGTAGCGCTCCAGTTCATCAACGAAGACCACCGCGAGGAGGGGCGGCTCCTGAACGACCTCTGCGACGCGGTGAAGGGACACCGGACGGGAAAGGTTCCGGTGGAGGCGGTGCTCCACAAGCTCGAGGCGCTCCTGCAGCACACCCAGGAGCACTTCGGCCGCGAGGAGGAGGCGATGCGTGAGGTCGGCTTTCCCCCCTACCCGATGCACAAGGGGGAGCACGATCGGGTCATCGAGGAGATGGAGTCGGAGGAGATCCACTTCCGCGAGACCGGGGACACCGGCCGGCTCTGGTCCTACGTCTCCGAGGGGGTCCCGGCCTGGTTCGTGGCCCACATCCAGTCCATGGACGCGATCACCGCGCAGTTCGTGACCATGCGGCGCGGCGGCTGAAAGGAAAGGGCCCGGTCGTTTCGGACCGGGCCCTCTGAATCTGGTGGAGCTGGACGGGATCGAACCGACGACCTCTAGAGTGCGATTCTAGCGCTCTCCCAACTGAGCTACAGCCCCGGTATTGGCACGCCTCCCGCGGGTGGCGAGGGGGCCTTGTTTACGGGTCGGGGCGCCGGGTGTCAAGAGACGAAGGGCGCCACCCAGTAGAGCATGACGTACACCAGCACACCGGTCACCGACACGTAGAGCCAGGCCGGAAGCGTGTAGCGCGCGATGCGTCGATGTGCGTCGAAGCGCCCCTTCCAGGCCAGCCAGAGGGTGACCGCGATGAGGGGGACGATGGCGGCGGCGAGGAGGGTGTGGCTTCCGAGGAGCAGCAGGTATCCGGCGCGGAGCCAGCCTTTGCCCGGGAAGCGGTGGGTGCCGGTGAGGGCGATGCGCGTCAGGTAGCCGACCAGGAAGAGGGCCGAGGTGCCGAGCGCCGAGAGCATGAGGTTCCGGTGGCGGGTACGCTGCCCCGTCCGGATGGCGCGCCACCCCAGGAAGAGCAGCGCGGCGCTGCTGGCGTTCAGCGCCGCGTTCACCGGGGGAAGAATCTCCCCGAGGCTCATTCCTACCGCGCCCCGAGGAACAGGGCGATGAAGACCAGGACCAGGTAGAGGAGGGTGGAGAGGAAGAAGCTCCGGGCCCAGCGCGAGGAGCCGTCCGGGATGCGCAGGCCGGTCGCCGCGGCCGCGGTGAGGCCGCCGCCGAGCAGCGCCGCCGCCGCTCCGTAGCCCCAGGACGCCATGCCCAGCCACGCCGGGAGCATTCCCACCGGGACGAGGAGCGCGCTCGTGGCCACCGCCCAGATCTTGGCAGCCCGCTCCCCGTGGACCAGCGCGAAGACCTTGAGGCCGCCGCGCGCGTAGTCCTCCTTCAGGTAGACCGAGATGGCGAGGAAGTGGGGCAACTGCCAGACGAAGAGGAGCGCGAAGAGCGCGAGCCCCCGGCCGTCGATCGAGCCGGTGGCGGCGGTCCAGCCCATGAGCGGCGGGATGGCGCCCGGGACGGCCCCGACGAAGAGGGCTGCCGTGGTCCAGCGCTTCATGGGGGTGTAGACGAAGGCGTAGCTGACGAGCGCGACGAGGGCCAGGAGCGCGGTGAGCGGGTTGGCCGCGAAGGCCAGCATCGGGATGGCGAAGGCGGGCAGGGCGATGCCGAGGGCCAGCGCGGTGCCCGGCTCGACGCGGCCGGCGGGAAGCGGACGCCCCCAGGTGCGGCGCATGAGCCGGTCGACGTCCCGCTCCAGATAATTGTTGAGGATGTTGGCGGCTCCGACGACCATGCCCGTGCCGAGGAGGACCGCCGCCGCGCGCGGCGCCGACGGTTGCTGCGGCGCGAGCCACACGCCGGCGGCGGTGGTCGAGACCACCATGCCGGAGAGGCGCGGCTTGGCGAGCGCGACTAGGTCGCCGATCCCCCGGACGGCCTGCAGGGGGGAGATGGCGCTGTGCGCGGTGGCGCGGCTCCGGGTTGGCATCACGTCTCACCCCGCGGCATGTGCGAGTCCGGGAAGGCGGTCCTCGCCGGCGCGCCGGGGCGCGGGCACTGGACCGAGAAGCAGGAAGAGCAGGAGGCTGTCGGCGAGCAAGAGCGCGCCCACGCCGAGGTGCAGGCTCACCACCGGGACCGCGATGAGGCTCCACACCGTCCAGGCGCCGAGGAGGATCTGCGCGACGACGAGGACCGGAGCCACGAGCGCGGCGCGTCGGGCGCGAAGCGACCCGGAGCGGAGCGCGGCGAGACTGGCGGCGGCTGCGAGGAACGCCACGGCCACGCCGGCGAACCGGTGCAGGCTGACGAGCTGGGCCGGGCCACCGAGAGGCCACGCCGCGCCCTGGCAGAGGATCACCTCGCTGCCACAGGCGAGCCCGGAGCCGGTGTGGCGGACCACCGCCCCGAGGACGATCTGGAGGTACACGCCGAGGGCGGCGGCAAAGGCCAGCGCGCGAACGCTCCCGGGAGCCGCGGGCGTCCCGGCCGCGTCCGACGCCGGAGCGAGGCGCCAGGACAGCCAAACGAGCAGCGAGAAGAAGGCCATGGACGTGGCGAGGTGGCCCGACGAGACCACGAGCGGCAGCTTCCAGATCACGGTGAGCGCGCCCAGCGCGGCCTGGAAGAGCACGAGCCCGACGGCGAGGAGGGAGCCGCCACGCAGGGCCGAATCCCGTCTCCGCCGCCACACCACGACGGCGAGTGCCACGGTCAGGACCGAGACGGCGAAGGCCACCAGCCTGTGACCGTGCTCGTAGAGGACGCCCCCCTCCATGGAAGGGAAGAACTGGCCGTAGCAGAGCGGCCAGTCCGGGCAGGCGAGCGAAGAGCCGGTGGCGTGCACCATTCCCCCGATGACGAGGAGCACGAATGTGGCCGCGGCTGTGGCCCGGGCGAGCTGGTACTCGAGCATGGGTGAACGGTTGTTTAAAGGGCGACCTGATCCTGGTCAAGGCCACGTCGAGGCCCGCCTGGGGGGCCGACAAAGGCGCAAGACGGGTTATGTCTGGGGCATGAACCGACCGGCCCTCGTCCTCGCCGCCGCGCTCGCCCTGGTCCCCGTGGCCACCCCAGCCGGCGACCTCCGCGGTGTGGTCCGCTTCCAGGGAGCGCCCCCGGCGCTCGCGCCCATCGAGACGACCAAGGAGCGTGGCCTCTGCGGGGACTCGGTGCCGGACGAGACCGTGCAGGTCTCGAACGGCAAGTTGCGCAACGTGGTGGTGGTCGTCAAGGGAGCCCCGGCGCCGGCCCCGGCGAAGGCCGTCCTCGACCAGCGAACCTGCCGCTTCGCGCCACATGTCCAGGCCATCCCGCTGGGAAGCAACCTCGAGATCGCGAACGGGGACCCGACCCTGCACAACGTCCACGGCTACCTGGGACAGGCGACCGCCTTCAACCTGGCCATGCCCTCGAAGGACCAGCGCGTGGCCCGGCAGATGAAGAAGCCGGGGCTGGTGGTGGTCCGCTGCGACGTGCACGCCTGGATGAGCGCGTTCATCTGGGTGGTGGACGCGCCGGCCGCGGTGTCCGGCGAGGACGGCTCGTTCGCCATCGGGAACGTTCCGCCGGGCACCTACGAGGTGACGGCCTGGCACGAGAAGCTGGGAGAGAAGAAGGCCACCGTGACCATTCCCCCCTCGGGAGCGGCCACCGTCGAGTTCACCTACTAGGGCTAGCGGCGCGTTCGCGGCACCTAGGTGTCTTCTTCTTCTTCCTTCTCGTCCTCGTCCTCGTCGAGCGCGACCTCCTCGTCGCCCTCCACGACCTCGAGCTTCGGCTCGGGCTTTCGCGCCGCGGCGCGCGCGCGCTTCTCGGCGGGCGGCGCCTTCAGGGCCGGGCTCTCGCGCGGGTCGGCCCCGCACTTCGGGCAAACCGGCGCCGGCTTCTTCAAATCGTAGAACTTCGTGGAGCACTTGAAGCAGGTGTGCTTGGTTCCGAGATCCGTCGGCGGCATTTCTCTCCCCGGTTGGCGTGCGCGCCGTTTATCCAAAGCGCCAGGCTCCGTCAAAGGAAAAGGCGAGGCCCCCCACCGGAACGTGGGCTATACCTCGCCTGCATGAAGGAGACCGAACGGCTGGAGCGGCGCCTGCTGCGCGCCACGGCCCGGGCCATCGAGGACTTCGGCCTGGTGGCGGAGGGCGACAAGATCCTGGTCGCCGTATCGGGAGGCAAGGACAGCCATGTGCTCCTGCATCTGCTTTCCCGGCTGCGCCAGCGCGCCCCCATCCGGTTCGACCTGGTGGCGGTGAACCTCGATCAGGGGCACCCGGGATTTCCGGCGGCGACGCTGGAAGCCCATTTCCGCGCCGTGGGGGTCCCCTACCGGATGCTCAAGCAGGACACGCTCTCCATCGTGAGGCGGGTGGTGCCCGAGGGCCGTACCTATTGCTCGGCGTGCTCGCGGCTCCGGCGCGGCATCCTCTACAACGCGGCCGTCGAGATGGGCTGCAACAAGATCGCGCTGGGGCACCACCGCGACGACCTCATCGAGACGCTGCTCCTGTCCGCGCTCTACTCCGGCCGGCTGATGACCATGCCGGTCAAGCTCCACTCGGATGACGGGCGCAACGTGGTCATCCGCCCCATGGCCTACGCCGCCGAGGAGGAGATCGCCGCTTTCGCCGAGGCCATGCGCTTCCCCATCGTGCCCTGCGGCCTGTGCGGCTCGCAGCCCGACCTCATGCGCAAGCGGGTGAAGGCGATGATCGCGGAGCTGGCCGCCGAGCACCCGGCCGTGAAGGGCAACTTGATGTCGGCGCTCTCCCGCGTGGTGCCGAGCCACCTCCTCGACCGGGATCTGCAGAGGCGGCTCGGCGCGGCCACCGGTCCCGACCCCTGGATCGATGCCGAGGCTGCCGGGTAGTGCCAACCCCTTCCCCCGACTCGATTCGCGAGCCGCGCGACCTGGCGCCGCTCATCGAGCATACGCTGCTGCGCGAGGACGCCACCGAGGCAGACGTGCTCCGGACCTGCGAGGAGGCCCGCCGGCACGGTTTCGGCGCGGTCTGCGTCCGATCCCGGTGGGTGAGCCGGGCCGCCCGCGCGCTGGCCGGCAGCGGCGTGGCGGTGGTCGCGACGGTGGATTTCCCGGAGGGCACCGGGAGCACCGGGGCGCGTGCCCGCGAGGCCCGCGCCGCGGCCGAGGCCGGGGCCACCGAGGTGGACGTCGTGCTGGGTCGCGACGCCTTGAAGGCCAGAGACCACGCGGCGATCCTTCGAGATCTGCGGGAGGTCGTGGCGGCGGCGCGGGTCCCGGTGAAGGTGATCCTCGAGACCTGCCGCCTCTCGCACGACGAGAAGGTGGCGGCCTGTGCGCTCGCCCAGGCGGCCGGAGCGGCGTGGGTCAAGACCTCGACCGGCTACGCGGGAGGCGGCGCGACGGTCGAGGACGTGGCGCTGCTCCGCGCGTCGGTGGGACCGTCGATGGGGGTCAAGGCTTCGGGGGGCATCCGGACCGCTGACGACGCCCTACGCATGGTGCGCGCCGGTGCCGACCGGATCGGGACGAGCGCCGGTCCGGCCATCGCCACCGGCAAGTTCGGCGGCTGAGGCGGGCGTGACCGGCGGCCGATTCGTCATCCTGGTCGCGGACAGCGTGGGGGCGGGCGCCATGCCCGACGCGGCAGAGTACGGCGATGCCGGCACAGACACGCTCGGGAACGTGAGCCGCTCCGTGGGAGGCCTGTCGCTCCCGACGCTGGGCCGGATGGGGCTCGGGAACGTCGTCCCCATCCTGGGCGTGCCCCCGGTGGCGTGTCCGGCCGCGTCCTGGGGGCGCATGGCCGAGCGCTCGCCGGGCAAGGACACCATCACCGGTCACTGGGAGATGATGGGCGTCTCCCTCACCGAGCCGCTGCCGCTCTTCCCGCAAGGCTTCCCGCCGGGGGTGCTCGACCCGTGGATCGCCGCGACCGGCGTGCCGGGGGTGCTGGCCAACCGGGCCGCCAGCGGCACGCAGATCATCGAGGAACTGGGCGAGGAGCACCAGCGCACCGGCAAGCCCATCGTCTACACCTCCGCCGACTCGGTCTTCCAGGTGGCGGCGCACGAGGAGACGGTGCCGCTCGAGACCCTCTACGCCTGGTGCCGCGAGGCCCGGCGCATCCTCGATCCACTCCGGGTGGCCCGCGTGATCGCCCGGCCGTTCGTGGGCAAGCCGGGCGCCTACCGGCGCACCTACAACCGCAAGGACTTCTCCCTCCTGCCGCCGCGCCAGACCGTGCTCGAACTGGTCGCCGCGACCGGGGTTCCGGTGGTCGGGGTGGGAAAGATCGGCGACATCTTCGACCGGCGCGGCATCTCGGAGGACGTGCACACCGAGGGCAACGCCGACGGCCTGCGACGGACCGGTGAGATCCTCGACCGGATGGACCGGGGTTTGCTCTTCGTGAACCTGGTGGACTTCGACATGCTCTGGGGGCACCGCAACGACGTCCAGGGCTACGCGCGGGCGCTCGAGGACCTCGACCGGGGCCTTCCCGACGTCCTGGAAAGCCTGCGGGAGGGGGACGTGCTGGCCATCACCGCCGACCACGGCTGCGACCCGACCACGCCCTCCACCGACCACTCCCGCGAATACGTTCCACTCCTGGTGAGCGTGCCGGGGCGGGACGGGGTGCCGCTCTGCACCCGGTCGAGCTTCGCCGACTTGGGCGCGACCGTGGCCGCGTACTTCGGTCGTCGAGCCGCCGAGGGGGAGAGCTTCCTCGACGAGGTCCGGGGTGCTGAGCCCCGAACCTGATCCTTGATAACGGACGGTAATCCGTTATTAAAGATATGGCAGCTTCGTCCAGGCGAGCCGGTCAGTAGCGGGGCAGGGTGGGATCGAACTCGGCGCCGTAGCGGAGGATCCCTCCCGCCAGGGAGAACACCCGGGGGAAGCCGGCGGCGCGCAGGCGGCGTCCGGCCTCCTGGCTGCGCACGCCCGATCGACAATAGAGGACGGTGTCCCGGGCCGGGTCGAGCCCCGCGAGCGCCCCGTCCAGCCGCGACATGGGCGCGTGGCGCGCGCCCGGAATCCGGGCGACCTCCCAATCGTGCGCCTCCCGTACGTCGAGGAGCTGGACCGGCTCGCCGTCTCGCAGCCTGGCGGCGAGCTCGGCCGGATCGATCTCGGGAACGGCGTCCCGGGAATCGGCGGCGGGGAAATCGGCCGCGCACGCGGCGCTCTCCTCGCGCAGCTCGCGGATCTCCCGGGTTCCACAGGCCCGACAGCCCGGGTCGCGCCGGACGTGCATGGTCCGGAACCGCATCGAGAGGGCGTCCACGAGCAGGAGGCGTCCCGAGAGCGGCTCGCCGATCCCGGCTGCGAGCTTGAGAGCCTCGGTGGCCTGGATGGTGCCGAGCAGGCCGGGCAGGACCCCGAGGACGCCGGCCTCCGAACAGGACGGCACCTCTCCTGGGCCCGGTGGCGACGGATAGAGACACCGGTAGCAGGGGGCCTCCGGCGTCGAGAGGACGGTCGCCTGCCCCTCGAAGCGGAAGATGCTGGCGTGGACATTTGGCTTCCCGGCCAGCACACAGGCGTCGCTCACGAGGTAGCGCGTGGCGAAGCTGTCGGTGCCGTCCAGCACCAGGTCATGGCCGCTCACCAGCCCGAGCGCGTTCCCGGCGTCGAGGCGATCGGAGACGGTCTCCACCGAGACGTGCGGATTGAGGTCGCGGAGCCGGTCCCGCGCCGACTCCACCTTGAGGCGTCCCACGTCCCGGGTTCCGTGAAGCACCTGGCGCTGGAGGTTCGTCACATCCACCGCGTCGAAGTCCACCAGCGTGAGGTGGCCGACGCCGGCCGCCGCCAGGTAGAGGGCGGCCGGTGAGCCGAGGCCGCCGGCGCCGACGAGCAGCACCCGCGTCCCCTTGATGCGCCGCTGCCCCTCCATCCCCAGCTCGGGCAGGAGCAGGTGCCGGCTGTACCGGTGGATCTCGGCGGGTTCGAGGCTGGGGTGCCGGTAGGTCACGACCCCCAGTCTACTTCGCCGCGGCGAAGGCTTCCGCGAAGTCTTCCTGGATGTCCTCGATGTGCTCGAGCCCCACCGAGACGCGGATGAGGTCGGGCGCGACGCCGGCGGTCCTCTGCTCGGCCTCGCTGAGCTGGCTGTGGGTGGTGGACGCCGGGTGGATGACGAGGGTCTTCGCGTCGCCCACGTTGGCGAGGTGGGAGGACAGCTTCACCGAATCGATGAACTTCTTGCCGGCCGCGGCGCCGCCCTTGATCCCGAAGCTGAGCACGGCCCCGAAGCCGTTCCGGAGGAACTTCTTGGCCCGCTCGTGGTGGGGATGGCTCGGCAGGCCGGGGTAGGTGACCCAGGCGACCTGGGGGTTCTTCTCGAGCCAGCGGGCCAGCGCCAGCGTGTTGTCGCAGTGGCGCTGCACGCGAAGCGAGAGGGTCTCGAGCCCCTGCAGGAAGAGGAACGAGTTGAAGGGGGAGAGCGCCGCCCCCTGATCGCGCAGCCCCTCGACGCGGGCGCGGATGATGAACTGGATGTTCCCGAACGGGCCCTTGGGGCCGAACACTTCGCTGAAGACGAGGCCGTGGTAGCCGGGCGATGGCTCGGTGAAGAAGGGAAACTTGCCGCTCGCGGCCCAGTCGAACTTGCCCGAGTCCACGATGACGCCGCCGATCGACGTGCCGTGGCCGCCGATCCACTTGGTGGCCGACTGGACGACGACGTCGGCGCCGAAGTCGATGGGGCGGGACAGGTAGCCGGCGGCGGCGAAGGTGTTGTCGACGATGAGCGGGATCCTCGCGTCGTGGGCGACCTTGGCCAGAGCCGCGAGGTCGGGGATGTCGAAGCCCGGGTTGCCGATGGTCTCGACGTAGAGCGCCTTGGTCTTCGGCCCGATGGCCTTCGCCAGGTCGGCCGCCTCGACGCTGTCCACGAGCTTCACACCGATGCCGAGGCGTGGGAGCGTGACCTTGAACTGGTTGTAGGTCCCGCCGTAGAGGCGGCTCGAGGAGACGATGTCGTCGCCGGCCTGGGCGATGTTGGTGATGGTGAGGAACTGCGCGGCGTGTCCGGACGCGGTGGCCAGCGCGGCCACGCCCCCCTCGAGCGCGGCGACTCGCTTCTCGAAGACGTCGGTGGTCGGGTTCATGAGCCGCGTGTAGATGTTCCCGAACTGCTGCAGCGCGAAGAGCCTGGCGCCGTGCTCCGCGCTGTCGAAGGTGTAGGAGGTGGTCTGGTAGATGGGCACGGCGCGGGCGTTGGTGCCCGGGGCGGGCTCCTGGCCGGCGTGGATCTGGAGGGTCTCGAAGCGGAGCTTGCGGTTCGGGGGGATGGACATGGGCGAATCCTATATAGTGGAAGTTTGTCTTGTCAAGCGGACGTTGGCTACAGATGGCGGGACAGCTCCGCCAGGCCCGAGAGGTCGTGCACGTCCCCCTCGAGTTGCGGGACCGCGACGTGGGCTCCCGACGCGCCCCGCCGCAAGCGCTCCAGTTCGCGCGCGTCGGCGTGAGCAAAGGCCTGGTTCTCGGAGAGCGTGCGGTGGAGCCGCGCCGGGAGATCCCCACCTCCGTCGCCGGCGGGGCCGAGCGCGTCGCCGAGCGCCTCCTGCGTGGGGAGCGCGCCGGGAAAGGGCCAGAGGTCGGGCGTCACGCGGTTCGCGACCGAGCCGGCGATGGGCATCCCGGCCGTGCGCAGGTGGTCGTGGAAGTACAGGGCCTCGTCCACCGAGAGCGGGCTGGGGCTCGCCACCAGCACGAATCCGACCTCGGGCCGGGTGAGGAGCGTCCGCACCGCCGAGGCCCGCTCCTTGAACCCGTCGTACATGCCCTGGAACTGGCCGAGGAACTCGCCGATGTCGTGGAGCACGTCCGAACCGGTGAAACGGGAGAGGATCTTCGCCGCGTAGCCGGTGCCCAACTGGACGAGCCGGGCCCCGAAGCGGCCGGCGCCGATGGCCGGTGCGAAGAGCTTCCGCGCCGTCTCGTTTCCCACGAAGTCCAGGATCCGGTCGGGCGCCTCCAGGAAGTCCAGGGCGTGTGCGGTGGGGGGCGTGTCGAGCACGATCAGGTCGTAGTCGCGCTCGGTGGAGAGCTCGTAGAGCTTCTCCATGGCCATGTACTCCTGGGAGCCGGCCAGGGCCCCGGACACTTGCTGGTAGATTCGGTTGCCCAGGATCCGATCGCGCGTGGCCGCATCGGGCGCATGGCGGGCGACCAGGTCGTCCCAGGTGCGCTTCACGTCGAGCATCATGGCGTGAAGCTCGCCCTTCGGCGCGAGCCCGGCCCGGGCGAAGGCCTCGTCGGGGATGCGGGCCTCGGTGTTGCCCAGCGACGCGAGTCCAAGCGCCGAGGCCAGCCGCCGGGCCGGGTCGATGGTGCAGACCAGCACGCGCCCGCCGTCCATGGCCCGCGAGAGCGCGATGGCGGCCGAGAGCGAGGTCTTGCCGACGCCCCCGCTTCCCACCACCACCGCGATGCGCTTGTCCGAGAGCGACCGGAGGAGCGCGCCCATCAGACGCGTCCTTCCATGGCGTCGGCGATCCGCTCCACCGCGCGGCGCCCCCAGCGCTCGGTGGCGAGCAGCGGAAGGGTGACGAGCGGGCGGCCGAGGGCTTCGCGCAGCCGGGCCACCTGTTCCGCGGCCCGCTCCTGCCTTCCGGCCTGGAGGACCGCGGCCCGCGCCGCCGGCCCCACCGGGGGTTCGGATCCGGTGAGCCCCCGGAGGCGCTCCTGCTCCTCGGGCGTGAAGCGCGCATCCGGCATGGCGTTCACGAAGACCGGGCCGCGCGGGAGGCCCAGGATGTCGCGGACCTGTGCGTCGAGCTCGACGGTCTCGCTGACCGGCATCTCCTCGGGCAAGGACACCAGGACCACGGAGGTCCTCGCGGGGTCGGTCAGGAGCGCCTGCATCCACTGCGCGTCGCGACGGAGCGGCCCGGCCGGCACGGTGTCGAGGAGCGCCTTCGGAACCCCGAGCAGCTGCACCGCGTGTCCGGTGGCCGGCGCGTCGACGATCACCAGGTCCCACCGCGGCTTTCCGCCGGACTCGCTCCGGGCCTCGTGCAGGATCTTTCCCAGCATGAGGGTCTCGGCGAGCGAGGGGACGGCGCGCAGGAAGAAGCGAACCACCCGGTTCTCGAAGACCGCCTGGTAGATGGCCCGCACCTTCACGACCATGAGCGCGTACTCCTCGAGCGCGTGGCGCGGGTCGACGTTGACGGTGGAGACGTGGGGAAGGACCTGGCGAACCACCGGGCCGGATGGCCTGCCGCCCAGCATGGGCGCGACGCGCTCCCGCGCGTCGACCTCGGCGACGAGAACCCTCTTCCCGCGACGAGCAGCCAGCGTGGCGAGGGCGGCGGCGACCGTGGATTTCCCGACGCCCCCCTTGCCAGTGACGACGACGAGGCGGCGATCGAGCAAATCGGAGCCGGACACGGCGCTTGACAAGCTAACGACAAGGGGGGGAGAAGTCCACATGCTCCGCTCGCTCCTCGACCATCCTCTCCTGCGTCAGGCGCGCGCCGCCGGCGAGCGCCAGGTCGGGCGCGTCCTCTCCCCCGAGAAGGCCGGCGCCGTGCTGCAGACCGTTCTCGCTGCAGCCGGCGAGGCCCGCGAGCGCATCGACCGCCTGGCGCGCGCGGCGCTCGAGGCCGCCCAGGTGCCGTCGTCGCGGGACCTCGAGGAGTTGAAGCGACGCCTGGCCGAGATGGAGGAACTGCTCGACGGCCTGTCGGCGCGCCTGGCCCGGGCCGAGGCCCACGAGGCCCACGAGGTCGGCAAGGTCGGCGAGGTCGGCGAGCCGGCCAAGGAAGATTCCGCCCGGAGCTGAGGGGGCGGAATTCCGGTCCATGCGGCGCATCGCCTTCGTCAACGAGAAGGGCGGCACCTGCAAGACCACGCTCTGCGTGAACACGGCCGCCTGGATCGCCGGCCAGCGCGGAAAGCGGGTGCTGGTCGCCGACCTCGACACGCAGGGGCACGCCGGCAAGGTGCTGGGCATCGACGTCCGCGGCCTCTCGCCGACGATCTGGGACGTGCTGATCGGACACGCACTGTCCGTGAAACAGGTGGCGCGCCCCACCGCGGTGCCCGGGCTCGACCTGCTCCCCGCCAACAAGGACCTGGCCGGCTTCCCGGTGGAGGTGGCCTCGGCGCCCGACCGGGCCGACCGGCTCTGCCGCCGTCTCGACGAGGTGCCGGCCGGATCCTGGGACGCGGTGCTCATCGACGCGCCACCGTCGGTGTCGCTCGTCACCGAGAACGTCCTGCGCGCCGCCACCGAGGTGGTGCTGCCGGTGGGGCTCACCTACCTGGCGCTCGACGGGTGCGCCGAGATCATGGCCAGCCTGGACGCGCTCCGGGCCGAGACCGGGAAGGCCCCGGTGGTGACGCTGGTCGTGCCCACCCTCTATCGAAAAACCCAGCTCGCCGAGGAGATCCTGGCCAGGCTGCGCGAGCGCTTTCCCGGATGCCTGGCGGCCCCGCTCGGCTACTCGGTGAAGATCGACGAGGCCCAGAGCCACGGCCGGACCATCTTCGAGTACGCGCCGCGATCCAGGGGAGCCGTGGCGCTGGCGGAGATCGCCCGCGCCATCTGGGACCGGCCGGCGCCGATCTAGCGGTCGAGGTCGGCCAGCCGCCGCTCGAGGTCCTCGAGCCGGGCGTTCAACGTCTGCAGATCCTTGCGCAGCTCGGGCAGGTTGGCCATCCCGTCGACGGTGGCGCGGACGCGGTCGTCGACGCGGCGCTGGAACTGGGACACGGCTTCCTGGGAGGCGGCCACGAGGTCCTTGGCCCGGTCGCCGGTGGCCTGGACCTTCGGGATCAGGACCTGGACCTTCTCGCGGAGATCGGCCTGGGCTTCCTCGACGAACTGCTGGGCCCGCTCTCCACCGTGGCGGATGAGGTCCTTCAATGTGCGCAGGCTCATCTTGGAGGTCTTCTTCTCCTCCTCGAAGATGATCTGGGCGAGGGTCACGCTGGTGAGGTCGTCCTTGGTGCGGTTGTCGACGATCCGCACCTCGGCCCCGGCCTTCACCATCTCGGCGATCTCCTCCAGTGTGACGTAGCGTGACTCGACGGTGTCGTAGAGCTTGCGGTTCGCGTAGCGCTTGATCACCTTCGGTTCACGCCCCAAAGAGGTCGTGTCCACTGCCGCCGTCTGCTGTTCGGTCATCTGGAGTCTCGAGCCTCGCGTGGAAGTCTGCCGCAGTGCGGCATTGTTCTTGGAGGGAACCTTGGTGTCAAGGGGGGCGGGTGTTAAGGTCCCGCGAGGAACGTAGGAATCACGGCATGATCGTCGCTTGCTCCGCGTGCAGCGCCCGGTTCCGGGTCGCCGATGAGAAGGTCGGCCCACGGGGCGCGCGGATACGCTGCACCCGGTGCGGCCAGACCTTTGCCGTCTCGCCGCCGCCGCCGCCGCCACCCACCCCGGCCCCTGTCGCCCCACCTGAACCCCCGGTTGCCACCTCGGAGACCACCGGAACCGGTGGCTGGCCCACGGGCATTCTCGAGGTGCAGGGGACGCAGGCAGCCGACCTCGGGACCCCGCGGGCCCTCTCGCTCGAGGGAGACCCGTTCGCCGCCTTCGCGGGTGCCTCCGACGGCGCCCCCGCCGACCCGTCCCCGTCTGGCCCGGCCCTCCAAAGGCCTCCCGCGGGGGCCGCCGCGAGATCGGGCTTCCTGGGTTCACTTTCCGTGACGAACCTCTCCGACCTGGAGCGGACCGGGGCCGTGCCGATCGCCGCTCCCGACCCCCTCGAGGGGGGCTCCGTCCGCGACGGGGGGCTATCGCTCGAGGAGCGGACACCGGCGGCCATGCCGCTCCGGGACGGCGCCCCGCGCTGGGACGACCCCGATGCCACGAGCGCCGTGGCGGTGGGACCGGACGGGTTCCAGGAGGTGGACCTGGCGGCCGGGGCGGCACCCCCCGACCCCAACTTCGACCCACTCGACCCCGACCCGACCCCCGCGGCGCCGGTGCAGCGCCCCTCGCCGCGCGAGGCGACACCTCCGGTCGCGGCCCTGGGAGCCGAGACGCCTTCGCCGCCGGCCCCCGCCCCCGCCGCCGGGCCCGCGTGGCCAGCTCGGACGCCGGCCCCGGCGCCGCCGCGGGCACCGCGCTTCCGCGCGCTGGCGATGAACGTGCTGTCCCTGGCCGCGCTCCTCGTCGTGACCGTCGGGATCCTGGTGTGGTGGCGGGGCGAAGGCATCGGCAGCATCCTCCGATGGCCGGGCTCGGCGCCGCGGGGAGACGTGGAGGTCGGCCAGGTCTCGAGCGGCGAGTACGAGGGGGCCCGCGGCCACCCGGTGCTCTTCGTGCGCGGGGTGGTGCGGGCGACCCGGGCGCCGGTCGAGGGACCGGTGGCGGTTCGCGTCGAGCTGGTCCGTGCCGGCGCCGCACTCGGCGCGGCCACCGGGGCGGCGGGCGCCCTGCCCAGCCCGGAGCAGCTCGCGGGCATCGCCTCGGCCGCGGACCTCGACCGGATGCGCGCCGAGCTCCTGGCGAGCGCGCCGGCGCGGCTCGAGCCGGGCAAGGACCTTCCGTTCCTGGTGATCCTGCCTCGGCCGGACGGCGACGTCGGCGCCATCCACTTCCGCGTCGAGCCGGTCCCGACCCCGGGGCGCTGAGCGTGGCCTCGAAGGGGCGCAAGGAGGCTGAGGCCGCGGCGTTCGCCCGACGCCTCTCGGCGCTCGAGGAGGGCGCCATCCGGGCTGGAGCGGCCGGGCGCCACCTCGCCCGCCTGGAACCGGGGAGCGCCGTCGAGTTGCTCGCCGCGTTGGTGGCGGCGGGTGCGGAGGACTGGGGCACGGCCGCCGTCGCCGCGGTGGGGCAGGCGCTGCTCGCCGTCGGCTCCCCCATCGACTACGAGTGGAGAGCGGCCGTCTACGCGGAGGCGCGCGAGCGGGCGCTGCCACACGTGGCCGCTCTCTTCCTCTCTCCGCTCCCCCTCCGCGCCTTCGAGGAGCCCCGCGACAAGGCCGACCCGGCGGCGGCGCGCATCACGCTGGGTCACAAGAAGTCGTTCGCCCGCCTGCGGCGCGACCCCGATCTCCTGGCGCGCCTGGCGGCGGAGGGCGATCCGACGGTGATCCGGGAGTTGCTCCGCAACCCGCTCGTGACCGAGGCGGAGGCGGTTCGCATCGCCGCCCGACGGCCGGCGCGTCCGGAGACGCTGCGCGCGCTCCACCAGGACCGGCGCTGGCGCAGCCGGAGCGCGGTGCGTCGAGCCCTGGCCCGGAACCCCTTCGTGGAGACCGAGATCGCGCTCCACATCCTGCCCACGTTGCCGGCGCGCCAGGTCGACGAGATGGCGGAGGACGGCACGCTGCACCCGGCGGTGCGGGAGGCGGCGCGGAAGCTCTCGGAGGCGCGGGGCGGGCGCCGGAGGCGTTAGACCTTCTTCGACTCGGAGCGGGCCGGCTGCGGCGGGGCGATGCGGTCCGCCGCCGAGAGCTGCTCGGGGTCGGCCCTGGGGGGGGTGACGTCGATGGCGTCGTCGCCTCCGCCGGCCGCCTTCCGGAAGTTCTTGATTCCCTTTCCGAGGGCGTCGCCGAGCTGGGGGATCTTGGCCGCCCCGAAGATCAGCAGGACGACGACGAGGATGATGAGAATCTCGCCGAAACCGAGTCGCATGAGCGTTAGCATACCTTCCATCCCCCGACCGCGCCACCGCGCCGTGAACCCTCCGACCTTTCCCTCCGTCCTCGGCCGGCCTCTCGTCCTCGGCCACCGCGGCGCCAGCGCCGAGGCGCCGGAGAACACGCTGGCGGCCTTTCGCCGGGCGATGGAACTGGGCGCGGACGGTTTCGAGCTCGACGTGTGGCGCTGCGGCAGCGGGGAGGCGGTGGTCATCCACGACGAGGACGCGGCGCGCACCGGCCAGTCGCGTCTTCGGATCGGCCGGACGACCCTTTCGCGGCTGCGAGAGCTCGACGTCGGGCGCTGGCGCGGGGAGCTCTTCCAGGGCGAGCGAATTCCCTTGCTCTCGGAGGTGCTCCACGCCTTCCCGTCGGCCGTCGTGAACGTCGATATGAAGTCCGGGCAGGTGCCCGACCTCGGCCTCGCGCGCGAGGTGGCCCGGACGCTCCGGCAGCACCAGGCCGAGCCGCGCGTGGTGGTGTCGTCCTTCAGCGCCGCGCTCCTCGCGGCCTTCCGGGCCCTCGCTCCCGACGTGGCCGCGGGCTACCTCGTGGCGCCCGGCACGCTCTGGCGGGCCCGCGCCGCCGTGGCGGTCCGGTTGCTGCGCCCGGCGGCCATCCACCCGGCACGCCAGCTGGTGACGCCCGCGCGGATGGAGGCCTGGGGGCGCGCCGGACTGCGCGTTCTGGTCTGGACGGTGGACGACCCCGCCGAGGTGGAACGGTTCGCCGCGCTGGGCGTCGATGCCATCGTCAGCAACGCCCCGGGCGTGGCTCGTGAGGCGGTGCGGCGCGCCACCGGACGCTAGAGCGGCTTCACCGGCGCGAGGCTCGCCGAGAGCGCCGCCGCGTCCATGGCGGGGACCTGGCACGTTCCCCGCTCGCAGACGTAGGCGGTGGGAAGTCCACCGAGCGCCGCCTTGCCGCGCGCGACGGCGGCGACCCGGGCGAGCGACTCGGACGCCGCGCCCTCCTCGGTTCCGGCGATGATGCGGTTGGGGAGGAACGTCCGGCGAAGGACGTCGACCATGTCGGAGGGCGGCCGGGCCCCCTCCGGCCAGACCAGCACCACCTCCGGCGAGTCGTCGGTGAAGAAGTCGAGAGCGAGCAGCATCTCGTGAAGCGCGGCGGGTTGCTGCTCGAGCACCGCGGAGTGGGCCTGGAAGGCCCGGACCGCCACCTGCCGAAAGCGGTCGTCGGAGGTGAAGGCGTGGAGCCGGAGCGCATCGAGAAGCGCCACGGAAGCGCCGCTCGGCTCGGCCCCGTCGTTCCCCGGCTTCTCGCGGGCCACGAGCCGTTCGTGGTCGGAGGCGCTGCGGTACCACCCTCCGGCGCCTGGGTCGGCGAAGAGCGCCTCGCCCTGCTCCGCGAGCGAGAGCGCCTCGGCGAGCCAGCGCGGCTCGAACGTCGCCTCGTACAGGTCGAGCAGTCCCTGCACGAGGAAGGCCTGGTCCTCCAGGAAGCCCGGGCCCGAGGTGCGACCGCCGCGAAAGCTTCGCTGGAGCCTGCCGCCGACCCGGAGCCGCTCGAGCGCGAAGGCCGCCGCGCGCTCCGCCCCCTCCACGAAGCGGGGCTCGGCGAGGACGCGTCCGCCCACGGCCATGGCCGAGATCATGAGACCGTTCCAGGCGGCCAGGATCTTGTCGTCGAGGATCGGGTGGGGGCGCGACTCGCGCTCGAGGCGCAGCACCTCCCGGGACCCTGCCAGCGCCTCCCACTCCTTCTCGTCCGGGCGCGGCACGGACAGGATGTTGTAGCCCTCGAAGTTGCCCCGCTGCGTGACCCCGTGGAAGGCGATGAAGCGCTCCGCCTCCTTCCCGAGGATCTGGCGGATCTCCCCCTCGCTCCAGACGAAGAAGCGCCCCTCCTCGCCCTCCGAGTCGGCGTCGGTGGCCGAGTAGAAGCCGCCGTCGGGCGCGGTCATCTCCCGCAGCACGTAGTCGAGCGTGCTCCGGAGCACCCGGGCGAAGTCGGGGCGCTTCGCGACCTGCCAGGCCTCGGCGTAGGCCAGGGCGAGCAGCGCGTTGTCGTAGAGCATCTTCTCGAAGTGCGGCACGAGCCAGAACTCGTCGACCGAGTAGCGGTGGAAGCCGCCGCCGAGCTGGTCGTGGATGCCGCCCGCGGCCATCCGCTCGAGCGTGTGGACCGCCATCTCGAGCGAGCGCGCGTCGCCGGTCCGCCGGTGGTGCCGGAGCAGCAGGCGCACCGGAAGGCTGGATGGGAACTTGGGCGCGCCGCGAACCCCGCCGTGCTGCGGGTCGTGGATGCGGGCGTAGAAGGCCGCCGCGCCGCGGATGGCCTCCGGGCCGGGGACGCGATCGCCCGCCGGGCTCCCGGCCATGGCGCCCCGGATGGCCTCGGTGATCGACGCAGCCGCCCGGGCCACGCGCTCGGGGTCCCGCCGGTGGATCTCGGCGAGGTCCCGGAGCAGGGAGGCGAACCCCTTCGGGGCGCCGCGGTCGCCGTCGTGGGGGGGGAAGTAGGTGCCGCCGAAGAACGGCCGGCGATCGGCGTCGAGCCAGACGCTCATGGGCCACCCGCCATGCCCGGTGAGGGCCTGCACGGCAGTCATGTAGACCGCGTCCACGTCCGGGCGTTCCTCCCGGTCGACCTTGATGGGGACGAAGTTCTCGTTCAGGAGACGGGCGACCTCCAGGTCCTCGAAGGATTCCTCCTCCATCACGTGGCACCAGTGGCAGGTGGCGTAGCCCACCGAGAGGAAGACCGGCCGGCCGGTGCTTCGCGCCTCGTCGAAGGCCTCGTCTCCCCAGGGGCGCCAGTTGACCGGATTGTGGGCGTGCTGGCGCAGGTATGGGCTGGTCTCCAGGATCAGACGGTTCGTGAAATGGGGATCGGGCCCGTCGCGGTGCCGGGTGCGGGGTGCGTAGCCGGCGGGGGCGGCGGCGAGGGCCTCGCGGAGGCGCGTGGAGACCTCCGGCGGGAACGGCGTGGAGCCAGGCTGTGGGCGCACGGAGGGTCGCATAACCGGTCCCCTCAGCGGGCGCGAGGGGTTCCCACGAGGACGGTCGCGGCCGGTCCGAACCGCCGGACCCGCTCGACGCGCCAGTCGTACCGATCGTCCAGCCCTTCGGTGAGGGCGCGCAACTCGTCGGGCCGGTAGCAGCGGAGCACCGAGACGATTCCATCCCAGAGGACCATGAGGGGAACGAGCGGGAGGACGTACGTGAAGAGGAGGCGAGGGAGCGAAAGCGGCCGGAGGAGAGGCGTCACCGCCCAGACGAGGAGCGGCGAGAGGAGCATGCCGGCGAGCCCCAGCGCGCTCCGGTCCACCGCCTCGGCGGCGAGGAGCGGCACGCCGCGCCTGGCTGCGTCGGCGAGGACGGCGCGGGCCGCCTCCGGAGGCAGGTGGTGCAGGCCGTCGAAGAGGGTCCGGACCCCGTGGAGGGCCGCGGGGACGTCGTCGGCGGGAACGGGTCCGGGGTGGCCAGAGACGCCAGCCAGCGCCGACGTCTCGAGCCACGCCCAGGTGCCGGCATCGGGGTGGAGGTCGGTGAGCAGCACCCGCACCGGGCGGCCCAGCGACGCCTCCAGGGGGCGAGCCAGCGCGGGCCAGGGGCCCCCGGCGCCGGAGCAGAGGTCGACGACCCGGTCGCCGCCGGTCGCGCGCAGCAGGTCGGCAATGCGCGGCGCGGCCGGCTCGAAGAGCCGGGAGAGGGTGACGATCCCGCGCAGGTAATCGCCCAGCCAGCGACGGAGCGGGCGCGGCAGCCCGGGCAGGTCGGTGAACTCGACGAGGTGGAAGCGAGGCCACCGGCAGCTCGGGAGGCGGAAGCTTGGCAAGGTCAACCCTTGATGACGCCCATCGGTTCGAGCCGCGCCACCCGGCGCGCGAGCCCGGCCTTCTCCACCACCGACACCACGCGCGCGACGTCCTTGTAGGCCTCGCTCATCTCCTCGGCCAGCGTCTTCTTTCCACGGGAGATGACCTCGATGCCCCGGTCGGCCAGTTCCCGGTGGATGGAGCGGCCGCGAGCCGCCTTCATGGCCTGGTGGCGGGAGAGCAGGCGCCCGGCGCCGTGGCAGGAACTGCCGAAGGTCTGCTCCATAGCGCCCGCCGCGCCGCAGAGGACGTACGAGTAGCGCCCCATGTCGCCGGGGACGAGCACCGGCTGCCCGACTGCCCGGTAGGCGGACGGCATCCGACGGTCGCCAGGCCCGAAGGCGCGGGTGGCTCCCTTGCGATGGATGAGCAGCCGCCGGAGCTGGCCGTCGACCTGGTGCTCCTCGTGTTTCGCCACGTTGTGGCAGACGTCATAGACCACGCGGGCCCCCAGGTCCCCTTCGGAGAGGCCGAGCGACCGGCAGAGAGCGCGCACGGCGAGGCCGGTCATCACCTGCCGGTTGGCCCAGGCGAAGTTGGCCGCGGCAGCCATGGCGGCGAGGTACTCCTGGCCGGCCGGGCTCCGGACCGGGGCGCAGGCGAGCTGCGGGTCGGGGATCGCAGCATAGGCCGGCCCGTGGCGACCCATGGTCGGCGCCAGGGCCGAGATGGCCTCGTCGCAGACCTGGTGGCCGAGCCCACGTGACCCGGAGTGGATCTGGACGGCGACGTCGCCGGGGTGGAGCCCGAAGGCGAGGGCGGCGGGCTCGTCGAAGACCTCGGCCACCACGTCCAGCTCGAGGAAGTGGTTGCCGCTCCCCAGCGTGCCCAGCTGATCGGCGCCCCGCTCCCGGGCTCGATCGCTCAACGCGGCCGGGTCGGCGCCGGCCAGCGCGCCCCCCTCCTCGCAGTGCTCCACGTCGTTCGCGGAGGCGGCGAAGCCCCGGGCGAAGGCCCAGCGGGCGCCCTGCGTGAGCACGGCGTCGAGCTCGCGCGGCGACAGGCGGGGGATGGCGGCGCCCGACCCCACGCCGGTGGGCACGTCGCGGTACAGCTGGGCCAGCGCGTCGTGGAGCCGGGGCCGGACCTCCTCGGCCGGGAGGCGGGTGGCGATGAGGCGGACGCCGCAGTTGATGTCGTAGCCCACCCCGCCCGGCGACACCGCTCCCTCGTCCGGGTCCACCGCGGCCACCCCTCCGATGGGAAAGCCATACCCCCAGTGCATGTCGGGCATGGCCAGCGAGGCCTTCACGATCCCGGGGAGGAAGGCCACGTTGGCCACCTGACGCAGCGCCGGGTCGTCCGGCGCTGGCATTCCATCCGAGTAGACCCACCCCGGGACGCGCATGCCCCCCTCGCGAGGGATCTCCCAGAGCCAGTCGTGGATGCGCCGAAGCTGCACGCGGCCATCCTACACGGCGACCTGCATGGCGATGCGCGAGGCGAGGCGCACGGGTCAGCCCGCCGTCGGACCTCGCCGCCCGTGGATCGGGACGATCTCGCGGGAAGAGACCAGCCGGAAGCGGAAGAAGAGCGCCAGGGCCACCGCCGAGAGCCCGATGAGGAGCCCCCACCAGAGTCCGGTCACGCCCCAGCCGAGAGCGAGTCCCAGCCCGAGCGCCGCGGGCATCCCCAGCGCCCAGTGGCCCACCAGGTTCGCGAAGAGCGTGAAGCGGGTATCGCCGGCGCCCCGCAGCACGCCCGCCCCCACGGCCTGGATGCCGTCCGAGACCTGGAAGACGCCGGCCACGCGGAGCAGGGGCGTGGTGGCGGCGATCACCGCCGGGTCGTTGCTCATCAGGCGCGCGAAGACCCCGGGGAAGAGGAGGAAGGCGAGGCCCCAGGCCGACATGAGCGCGGCCCCGGTGCCGAAGGCAACCATCCCGGCTCGCCGCGCGGCCGGGGTGTGGCCCGAGCCCACGGCCCAGCCGACCCGCACCGATCCGGCGTTGCCGATCCCGACCGCCGCGTTGAAGGAGAAGGAGGCCAGCACGATGGCCACCTGGTGGGCCGCCATGGGCACCGCCCCGAGCCGTCCGGCCAGGAGTCCGACCAGCGCGAAGAGCCCCACCTCGGCGCCCATGTGGAGGCCGATGGGCGCGCCGACACGCACGGCGAGGCGTATCTCCTGCCAGAGCGGGCGCCTCGCGAACGTGCCCTTCACCGGGATCTGGCCGGCGGCCCAGGCCACGAAGGCGGCCTGGATCCAGGTCGAGATCGAGGTGGCGATTCCCGACCCGACGGCGCCGAGCGGAGGGATCTGGCGCAGCGCCCCGCTCCACGACGGGAGATCCGCGCCGCCGAAGACGAGCAGGAGGTCGAGCGCAAGATTGACGACGTTGGCGAGAACCGCCGACAGGAGCACGGCGCGAGGGGCGTTCGCGCCCTGCATGTAGGAGCGTGCCGCGAAGAAGAAGAGGAGCCCCGGGAGACTGGGAAGGCGGGCCAGCAGGTGGCCGGAAGCCTGCCTGGCCACCTCCGGCTCGATCCCCAGCGGGCCGAGCGCCAGCGGGACGAAGCCGAGCGGGACGGCGAGCAGGACGCCGATGACGAGCGCCATCCACGCCCCCTGCCAGAGGAAGTGGCGGGCCCGCGGGGCGTCGCCGGCTCCGAAGGCCTGTGAGACCAGCGGGTCGAGCCCCATCATCGTGCCCATGGCCAGCACCGAGACGGCGAAGAAGAGCAGGGCGCCGAGCCCCACGCCGGCCAGCTGCGCCGCCCCGGCGCGCCCCACCACGGCCGCGTCCACCACGCCCATGAGCGACTGCCCGGCGTTGGCCAGCGCCAGCGGGACGGCGAGCCGGACGAGCGCGCGCACCTCGGCGCGGACGGGCAGGGAGGGTTTCACGGGCGCGCGAACATAACGGGGCCGGCCCTCCGGGCAAAGCGGGTAAGGTGCCAGGCGTGAACGGTGCCCGGTCGCCATGGTGGGGCTTCTCCGCCGTGTCGGTGGGGGTCTTCATGGCCACCCTCGACGGGAGCATCGTCAACGTGGCGCTGCCGTCGATCCGGGAGGCCTTCGGCGCCTCCATCGGCGGGGTGGAACTGGTGGTGAGCGTCTACCTGCTCGTCATCTCGGCGACGCTGCTGGCCGCCGGGCGGCTCGGCGACGCGGCCGGGCGGCGCCGGGTCTACGCGGGCGGCCTGCTCCTCTTCACGCTGGGTTCGGGTCTGTGCGGCTTCGCCTGGTCCCTGCCGGTGCTGGTGGGCGCTCGCGCCGTCCAGGCGCTGGGCGGGGCGGCGATGATGTCCATGGCTCCGGCCATCGTCACCTCCATCTTTCCGCGGGAACGTCGCGGCCGGGCGCTGGGCGCGGTGTCGAGCGTCGTCGCGGCCGGGCTCACGGCCGGTGCGCCGCTGGGCGGGGCGATCCTCTCCTTCTTCCCCTGGCACGGGATCTTCCTCGTGAACCTGCCGGTGGGCGTGGCCGGCGCCATCTGGGCCTCGCGGGTGCTGCCCGCCGACGGCGCGGAGAAGGGCGTCCCCTTCGACCGGGGCGGCGCGGCCTGGCTCGGCGCGGCGCTCGTCGGCGGGATCGGCGCGCTCGAGGTGGCGCCACATTCGGTGCCCTGGGCCCTCGCCCTGGCGGGCGCGGCGGCGGTGGCGGCCACCTTCCTCTGGCGGACCGAGCGGCGCGTCACGGCCCCGCTCGTGGACCCGGAGCTGCTCGGCAACCGGACCGTGACGCTCGGGCTCCTGGCCGGGTTGCTCTCCTACTCGGCCATCTTCCACCAGGTGCTCCTCTCGCCCTTCTTCCTCACGGAGGTGAAGGGGTTCGGGGTGGCGGGCATGGGCGCCGTGATGACCGTGGTCCCCATCTCGCTCATGGTGACGGCGCCCGTCTCGGGCTGGCTCTCCGACCGGTACGGGCCGCGCGGCCCCCAGATCCTGGGAGGCGCCATGCTGGCGGCCGGGCTCTTCTCCCTCTCGCTCGCCGATGGCTCGTCGTCGACGACGTCGATCGTGGCCCGGCTGGCGCTGGAAGGGGTGGGGATGGGTTTCTTCCAGCCCCCCAACAACAGCGCGGTGATGGGGGCGCTGCCGCCGGCCAAGCTCGGCTCGGGCGGAGGCCTCCTGGCCACGGCGCGGAATGTGGGCATGGTCGCCGGGGTGGCGTTGGGAGGGGCGCTCTTCGCCGCCGGAGAGCGGACCTCCTTCGTGGCCGGCTGGCGCCTGGCGCTGGCATCCGGCGCGGCGATGGCGCTGGCGGCCGGGTTGCTCGCCCTCGTGAAGCCGGACGGGGA